>JAABUZ0100000734.1_pt1 | contig 74627 bp, 63 predicted proteins | sample 5562091 | NCBI WGS metagenome assembly JAABUZ01 (sample SAMN12813069, study PRJNA571459) | rock metagenome | isolation source: Antarctica rocks | place: Antarctica: Victoria Land, Linnaeus Terrace sud | collected 2015-12-21
CCACCCGCGACGACTGCTGCCGCCGGCGGCGCTGTGGCAGCGCCTGTCGCGGGCATGGCGACAGCTTCGGCTCCGACTCCAGCGGGCGCCTGTGTCTCCGTCCCGACCACTACCGCCAACGGCGTCGCGGCAGCGGGCGGGACAGTGGCCACCGCCACGCCACCAGCTGGCCCGGCTCCGGCTCCGACTCCAGACTGCGTCACCGCGTTGGCCGCCAGGACCACGGCGATGGGCAGCAGCGCGACAAGCGGGGACAGCCAGAGCACCTGGCGCCGGGTGAGTCGTCTAGTAGGCTGGGCCTGCGGTGCGCGCTGCCGCGAGGGCTGGTACGGTCCTGGCACAGTGACCTCCACGCCGGTGAGACGCGTCCGACCAGTTGCTTGCACAAGGGTACTGGACTTGTGAGGCAACTGTGAGACGGCACCGGCATGCGAGTGTGCCTGGCGTTTGTCTCAGCCACGGTGCACCGTCACCCCAGCCCTCTCCAGGCGCCGCAGCCGGTACCGCCGGCTGGCGTTCGCGCGTGGGCGGCCGGCTCAGCCCGCGAAGCCACCAGGCACTACCCTGAGCAGGGTGTACCCATTGAGCGCGACCAGCGCGGCCGCCCCGCCCAGCGCGCCCGCCCCGGACAGCGGCCGCGGCAGCGGGAGCGCGCTCCAGCCAAGGGCGAGCAGCAGGCACAGGGGCACGAGCGACGGGAACAGGTAGCGTCCTTGCGCCTGCTCGTACGTCAGGTTGTACAGGACCAGCGCGGCAGCATTGGCGCCAGCCAGAGCGGCCGCCGCGGCGATGGCCGGGCCGGCCACGCGCGGGCACCGGCGCACCAGCCACACGAGCAGACCTGCCAGCCCAAGCAGCGTCACGGCTCCCCACAAGACGTACAGCCGGTCCGGCGCCGGGATGGCCATCCAGCCGAACTGGGCCCAGAAGCTGTGGAACGTGGTCGTCAACCACCGGGCCACGTAGTCGACGCCCCAGCCGGGGAACCGCTCCTGGTCGCCCGCCACCAGCTCGTGGCGCTGGGTAGCGAGCAGGTCGGTCGGGCCGTAGGTGACGCCCTGGCGCACCAGCCACGGTGCCACGACCAGGCAGGCCGCCGCCGTCATGAGCGCGGCGTCGCGCACCAGGACGGCTGTGCCAGCCCCGGACCGCTGGCCACGCCAGAGCAGCGCGACCAGGGCGATAGGGGCGAACACGGCCAGCAGCAGCTTCGTCAGAATCGCCAGCCCCAGCAGCACGCCCACCAGGAGCGCCAGCCAGGGGGTGGCCCGGCTCGCAACGAGCCGGAGCGTGGCAAGAGTCGCCAGCGCCGCCAGCAGGTTGGCCAGGGCATCGTCGGTCACCGCGGCCGATACGGCGGTGAACATGGGAACGCCTGCCATCGCCAGCGGGACGGAGGCCGCCAGCCAGGGTGCCTGCTGGCGCGCGACAGCGTGGGCGCACAGGTAGCCGACCAGGACGGTGACAGCGCCCAGGCCCACGTCGAACAGGCGGAGCGTTCGCACCTGTCCCGCCAGGTCGCCGCCCGGCGCCAGGCGGTACACCTGAGCCGCAACCAGGTAGTACAGCGGCGGCTGCCACGACTCGTAGCGGATGGCCCCGACCGAGTCAGCTGGCCCCAGCTGGCCGGTCTTCAGTCGCTGCAGCAGCGCGGCATCGTAGTCCCCCGGCTGCAAGACCGGCAGAGCGCCGGTGCGCGCCACGTCGGCAACGTAGTTGAAGTGCGCCGGCTCGTCCGGGTTTTGCCACAGCGGGGTCGCCGCGGCGTAGCCGAGGGCCAGCCACCCGTACAGGGCCAGCGCCACGATCGCCACGACGGTAGGCCCAGCGGGGACCTGGCGCCTCAAGCGGCTTCGGCTGCGGGCTGGTCGAGCTTGCGGAACAGCGCCCTGGGGGGCGGCAGACGCTGGCCAGAGGGCAGCGGCTCGGGTCGCCAGCCGTGCGCTTCGAGCGCGTCGTCGTAGCCCAGCAGGCCGTGGAGCTGTGCCGACGTGTGCGGCAGAAACGGCGCGAACAGCACCTTGGCCGCGTTGATCAGGTCCAGCAGCGAGCCCATCGTGTGGTCAGCCGCCGCTCGGTCCTCCCTCACCTGGCGCCACGGCGCCTGGCGGTCGAACCACTCGTTGCCGAAGCGAGCCAACAGGAGCGCCTCACGCAGAGCGTCGCGGAGATGAACGCGGTCGAGCTCAGTCTCGACCCGCGCCTGAGCCAGCGCGATTGCCTCGGCCACCCGCGGGTCGGTGACGTGCTCCGGCACGGTCCCCGCGAAGGAGCGCTGCATGAAGGTCAGGGTGCGGTGCACCAGGTTGCCCCAGGTGGCGACGAGCTCGTCGTTGTTGCGGCGGATGAAGTCGTCCTCGGAGTAGTTGGTATCGGCGGTCTCGGGGGCGTTCGCGATGAGGTAGTAGCGGATAGCGTCGGGGTCGAAGGCCGACAGCACCTGGGGTACGGTCGAGCCGACGCCGGCGCTCTTGGACGCCTTCTGGCCGCCAAAGTTCATGAACTCGTTGGCGGGGACGTCGTACGGCAGGATGGTGTCGCCGCGAGCCATCAGGATGGCCGGCCAGATAACCGTGTGGAACGGGATGTTGTCCTTGCCGATGAAGTAATACTGGCGGCAGTCCGGGTCCTTCCACCAGCGCTCCCAGGCCTCGGGTCGGCCAGCGTTCGCGGCCCACTCGATTGACGCCGACAGGTAGCCGGTGACCGCCTCGAACCAGACGTAGATCCGCTTCTCATCCCAGCCGGCCAGCGATGGCGGCAGCGGCACACCCCACGAGAGATCGCGGGTGATGGCGCGTGCCTGCAGCCCGCCTTCGAGGAAGTTCAGCGTGAAGCGGTGCACGTTGGCGCGCCAGTGGGTCTGCTGCCGCACCCAGTCGATGAGCGGCTGCTGAAGCTTGGGCAGGTCGAGGTAGAAGTGCTCGGTCTCACGCCGCTCGATCGCCGCCCCGGGAGTCAGCCGGGACCGCGGCCCGATGAGATCCTCGGGCTCGAGCAGTCGGCCGCAGTTTTCACACTGGTTGCCGCGGGCGCGCGGGTAGTGGCAGTGGGGGCACTCGCCCTCGATGTACGTGTCTGGTAGGAAGCGCCGCGCCACCGGATCGTAGAAGCCGACCGACTTCTCCTGGAACAGGTACCCCTTGGCGAGCAGCAGGAGGAACTCGTCCTGAGAGACGCGGCGATGGTTGTCGGTCATGGTCGAGGTGTACAGGTCGAACGAGATGCCGAGATCGCGCCAGTAACCGAGGTACTCGGCGTGGTAGCGGCTGGCCACCTCCCGCGGGGAGATTCCTTCCTGGTCGGCGCGGACGGTCACCGGCGTCCCGTGGGCGTCCGTGCCGGACACCATGAGGACGTCGTGGCCCTGGAGACGTTTGTAGCGGGCGAACACGTCAGCCGGGACGTACACGCCGGCGAGGTGGCCGACGTGCAGCGAGCCGTTGGCGTAGGGCCACGCGGCGCAGACGAGAATAGGGCGGCGAGGATCGGCGGGGCTGGGCATAGGCAGGTACCGGCGCGCGGCGGCGGCTGCTGGGAGTCAGCTGAAGTGTACTCGCTACTCAGAGCCCACCCTCGTCCGTATTGAGTCCGCCCGACCCACCGCCCGTGACGGCGTAGCTGCGGCCTTCCTCGGCCAGCTCTACCGGCCGGCCGAACGCGCGCTCCGCCTCGGACCGGTGGTGGTCCACCAGCCCAGCCCTGTCGGCAGCGTAGTGGGTCAGCAACAGGCGGCGGGCACCCGCCTGGCGGGCGATGTCGCCCGCCTCGGCCGCCAGCAGGTGGCCGCGGAGAAGCGGGTCGGCGTCGTCCTGTGACCGCTCGATCAGCGCCGACTCGCACAGGAACAGGTCCGCGCCGCGCGCCGCGTCGACCAACGCCGCGCACGGAGCAACGTCCGAGGAGAACACGAGTGTCGGAGGGGTCTGAGGGGTCTGAAGGGTCGGGAGGGTCGGGCCGCCGTGGGGCGACACGCGCATGGCGTGCGAGAGAACGTAGTGCTGGACGGGGTGGAAGCTGAACGTCAGGGCGCCGATGCGGTGCGGCACCCCGGCGGCGTACTCCCGCACCGAGAACGTCTCGTCGAACGCCTCCGGCCCACCGGTGACCAGCACGCTCAGGCGGCGCAGCCCGGCCTGGCCGCCAGGAGGGACGTAGAGCGGCGGCGGGGCCGGGGCTGGTTGCCAGTAGCGCAAGAAGTAGTAGAGCTGAACCAGGTCGAAGTAATGGTCAGGGTGCAGGTGGGAGATGGCGACGCCGTCCAGCCCACTCGGCGGCATGTGCTGGCGCAGGCGACCGATCACGCCGGAGCCACAATCCATGAGCACCCGGGTGTCCCCGTGGGCCAGCAGGTAGCCCGAGCAAGCGCCGCCAGGGTTCGGCACGGCAGGCCCGGCACCGAGGACGGTCAGCGTCAGCGGCTGGGAGGACGGCGACGTAGGGTCGAGCATGGCCATGGGGCGTCGGCGCTCCGGAGGTTGGGGGTTGGTGGGTCAATGCAGGATACTCACCCTCATCCCGTGACCTACCGTGCCTGGTTCCGGTGCGTCGGGGGCGACCATGGTCGCTGGCCGCTGGACGACGTGCTGTACCGCTGCCCCGAGTGCGGCAATCTGCTGGAGGTCGCCCACGATCTCGACGCGCTGCGGGCGCGCGCCCCCGCGGCCTGGATGAAGCTCTTCGACGACCGCTACAAACGGACCGCCTGGCCCTACGGGAGTGGTGTCTGGGGCAAGAAGGAGTGGGTTGCGCCCCAGCTGGCCGACGAGAACGTCGTCAGCCTCGACGAAGGCGGTTCGAACCTCTTCTGGGCCGACCGCTACGGGAAGTCGATAGGCGTCGAGGATCTGTGGGTCAAGATGTGCGGCAACAGCCATACAGGCAGCTTCAAGGACCTGGGCATGACGGTGCTGGTGAGCGTCGTGAACCAGATGATCCAGGACGGCTCGCCCATCCAGGCGGTGGCCTGCGCCTCGACAGGGGACACCTCGGCCAGTCTGGCGGCCTACTGCGCGGTGGCCGGCATCCGCGCCGTGGTGCTGCTGCCGAGGGGCGGCGTCTCGACAACCCAGCTGGTCCAGCCGCTGGCCAATGGGGCGCTGGTTCTGGCGCTGGACACCGATTTCGACGGCTGCATGGCCATCGTCCAGCAGCTGGCGCGTGAGCCCGGCATCTACCTGGCGAACTCGATGAATTCGCTGCGCCTCGAGGGCCAGAAGACCATCGCCATCGAGATCGTCCAGCAGTTCGACTGGGCCGTGCCCGACTGGATAGTCATTCCGGGCGGCAACCTGGGCAACGTCAGCGCGCTGGGGGCCGGGTTCCTGATGCTGCGCGATCTCGGCCTCATCGGCACCCTGCCGCGCATCGCCGTGGCCCAGGCGGAGCGGGCCAACCCCCTCTACCAGGCGTACCGCCGTGGCTTCGACCGTCTTGAAGCGGTACGCGCCCGGGCGACGCTGGCCAGCGCCATCCAGATAGGCAATCCGGTGAGCTACGAGCGGGCCGTCCGGACGCTACGCCAGTTCGACGGCGTCGTCGAGCAGGCCTCGGAGAGCGAGCTGGCCGATGCCGCTGCGCGCGCCGACCTGACAGGCATGTTCAACGATCCCCACACCGGCGTGGCGCTGGCGGTCCTCGAGAAGCTCGTGCGGGCCGGCAGCGTCGAGTCCGGCCAGCGCACGGTCGTGATATCGACGGCCAACGGTCTGAAGTTCACCGATTTCAAGACCCGCTACCATCAGGACGCGCTCGGCGACTTCGGCATCGCGTCCCGCCTCGCCAACGGGCCCGTGGAGCTGCCGCCCGACCTCGACGAGGTGAAGCGGGCGGTCTTCAGTGGTCTCGGGAGCGGCGCCGAGCCGGCTACGCTGGCACCGCGAACGGCCAGCTGACCGCGCCCGTCGGCAGCCGCGATCTAAAGTGGTGCTCCACCCCGAGCACGTGCGCGCAGATCCCCTCGCCGCGCTGGGCGAAGCCGTCGCAATCGCAGCGCAGCTGCCCGGCGACGAGGAGCACCTGGTGGTCGCCGTTGGCACCGTGGACACTGACCGCTAGCGGCTCGTGGCCGACGAGCTGAAACCGCTCCGGCTCCGCTTGATACCGATGCGCCTTGGCGATCAAACCGTGCAGATGGGATTGCAGCATAGCCTCGTAGCGTCTCCCGTTCGTCGGTTGGCAAAGTGTACCCGCATGCCGCGGGTAGGCACCGCCGGCACGGCGGCGTACAGTACGAAACTGTGACACTGCGCGTGCGGATTCTGGGCGACATCGCCCCCGACCTGGTGGACCGCGTCGTCGCCTCGGGCGTCGCCGTGGCGGCTTCGGACCACGACCCGGATCTGGACCTCGCCTTCGGGTGGGGCCCGGACGTCGCTGGCGTGCTGAACCTGCTGGCTGCCCAGCCGAAGCTGCCCTGGGTGCACATGCGCTGGGCCGGCATCCCGGAGGAGCTCCTGGTGGGCATGCGGCGCTACCCCGCCGTTCTGACCAACGGCAGCGGCGCCCATGGCCCGGCTATGGCCGAGTCCGTCGCTGGCATGATCCTGGCCCACTACAAGCAGCACGCGAGCTTGCGGGCGGGCCAACAGCGCCGCGAGTGGGCGCCGCGCCACCTGGCCGAGGTGCGCGGTCAAACGGTGGGCATCGTCGGCCTCGGCGACCTCGGCAGCGCGACTGCCCGGCTGCTGAAGGCCTTCGGCGCCAGCGTGTTCGGCCTGCGCCGCCACGCCCGCCCGACGCCCGACGTGGACCAGGTGTTCGGCCCCGATCAGCTGGCCAATTTCCTCCGCCAGCTCGACGTCCTCGTGTTGGCGGCGCCGCTCACGCGCGAGACCGCGGGCCTGATCGGCGCCGATGAGCTGGCCGCCCTGCCGCGGGGCGCGTTCGTCGTCAACGTGGGCCGCGGCCCGCTGCTCGACCAGTCGGCCCTGGTGGCGGCGCTCCAGTCCGGCCACCTCGGCGGCGCGGCGCTCGACGTGTTCGAGACGGAGCCGCTGCCGGGCGACTCGCCGCTCTGGACGCTGCCCAACGTGTTCGTCTCGCCGCACTGCGCCGACAACACAGAGCAGAGCGAGCTGCGCGGGCTGGGGGTGTTCCTGGACAACCTGGAGCGCTTCCGTCGTGGCGCGCCGCTGCGCAACGTCGTGGACCGCGAGCTTGGCTACCGCCAGACCCAGCTTTAACCTCTTAAGCTGTAGCAGGCGCGTCGGCCGGCGACCGGCGGCGCCCGCGCGGGGACGCACTACTCGCACTACTATGGTGGAGGTGGAGAAACTGGCGCTGATGGCAGTCCCACAACCGCTGTGACACGAGTCCTGCCGTATTTCCGGTCGCGGCCGACGAGCGCTGTCGCGGCCGTCATCCTCGCGCTGATAGTGCTGGCGTCGGTCCTGGCCCCGGTCGTGGCGCCGCGAAACCCCGACCAGACGAATCTCATCGGCCAGTTCGAGCCGCCCTCGGCCACCAACCTCTTCGGCACGGACGAGCTCGGCCGTGACCTGTTCAGCCGGGTCATCTATGGTGGGCAGACGGCGCTGCTGACCGCGCTCGGCTCGGTCATCCTGGCGTCGCTCGTCGGCATCCCCCTGGGGCTGGTCAGCGGCTACTTCGGGCGCTGGGTCGACGCCGTGACCATGCGCCTGATCGACCTGCTGCTGGCCATCCCGGCCATCCTGGTGGCTCTCGGGCTGATCGCCATGTTCGGCCGCGGCACAGTCAACGTGATAGTGGCGGTTGGCATCGTCAACATCCCGGCGTTTGCGCGCATCACCCGGGCGACGACGCTGTCCGTCAAGGAGCAGGACTACGTCCACGCCACGCAGGCGATGGGCGCCGGCTACGGCTACCTGCTGGCACGGACGATCCTGCCAAACGCGGCCGGACCCATCCTGGTGCAGATGGCCGTCACTGGCGCGACGGCCATCCTGCTCGCCTCGGCGCTGTCCTTCCTGGGCCTCGGCATCCAGCCGCCAACCCCGGACTGGGGGACCATGCTGAGCACCGGCCGGCAGCACCTGTTCGAGGCGCCCTGGTACGGCATCTTCCCGGGGCTGGCCATCGCCCTGACCGTGTACGCGCTCGACGAGCTCTCCAAGGCGCTGCAGGACCTCCTGGGGACGACCATGCGCACTGAGCTGAGCCTCTAGCCCCCGATGAGCCAGTACCTCCTGGTGCGCATCGCGCAGCTGGTGCCGTCCCTGTTCCTGGCCTCCATCGCGATCTGGGCGCTCATCTATCTGCTGCCCGGCGACCCGGCCATCGCCCTGCTCGGGCCGAACGCGACGCCCGACCAGGTCGCCGCCGTGCGCGGCGCGCTCGGGCTGGACCAGCCGCCCCTGGTCCAGTACGTGAGCTGGCTCGGCCGTGTCCTGCACGGGAACTTCGGCATCTCGTACCAGACCGGCCTGCCCGTCCTCGAGCTCATCGGGTCGCGCGCCGCGGCCACCGTGCAGCTTGGCACGCTGTCCTTCCTGGTGTCGATGGTGGTTGGTGTGGCGCTGGGCGTCGTCGCCGCCGCGCGGCCGACGAGCCTCGCCGCCCGACTGGTCGGCGGCTACAACTCGCTCACGCTCGCCATACCGAGCTTCTGGTTGGGCCTGCTGCTGATCCTCCTGTTCGGGGTCTGGCTCCACATCCTCCCGCCCGCCTCCGCCTACATCCCCATCTGGCAGGACCCGCTCGGGGCCCTGCGCGCCTCGATCCTGCCCATCATCACGCTGGCCAGCTACACCTCGGGCATCGTCGCCCGCTTCGTGCGCGCGGCGATGGTTGACGTCCTGGGCGCGGATTACGTCCGCACGGCCCGCGCCAAGGGCGTCGAGGAGTCGCGGGTGGTGTGGCGCCACGCGCTGCGCAACGCGCTGCTGCCGACCGTCACCGTCCTGGGCCTCCAGTTTGGCGCGTTCATCGGCGGCGCCGTGGTGACCGAGGGCGTGTTCAACTACCCCGGGCTGGGCACACTGGTGCTCAACTCGGTGCTGTCGCGCGACTACACCACGTTGCAGGCGACCATCCTCATGATCGTGGCGTCGTTCACCCTGGTGAACCTAGCGGTCGACCTGCTGTACGCCTTCCTGGACCCGCGGATCCAGGTCGCGTGATCGCGACGGCCACCAGTCCACCGGACGGGCGGGCTGACGCGCCCACGCTGGCCGTCCGCGACCTGCGCGTGGGCTTCCAGACCCGCCGCGGTCTGTTCGCGGCGGTCGACGGCGTGAGCTTCGACGTGTGGCCCGGCGAAACGCTCAGCGTCGTCGGGGAGTCGGGCTCTGGCAAGAGCGTCTCCATGCTGGCGATCCTCGGCCTGCTGCCGCCCGGGCCACCCTGGGTCGTCTCTGGCCAGGCCCACCTGAACGGCCGCGACCTCCTCCGCCTGTCCGCCAACGAGCTGAGGCGCGTTCGCGGCAGCGAGGTCGCGATGATCTTTCAGAATCCGACCAGCTCGCTCAACCCCGTGTTCACCATCGGCGACCAGATCGCTGAGGCGATCCGCGTCCACAACGCCGCTCTGCGCGCCGCCGACGTCCGCGACCGCGTCCTGCGGTTGCTCGAGCTCGTCGGCATCCCCAACCCGCAGCGGCGCCTCCAGCAGTACCCGCACGAGTTCTCGGGCGGCATGGCCCAGCGCGCCATGATCGCCATGGCGCTGGCCAACTCGCCGTCGCTGCTCATCGCCGACGAGCCGACAACCGCCCTGGACGTGACCATCCAGGCCCAGATCCTGGAAGTCCTGCGGAACGCGCTGCGGGAGTTCAACACCTCTCTTATCCTGATCACCCACAACCTGAGCCTGGTAGCGGAGCTGGCCGACCGCGTGGCAGTGATGTACGCCGGCCACGCAGTCGAGACCGCCACCGTCGACGACCTGTTCCACCAGCCGCGCCACCCCTACACGGTCGGCCTGATGCAGAGCGTGCCGCGGCTCGAGCGGCAGGACGAAAGCCTGGTGCAGATACCCGGCCAGCAGCCGAGCCCGGCCAACCGACCGTCTGGGTGCCCATTCCACCCGCGCTGCTTCCTGTCGAAAGGCCGTGAACCGTGCCAGGCCGTCCCGCCACCGCTGGCGGCGACCGACGACGCCGGCCATCTCTCGGCGTGCCATTTCTGGCCTGAGCTCGAGGGCATCGAGGTGCTCGCGTGACCACCACGGTGGCCACCGCGCAGTGGGACGGATCACCACCGCCGCCCCTACTCGACGTCGTCGACCTGGCGAAGTACTACCCGGTGACGAGTGGCCTGCTGCGCCGGGTGGTCGCCCAGGTGCAAGCGGTTGATGGCGTCACCATCAGCCTCGCGCCAGGGGAGACGCTGGCCCTGGTCGGCGAGTCGGGCTGCGGCAAGTCGACGCTGGCACGCACGGTGGTCAGGCTGCTCGATCCCACCTCCGGCGTCATCCGCTTCAGCGGCCAGGACGTGACCCACGTGCGCGGCAGCGCCCTCCAGCGCTTCCGTCGGCACATCCAGATGGTGTTCCAGGACCCGTACTCGTCGCTCAACCCGCGCCTATCGGCTCGCCAGTCGGTGGCGGAGCCCATGCGCATCCACCACCTGTACGACAGGGCCACCGAGCGCGCCCGCGTCGACGAGCTGCTGGCGCGGGTCGGCATCTCACTCTCCGACGCGGACCGGCTGTCCGGGCAGTTCTCCGGCGGCCAGCGCCAGCGCATCGCCATCGCTCGGGCCCTCGCCTTGCAGTCCAATGTGCTCGTCCTCGACGAGCCGGTGGCCGCGCTCGACGTGTCCACCCAGGCGCAGATCATCAATCTGCTGAGGACCCTGCAACGCGAGCTGGCGGTCGCCTACCTGTTCATCTCGCACGACCTCGCCGTCGTTCGGCAGGTGGCGGACCGCGTGGCCGTGATGTACCTGGGTAAGATCGTGGAGACCGGCCAGGCCCGCGACATCTACGATCGGCCGTCTCACCCCTACGTGACAGCGCTCCTCTCCGCGGTGCCCATCTCCGATCCGGCCCAGCGCGGCAAGCGCCAGCGTATCATTCTGCGAGGAGATGTCCCGAATCCGGCCGCGCCGCCGTCGGGCTGCCGATTCAGGACCCGTTGTTGGAAAGCTCAGGAGGTTTGCGCGGCCGAAGTGCCGGCGCTCGTCGAGCGCGGCACCGGACACCCCGTCGCTTGCCACTTCCCAGAAGGCCTCACCAGCTAGCCTCCATGTTTCATGCACCAGAAAAAGGCCGCTCATGGTGAGCCTGCCCGTCCGCTCATGGTGAGCCTGCCGAACCACAAGCTCAGGATGAGCGGGCGTGAATAATCCCAGCTATCCGCCCACCAGGAGAATCGTGCCATGACCCAGATCACGCGCCGCGCCCTTCTCTGGCGAGCCGCGCTCATCAGCGGCGCCGTCGCCACAGGTACCAGTCTGCTCGCCGCCTGCGGCGGCGGCGGCTCGCCCAGCACCACGGCGGCGCCGGCGGCGGGCGCCAGCCCGGCGGCCGGCGGCGCTGGCGCGACGAGTGGCGCCGCTGCCTCCGGACCGTTGAAGACCAGCCTCAACGTCGGGCTCGGCCACACGCTGCAAGATCTGAACGGCTTCGACCTGGACATCGCCTCCTACAGCAACCAGTCGGAGATCTACGACACGCTGCTGACCTACGACGACAAGGGCGCCGCCGTGCCGCGCCTGGCCGAGTCGTGGACCATCGCCCCGGATGGAACGAGCGCCACCATCAAGCTGCGCCAGGGGGCCACCTTCCAGAACGGCAAGCCGGTCAACGCCGACGCCATCCTGGCCAACTACGAGAAGGCCAAGGACGCCAAGTTCGCCTACCAGATCTACAGCGTCATCCCGCGCATCAAGGACCTCACCAAGACCGACGACACCACCCTCACCATGACCATGAACGGCGCCACGCCGGAGCGGGTCATCACCGACATCCTCGACTCCATCCAGATCATGGAACCGAGCACGCTCGACACCGACCTGCTGAAGACCAAGGCCATCGGCGCTGGCCCCTTCGCCGTCGACAGCTACAACCCGAACAACCAGCTGGTGCTCAAGCGGTACGACGGCTTCTGGAGGAAGCCAGGACCATCACTCCAGACGATCACCTACAAGCTGTCCAACGACATCGACGCCCAGGTCGCCTCGCTCCAGGCCGGCACGATCGACCTCGTCTCGTTCCTGCCGCCGAACTACACGACCCGTCTGAAGGACCAGTTCGACATCTTCAAGGGCCCGGCCGGCGCCGAGGTGTACCCGTTCCGCCTGAACCCCAGCATGGCGCCCTTCGACAACAAGGGCATCCGCCAGGGCTTTCAGTACGCCATCAACCGCCAGGGCATCGTCGACAAGGTGTTCTACGGCTACAGCACCCCGCAGGTCCTCCCCTTCGGCCAGATCAACCCGGCCTACGACCCGAACGCGATCAAGAACTACCCGTTCGACCTGCAGAAGGCGAAGCAGCTGTTCGAGGCGGCCGGAGCGCCGAACTGGAGCGCCGTGCTGTTCATCACCCAGGGCGACGTGCTCGGCGTCTCGATCGCCCAAATCGTCCAGGCCGACCTGGCGACCATCGGCGTCAAGCTGGACGTGCAGCAGATCTCGTCGGTCGAGTCCGGCCAGCACGCCTTCGCCGGCGACTACCAGATGAGCTACGGCATCCTGGGCAACTGCGGCAAGTACCCGACCTGGGTGACGCTGAACTCGCTGATGCGGGTGCAGAACAACCCGGTGCTGAAGGGGTCGGCGGCGCCCATCCTGGACCGCTGGCAGAAGGCCATCGACGGCGCCAACGCCGCCGTGGCCAAGGACGCCCAGGACACCGCCTTCCAGACGCTGCGCGACGTGATCCTCGACGAGTCCTGGCTGATCACCATCTGCGACGACCAGACGCTGGTCGCCATGAACAAGAACGTCAGCGGCGTGCGCATCAACCGCGACGACTTCGTGGTCTTCGAGGACGTCCAGGTCAAGGCGTAGCCCGAGCGCTCCCGCCTTTCCTGCACCTGCCGCTCAGGCGTCGGCCAGCGCCGGGATGACGCCCTCGGCGAAGAGCTGGACCGCTTCGGGCTCGACCCAGTCCGGCATGCGGAGCACCGTGTACTGCGATCCGACGCGGGCGTACTCCTCGAGCTGCGCGATCAGCGCCTGCGGCGTCCCGATGAGCGCGCCGTTCTTCGGGATGTAGGCGCCCAGACGCTCCCGCTTGGCCGCCACGTCCGCCTCCGTCTCGCCAACGATCACAGTCACGTAGACAGAGCGCGTGATCTCCTCGTAGGGACGCCCGAGGCGGTCGCAGTGCTCGCGGAGTGCGGCAAAGCGACGCTGCACCGTCTCCGGGTCGCCCGACACGTTGCACAGCTGCGCGTACTGGGCGACCAGCCGCAGCGTCACTTTCTCGCCGGACCCGCCAATCATGATCGGCGGGTGAGGCTTCTGGAGTGGCGCCGGGTTCTCCACCACGTCGTCGAGGCGGTAGAAGGTCCCAGTGAAACTCGCCGGCCGCTCGGTCCAGAGCTTGAGCACGACACGAATGCCCTCCTCCAGACGCTTCATGCGGACCGGGACCTCCTCGAACTCTCCCCAACCGTAGGCCTGGTACTCGCGCGCGTGCCAGCCGGCGCCGAGGCCCAGAATCGTGCGCCCGCCGCTGATAAGGTCCAGCGTCGTGGCCATCTTGGTCATCATCGCGGGGTTGCGGTAGGGCATGCCGAGGACTAACTGCCCCAGTCGGACACGCCGCGTGCTTGCCGCGATGCCGCCCAGCGTCGTGAAGCACTCCAGCACCGGCTCCGAGTACGGGTGGCCCGAGAAGCCACCCTCGTACAAGAAGTGGTCGTAGACCCACAGAGAGTCGAAGGCGCCCTCGTCGGCGACGCGGGCGATCGCGAGCACGCTGTCCCACGGGTTCCCGGTCGCGCCGGCGAGGTACGGGTTCAACTGCAGACCAAACCGCATGGCCTCCTCCGCTGGTTGATGCCTCTGCACGATACCCTACCCCGTGGACACGGGCTGCCACGGAGCACCAGTTGCGTGGGTAGGGAGAGCAGGCTCATGGCGACGACGAACGAACCGGGCGCAGGGGGGCCCCCGGCCGCCGGCCCAATGGCGAACCTGGCCCCGAACGTCAGGCAGGCGCTGCAGAATCTCGCCTCGTTCCCGCTGCTGGAGGCGCTGTACGGGCGGCGGTCGCGCCGCTTCCCGCTCGGCGGCGAGATCCCGGACGGCCGCCTGGCGTACCGCTCCCGACACGCGCCGCTGCCGCTGACAGAGCTCGAGCGCCTGCTCGTCCTGACGGCCATGGCCGGCACCACGGGTTGGCACTACGCCATCACCCGCCACGCGCGCTACGCGCCGCACCTGGCGAACTACGCGGGCGGCGCCGCCGGCCGAACGTTCCCCTCGGCCGCGGGCTTCCACACCGCTGAGCTGTTCTTCACCGACGACAGCGGCACCTACGTCTTCCCAACCCGCGACGCCGAGGCGCTGGTCGACCCGGCTGTTGAGGACGTAACCGTGGAGCTCATGCTGGAGCGCCACGCGGCGCGGGTCCGCCGCTTGTCCGGTCAGCGTGTCCACCTACCGCGCCAGGAGCCGTACATGGAGGGCCACAACACCTGGATCGCGAATGCCCCCGGCTCGCTGCTCGTCATCCCCGTCGCGGACGTCGCCCAGCACACCATCGCCAACCTGTGCTTCTTCACCCAGAACGGGTACTGCATCTACGACGACATCAACAGTCGCCCCATCCCGGGCGGGCAGGCGTTCCGCGGGATCGTCGACGTCGATGCGCCCCTGCCGCTCACGTTCCTCGAGCAGTACTCGCTCACCGAGGCGACGGCCGAGCTGGCGACCAGCGCCTACGCTGGCACGCTGCTGCTCCAGGCCATGGGCCTCGGCGGCTGGATGTTCGACGGCATAGACCGGCTCACGATGCTGGGCGCATCAGGCGACCCGGCGGTACCGGGGCTGGGCTTCCGCTACGACACGGACGCTCGCTGGGCGCTCCCGAACCCCACGGGGCTACCCGGCGTCTTCGAGGCGTTCTGCCCGCCACACTACGCCAGCATGGCCGACGCCGTGGAGGCGCTGGCGCGGCGCAAGTTCGGGCCGGGCGGCGTCTATCACCCGGACACCCCGGGCGCCTGGCAGGAGAGCGCGCTCATCCGCGGGTCCGCCGAGCCGTACTCCCAGGAGTTCAAGGCCTGCGTGGCGCTCCAGGCGCAGTACATCCTCGACCAGTTCGGCAAGTTCCCCGGCTCGGTCCCGACGCTGTTCATCATGAACTACGTCCAGGCGCAGCACATCGACCTCGACTTCTACGACCGCTTCTTCCGCCCCGGCGCCTACCTGCCCACCCACGCCGAGCACCTGGGCCGCTGGCACTGACCCGCAGGAAAAGAGGGACAAAGCGAACGGGCCGCCTACTGCGCCGCCGTCGCTGCCCGTGCCCTCTCCCCCACCGCTGCCTGACAGTTTTTCATCGCCCCTTATGCCCTCTGGGAGAGGGTGGCGGGGCGGAAGCGTGGCGGCTGCTCCCGCCACCTGAGGGTACCGGCCGTCATAGGGGAATGGCCTGGGCCAGGGCGTCCGGGCGCAAGTCGTGGCCTAGCCCGGGCCGGCCCGAGACCGAGAAGTAGCCGTCGCGCACGTCGAACGGGGGGTCCATGACCTGCTGGTACCGCTCCAGCTCGGAGTACGCGATCTCCAGGCGGAAGAAGTTCGGCGTGGTCATCATGACGTGGGCGCCAGCGATAAGCGTGACGGGGCCTGTCGCGTCGTGCGGGCTGATCGGCACGAAGAACGCCTCCGCCATGGTGGCGATCTTCTTCATCTCGCTGATGCCGCCGGTGCGAATGATGTCCGGCATCAGGTAGTCGGCAAGCTTCTGCTCGAGGATCGGTCGGAACTGCCAGCGCGTGTAGAGCCGCTCGCCCACGCAGACCGGCACGGACGCGCCCTCGCGGAACTGGCGCAATGCGTCGGCGTTCTCAGGCGGCACCGGCTCCTCGAACCAGCCGATCCGAAATGGCGCAAGCCGGTTGGCCAGTCGGACAGCCGTCGGCACGTCGAAGCGGCCGTGGGCGTCGATGAAGATCTCGACGCCCTCGCCGACGGCGGCCCGAATCCGCTCCACTATGGCCACCGCCTCGAGGTCGTCCTCGGGCGGATAGCCGGCGGCGTAGCGGGACAGATAGGCGTGGCCGCCGCGGAACGGATCGAGCTTGATAGCGGTGTGGCCGGCGGCGACAGTCTTCGCGGCCGCGCGGGCGAACTCGTCGGGCGTCGAGCAGCCGGTGAACCAGCCATTGCTGTACAGGATGAGGCGGTCGTGGAATCGTCCGCCGAGCAGCTCGTAGACCGGCAGCCCCAGCTCCTTGCCACGGATGTCCCACAGGGCGATGTCCACGCCACTGATGAGCGCCGAGACGAAGCCGAGTGAGCCGAGCGAGTTGAACCCGGCGTACAGCTTGTGCCAGATGTACTCGATCCGCCGGGGATCCTCGCCGACCAGCAGGGGACCGAGCTGGCCCGCCGCGGCGGCGACAACGGCGCTGTTCGGCCCGCTCGCGACCTGGCCCAGGCCGTGGAGACCGGCGTCGGTGTCGACGCGCAGAAACACCCAGGGGTAGCGGGTTCCGGGCAGGTGGTGCGCGGTGACGCGGCTGATCTTCACGAAGCTCCTCCTCCTCCTGGGCACCTCCTGTGTATCACCGCCAGCGGGGTCGAGACAAGCGGCCGGCCGCCACGGCGGGGCGGCGACGGGGGACCGCTAGAATGGCGCGACCACGACCAGACGGGAGCGTCATGCGCTATCGCACGTTCGGCCGCACCGGTCTCAGCGTCTCGACCGTCTCGCTGGGCGGCAACCGCCTGGGCGATCCAGGTGTCGACCCAGCGGTGTGGCCACCGATCGTCCAACGCGCCTTGCGGCTCGGCCTCAATCTCTTCGACACATCTGTCTCCTACAACCAGGGTCGTAGTGAGACGATCCTTGGCGAGGTCCTGAGCGGCCACCCTACGCCCACCTACGTCAGCACCAAGGTGGGCTTCAATATCGACTTCGAAGTCGGCCCGGAGCTCGCCACCCGCGACTACTCCGCCAGGGCCATCCTTCGCGACGTCGACGGCCAGCTCGCCCGGCTACGCCGCGACACGATCGACCTGTACATGCTGCACAGCCCCAAATTGAGCGACCTCGAAGCGGGGGACTGGGCCGCGGCGATCGACGCGCTCAAGAGGCAGGGCAGAGTCCGCTGGTTCGGCATCTCGACGAGCGACCACGCCTCCGGGGTGTGGGCGATCCAGCGCGGCGCCGACCTCTTGCAGGTCGAGTACGACCTGGTCTCACCGACGGCCGAAGACGAGCTGCTGCCCCAGGCCCAGCGGCAGAACGTCGGGATCATGGTACGGACGCCGCTGGCCCGCGGCCTTCTGACGGGAAAGTTTGAACGGCGGTCGCCGATCCCGCCCGAGCAGCAGTGGCGCCGACCCAGGGGGGATCAGCTCGAGCTGCGGCTGGCCCGCATCGAGGAGCTCAGGTTTCTGGAACGCCCGGGCCAGACGCTGGGCCAGGCCGCGCTCCGCTTCGTCCTGGCGCACCCGGCGGTGCACTGTGTCGTCCCCGGGGCGCGTACGCTAGAGCAGCTGGAGGCGAACGTCCCCGCCGCGGACGCCGACCTGAACCCTGAAGAGCTCAGCCGGATCAAGGCCCTGCACGCGCGGTGGCGGGCAGAGGGACGCTGGTGACGGCGCGCTGGCCCCGGCCTAAGCAGGTGGGCTGAAGCCTTGCTCCATTCAGATCATCTGAGCTCCACCTGCTCAGGCTAATATTTTTGGTCGCGCTACGCGCTCAGGATTGCCGATGCAGGAGAGGTCATCCTAGCCCGACGCGGACCAGGGCAGCTCGTCGCAGAGCGCCAGGGCGCCCTCGACGTTCGACTCCGCCCCGGAGTTCTGGCTAAGCCGGCCGTCGTCGATGCCATCGTAGACCAGGCCCCGCTGCCGGTCGTAGACCGGCGCGCCGGCCGCGTTGCGGCCGTCGAACCAGGCGCGGGCCTGCGCGGCGAGAGTGGCGTAGCGCACCTCGCCGGTCGCCTGGGCCACGGCGGCTAAACCGTCGGCCGCGGCGCTGACCTCGAAGGGTATCGTCCGCGGGGCAGCGAAGGCGCGCTCGACGGCCGGCACGAGCAACAGGTCAGCGCTCAGCCGCGCCACGCTGACGAGGTCGGGCCGGTCGAAGGCACCTCCCACGCGAGCGAGCGCGGCCTCCTGGAAGTGCCCCCACAGGTGCACATCGTGAGCACGCCGCGGCGCGTCGGGCAACACGCCGCCCACCGCGTGAGAGGCGATCTCCTCGGCCCAGGCGATGGCCCGGCGTGCAAGACCCCCGTCCTGGTGGCCCGCCGGTGTGACGCCGTACTCCATGAGGGCCAGCACGCCTACGGCACGGACGTCGAGATAGTCAATGCGGTGGTCCAGCCAGGGCAGCCCGCGCAGGAACCCCTCGCGGTACAGGCGGCCGTCCGGCTCGCCCGCGAAGGCGGCCGCCGCCGCCGCCAGCCCGTGCAGCGCCCGCGCCTGCCACGGCGCGCCACCGGGCACGGACGTTGGCCCCGCCAGATTCTTGCGGCCGTCCCAGTCGAGGATGAAGTTGACAAAGCGCCCGTCCATCTCCTGCATGTAGAGCAGGAAGCGCAGATACGCGCGCGCCTCCTGGCGCGCCGAGGGTCGTCGGCAGAGCTGCCACAGGCGGCTGAAGAGCACCGCGGCCCGCGCCGCGTCGTCGACGCAGGCGACGCCCTCGAAGCCCCGCTCGGCCGCTTCGTGCAGGGCCAGCCCACTCCCCCCTGAGATCTCGTCGGGGCCGCTCGCGGGCGGCTCGGCGTACACGGCCAGCGCGGCCGCTCCCGTCCCAGCGAGCGGCACGGGCCGCGTCAGCCGACCCAGCTGGCGCAGCATGGGACCGACGCCACCGCGTGGAGCAGCTCCAGCATCCGCCGGCCCACCTTGGGCCACGCGGTCTCACGGCCGTAGGTGTAGGCCGCCGCTTCGAGCTGCCGCTTGTAGCCAGGGTCGCCCAGGATGCGCAGGCACGAGGTCGCGAGCGCCTCGGCGTCGCGGAAGGGCACCAGGATGCCCCGGCCGTCGGCGAGGACCTCGGTGGCGTGCAGGTACGGCGTCGAGATGATCGCCTTGCCGGCGCCGAGGGCATAGGCCAGTGTGCCGCTGGTGATCTGCTTAGGGTCGAGGTACGGCGTTACGTACACGTCGCTGGCTAACAGGTACTCCACGATCTGCGCCTGGGTCAAGTAGTCGTCAACGAACGTCACAGACTTCTGCAGCCCGCGCGCGCGCACCAGGTCCCACAAGTGCTGGCGGTACGCTTCGCCCGCCCGGCGCACGAGCTCCGGGTGCGTCTTGCCGACGATGACGTACAGCGCGTCCGGCTGCTGCCGACTGATCGGCACCATTGCCTCGATCATGTATTCGAGGCCCTTGCGCGGGTCGAGCAGGCCAAACGTGGTCAGGAGCGTGCGGCCCTGCCAGCCAAAGCGCGCCTTGGTGCGCCGCCGGCCGCGCGGCTCGACGGGCGGCACGCCATGGGGAACCACGCGCACCCTGGCCTCGTCCAGGCCGTAGTCGTCCACGAGCATCCGCCGCGCTAGCTCGGCCATCACCACCACCGCCTGGCTGTGGCACCCAATGCGCCGCACCGCCTCGCGCACGGACGGCGATGGGTCGGGCAGCACCGTGTGCAGCGTCGTCACCAGCGGCTTGATCAGCGTCTCCAGGAATGGCCCCAGATGGTCCTCGAACCGCTCGCCCCACGCCCCGTACAGCCCGAACTCGTGCTGCAGCAACACCACGTCGACGTTCGAGGCGTTGAGCGACTTTGCCGCGTCGCGGTAGCTGTCGGGGTCGCCCTGGCGGATACGCCAGCGCACCTCCGGGCCGTAGCGGTGATCCGAGTCGGCCTCGTTGATGGCCGCCCAGCGGACGTTGGTGGCGGCGTCCGTCTGCCTGATCGCCCGCGCCAGGTCGCTGGTGAATGTGGCGATGCCGCACTGGCGCGGCGGACACGTGGCCACCAGCGCCACTGACAACGCCCGCCGACCCTTCTGCTCGGCGAGATTACCAACGCCGAACCGTTCGGCGGACACAGGATACGCTTGCACCATGCGGCCTCTTTCCTCATCCTGAGCCGGGTTGACCGACACCGATCACACGCGGCCCGCTCTCCCCACTCTCTGTAGGACCAGTCTTGTCTACGCCTTCGAACACAGCCCGCGCTTTCGGCATTCCGCTTGGGGCGGACAGCAGCGCTCCGGCCAGAGTCGGGACCCCTGCGCCGCGCTAGCCGTTGCCCTGGAGAATGCGACGGTACAGCCCCAGGTAGTCGTCCACCATACGCTCGGCCGAGAACCGCGCCGCCACATCGACGCGGCAAGCACGGCGATCCACCTCGACCACGCGGCCCAGCGCCGCCTCCGCGGCGTCCAGGTCGCCCTCGGGCACCAGAAAACCGTTCACGCCGTCCCGGACGATCTCCGGCATGGAGCCCAGGGCGTTGGCGATCACCGGCGTGCCCGCGGCCATCGCCTCCACCACTGACAGGCCGAAAGGCTCCGCGAAATGGATCAGGTGCAGCAGCGCCGTTGCACCACCGAGCAGCGCGTCCCGATCCGTCGGACCCACGGAGCCGACGTAGCGCACCCTATCACCGTCGACGTGGGGCTCGATCCTGTCGCGCCAGTACGTCTGGTCCTGCACGATACCCGCCAGTACGAGCCGCCGCCCTGCGCGCCGCGCCAGGTCCACGGCGTCGTGCGCGCCCTTGTCCGGGTGGATGCGGCCGAAGTAGAGCAGGTAATCGTCGGGCGGGGCGACCGGCCGCTCCTGCGCGGTGAACTCCCCCAGCGGGATACCGTGGTGGATCGTCGCCGCGTACCTGAGCGACGAGTCGCGGTCGGCGTTGCTTATCGCCACGTAGTGGGCGACGTCGTTGTACGCCTGGTACACGGGCAGTATCCGCCGGGACGAGAAGCCGTGAATGGTGGTGACGACGGGCGTGTCGGGGTGGACCAGGCGGCTGTAGGTCAGCGGCGGGAAGTCGAAGTGGTTGTGCAGCAGATCCAGCTCACCCCGCCTGGCCGCCTCGAACGCCGCGCCGATGTGGAGCCCCTCGTACACCTTGGCGTCAAGGGAGCGGTCCTCTTCGTAGCCGCGCGGCGCCACGGCCCGCAGCCGCGCGCTCGTCCCCGAGTCAGCGGTTGCGAACAGGATGACGTCCACGCCGCGCGCGATCAGCCCGTCCGTCAGGATGGCCACCACCCGCTCCCACGGCCCGTAGTGCCGGGGCGGTACCCGCCAGGCGATGGGCGCCAGCATGCCGACGCGAAGCGGGGGCTGAGGGGCGAATGAGTCCAAAGAGGTCGGAACGTGCGCCGCGGTTGGCCGGCCTACGCGGCGGGCGCGGGCTGGGCGCGCAGCCAGTCGAGCAGGTCGGCCACCCGGGCGGTGGCGACGGCGACGCAGGTGTCGGCGGCACCGTAGTACACGCGCAGCTCGTCCCGCTCGGGCACGTGGACGGTGCCATTGTGGAAGACCACGTTCGGAATGTCGCCCATGACCTCGTACACCTCATGCGGGCCCATCACCCACTCCTCACCGCGGCGGATCACCCGCAGCGGGTCGTCGAGGTCCAACAGCGCCAGGCCGGCGCGGTAGATCGCCCCAGCTGGGGTGTTGCGCACGCCGTGGTAGATCACCAGCCAACCCTCGGGCGTCTCGATTGGCGGTGGCGACAGGCCGATCTTGCCGGCGTCCCACCAGGCGCCATCGCGCGCCTCCAGCAACACCGCGTGGTCGCCCCACATGCGCAGGTCGGGCGAGAACGAGACCCACATGTTGGCCTTGGCGCCGGGGATGGCCGGCACCGGGCGGTGGATGAGAGCCCAGCGACCGGCGAAGCGGCGCGGGAAGAAGGCCGCGTCCTTGTCCTCGGGCGCCATGATCGGCCCACGCCGCTCGAAAGTTTTGAAGTCCTGTGTGAGCGCCATGGACACCAGCGGCCCGTTGCGGGAGTACGCCGTGTACGTGACTGCGTACCGTTTGAGCTCCTCCAGCCAGACGATGCGCGCGTCCTCGACGCCCCACAGCTCTTCGGGGTACTCCTCGGGGAGCGGGGGCAGCGTCGGCTGCGGGTCCACCCGCCAGTTCGTGTAGCCGTCCTGGCTGCGCGCGGCGGCCAGGTGCGAGATCCCGCGCCGGTCCTCCACCCGCACGAGTAGTACCGTCTCGCCGCTCGCCAGGCGCACCGCGCCGGGGTTGAAGACGCTGTTGGCCGCGTACGGCCAGTCCGCCACGGTCAGGATTGGGTTGTCGGGGTACCTGACGAACAGCTCGCGGACGACATGGTTGGCGTGGCGGCTGTCCGCCTTGCTGGCTGGCTGGAGCCGGTCCGTCAGGTTACCGTGCTGCTGCATCGTGGGCGGTATATCAGGTCCCGCGCCGGCACCGCTGGAAAGCGAGCGGTCCAGGCGTGTCTCAATTGACAGGCTGACGGGGCCTCCGTATACTGCCGCTCGACTATGGCGCCAGTAATGGGGTGGTTCTATTACTTTATGCCCGGCATGACGGGGCTGTCGCGGAGACGCTGAGCAGCCACGCAACCTCGTCATGCCAAAAGGAGCGGTCCGACACCTCGGACCGCTCCTTTTGTTCTGCCCTTAGTCCTATCGACCACACAGCGGGAGACGAGACAACACCATGATCGCGGTCATGCATCCACACGCAACCCCGGGGGACGTCGACCACGTCGTCGACGTCCTGCGGCGCCACCAGCTCAAGGCGCAGGTGTCGGTGGGCGAAGAGCGCACAGTGATCGGCGTCATCGGCACCGGCTTCGCCGCCGACCTTCTCGAGACCCTCGAGGTGCTGCCCGGCGTCGACCGCGTCACCCGCATCACCCGCCCGTACAAGCTTGCCAGCCGCGACTTCCGGCCGCTCGATACCGTGGTCGTCGGCGGCGGGCAGCCCATCGGTGGACGCGAGTTCGTCGTGATGGCCGGCCCCTGCTCGGTCGAGACGCGCACCCAGCTGTTGACCACCGCCGAGAGCGTGCAGGCCTCGGGCGCCTCGTTCCTGCGCGGCGGCGCCTACAAGCCACGTAGCTCGCCCTACGCGTTCCAAGGGCTGGGAGCAGACGGCGTGGCGCTGCTGAACGAGGGAAGCCGCCGCACTGGTCTGCCGATCGTCACCGAGGTCATGGAGCCGGCGCAGGTGGCGTCGGTGGCCGAGGTCGCGGCAATCCTCCAGGTCGGCGCGCGCAACATGCAAAACTTCCCGTTGCTGCGCGAGGTCGGTCGCGCCAGCCGGCCCGTCCTTCTGAAGCGCGGGCTGTCGGCGACCATCGAGGAGTGGCTCATGGCCGCCGAGTACGTCATGAAGGAAGGCAATACTGACGTCATCCTGTGCGAACGGGGCATCCGCACCTTCGAGACGGCCACCCGCAACACCCTCGACCTGAGCGCTATCCCCGTCGTCAAACGCCTGAGCCACCTGCCGGTGATCGCGGACCCGAGCCACGGCACGGGGCACCGCTACCTGGTCGAGCCGATGGCCCTGGCGGCGGCGGCGGCTGGCGCCGACGGGCTGATCATCGAGGTGCACCCCGAGCCAGACGCCGCCCTCTCGGACGGGCCTCAGTCGCTCACGCTGGAGGGCTTCGACCACCTGATGCGCAGCCTCGAGGCCGTGCTGACGGCGGTCAATCGGCCGCTGGCGCGCGCGCCCGAAGCAAGGCTGGCGACGTCCGCGTCCGCCGGATGACGGCCGAGACGCTGTCGCGCCCGGGCAGCGACGGCCGGATCGTCCGCGCCGCTGACCGGATTCGGGGCACCGTCCGCGTCCCTGGCGACAAATCCATCTCCCACCGCGCGGCCCTGTTCAACGCGGTCGCCGACGGTCGCGCCACCGTCACGAACTTCAGCCCGGGCGCCGACTGCGCGGCTACCCTCGCCTGCCTGCGCCAGCTCGGCGTCCACGTCACGGCGACCGGGGACCGCGTGGAGGTTCACGGCGTCGGCTCCGGCGGCCTGGCCGAGCCCGCCGACGTGCTCGACTGCGCCAATTCCGGCACAACCATGCGCCTGCTCTGCGGCTTGCTGGCCGGGGCAGGCGTCTTTGCCGTCCTCACCGGCGACGCATCCCTGCGGCGGCGCCCGATGGCCAGGGTCGCGGAGCCGCTGCGCGGCATGGGCGCCGCTATCGCTGGCCGTGACCAGGGTCGGCTGCCGCCCCTCGCCATCGCGCCCAGCCCGCGCCTGCACGGCGTCGAGTACCCGCTGGCAGTTGCCAGCGGCCAGGTGAAGTCCGCCCTGCTGCTGGCCGGCCTCGCGGCAGACGGCGCCACGACGGTGCTCGAGCCGGCGCGCTCGCGCGACCACACCGAGCGACTCCTATCCGCCATGGGCGCCGACGTCCAGGTGGCCGGGTCGCGGATCACCATCCAACCTGGCGCGGCGCTCCGAGCGACCGACGTGGCCATCCCGGGCGACTTCTCGTCGGCCGCCTTCTGGCTCGTCCTCGGCTGCCTGCACCCGAACGCCCACGTGCGCATCACCGACGTCGGGCTCAACCCGACGCGCACCGGGCTTCTCGAGGTGCTGCGCGCCATGGGCGGCAACGTCCACGTCGAGAACGCCAGCGAGGTTGCCGGCGAGCCTGTCGGCGACCTGGTCGCCGAGAGCAGCGCCCTGCGCGGCACGACCGTCGCCGGCGCCCTCGTCCCGCTGGCGATCGACGAGCTGCCGCTGATCGCGCTCCTTGGCCTGTTCGCCGAGGGCGAGACGGTCGTGCGCGACGCGGCCGAGCTCCGCTCGAAGGAGTCGGACCGCATCGCCGCGGCCGCCGAGGGCCTCCGGGCCCTCGGCGGCGACCTCGTGGCCACGGCGGACGGCTGGCGGATCACCGGTGGCGCCCGGCTCCAGCCGGCCCGCGTGTCGAGCCAGGGCGACCACCGCATCGCGATGCTGCTCGCGCTGGCCGGAGCCCTGGGCGCGGGCGCCGAGGTCACCGGAGCGGATGCCGTCTCCGTCTCCTACCCCGCGTTCTGGCAGACGCTCGATCAGGTGGCCGCGTGAGCCGGCGCCACGCCGTCCTCCTCGGCTACCCGGTGAGCCATAGCGTGTCTCCGGCCATGCACAACGCCGCCTTCGCGTCGCTCGCGATCGACGCCCAGTACGAGGCGCGCGCCGTCCCAGCCGAGGGGCTCGGAGACGCGGTGCGCGGTTTGCGCGACCCTGCCTATCTCGGCGCCAACGTCACCGTCCCGCACAAGGGCGCCGTCGTTCCATTCCTGGACGCCCTGGCTGAAGAAGCGCGGCTGCTGGGCGCCGTCAACACCATCGTTCGCCGCCCCGATGGCAGCCTCGTGGGCGACAACACGGACGCGGCCGGCCTCCAGCGCTGGCTCGTGGCCGCTGGCGCCGGGGTGGTCGTAGCAGCCGGTGATTGCCTCGTCCTGGGCGCGGGCGGCGCCGCGCGGGCCACGGTGATGGCGCTTGCTCGCTGCGGGGCGCGGTCCATCCGGGTGCTGAATCGGACGCCGGGACGAGCCGCGGCTCTCGCGGCCGACCTCGCACCGCGCCTGCCGGATGCGCGACTCTCGGCCGGCCCACTGGCCGAGGCCGCCGCTGCTGGGGACGCCTACGCGGTCGTCGTCAACGCCACGTCGCTCGGGCTGCACGAGCTCGGTCCCGACGTTCATCCCACGAGATTCGGGCCGGGCGGCTGGGCCGTCGATCTCGCGTACAACCCGTCGGATACCCCCTTCATGCGAACGGCGCGCGTCGCGGGCGGCCAGTCGGAGAATGGACTCGGCATGCTCGTGCACCAGGCCGCCTTGAGCTTCTACCTCTGGACCGGCGCCCAGCCGCCACTGGCGCTGCTGGCATCGGCGGCTGTGGCGGCGCTGGGCGGCGCGGCCCACGCGGTGCCAGGAGTGAGGCGGTGATCCTCGGCGCGCTCAGAGTGATGACGGCTGGCGAGTCGCACGGCCCGCAGCTGACGATCATCGTGCAGAACCTGCCGGCTGGCCTGCCCGTGCTGGCCGGCGACATCGACGTCGACCTCGCCCGCCGCCAGCGCGGCTATGGCCGTGGCGGACGGCAGCAGATCGAGCGCGACCGCGCCGAGATCGTGGCTGGCGTCCGCCACGGCCGGACCATGGGCGGTCCCGTGGTCCTCACGGTGAAGAACCTGGACTGGCCAAACTGGCAGGGGCGCATGGACGTCGAGCCCGTGGCCGACCCGCCGCCGCCGGTGACACGGCTCCGTCCCGGGCACGCCGACCTGGCCGGCGTGGTCAAGTACGGGCACGGCGACGTGCGCAACGTGCTCGAGCGGGCGAGCGCCCGCGAGACGGCGGCGCGCGTCGCGGCGGGCGCGTTGGCCAAGATCTTCCTCCGCGAGTTGGGCGTCGAGATTCGCAGCCACGTCCTGAGTGTCGGCCTAGAGCGCGCCAGCGTCCCGGACGAGCTGGGCGTCGATCCGACGGCGAAGGCGAGCGGGTGGTGGGACGCGGTCGAAGCGTCGGATCTGCGCAGCGGCGACGCCGCCTTCGCGGGTCGCGCCACCGAGCTCATCAAGGCGGTGCGGACGGCGGGCGATACGCTGGGCGGCGAGTTCGAGGTCATCGCCTACGGCTGCCCGATCGGCCTGGGCACCTACGCGCAGTGGGACGAGCGGCTGGACACCCGCCTGGCGGCGGCGGTCATGAGTATCCAGTCGATCAAAGGGGTCGAGATCGGCGACGCTTTCGCCAACGCGGCCCGGCCCGGCTCGGAGGTCCACGACGTCATCGACTTCGACCCGGCCAAGGGTGGCTGGACCCGGCCGACCAACCGCGCTGGCGGTCTCGAAGGCGGCGTGACGAACGGGATGCCGGTCGTCGTCCGGGGCGCGGCCAAGCCGATCTCCACGCTCATCCACCCCCTGGCGTCGGTCGACCTGGCGACACGAGAGCGGAGCGCGGCGCACGTGGAGCGGAGCGACGTGTGCGTGCTGCCGGCGGCGGGGGTCGTTGGCGAGGCGATGGTCGCCCTGGTGCTCGCCGACGCGATGCGGATCAAGTACGGCGGCGACAGCCTGGACCAGGCACTAACGAGCTATCAGCTGACGAGCGATCAGCCGTCAGCCGTCAGCAAGGCGGGGCTGGAACGGTAGCCGAGCCGTAGACCGGGTATGCTGACAGCTGATCACTGACAGCTGATCGCTCGTGCTGACAGCTGACGGCTGATCGCTGATGGCTTCGCAATGGACAACCTCGTACTGGTGGGCTTCAGCTGCTCCGGCAAGACCACCGTCGGACGCAACCTCGCCCGCCGCCTCCACCTTACCTTCGCCGACTCCGATCGTCTCATCGAGGAGGCGGCCGGCCGCTCCATCCCGGAGATCTTCGCCGAACGGGGTGAGCCGGCCTTCCGCGAGATCGAGCGGGACGTCATCCAGCGCGTGTGCGCCAACACCCTCCAGGTGGTCAGCACCGGCGGCGGCGCCTTCGTCGATCCCCGCAATCGGCAGCAGCTCCGCGCCGGCAACCTGGTCGTACACCTACAGGTTCGCCCGGAAACGGTCGTGTACCGGCTCCGTACAAGCCGGTCGGGGCGGCCACGGCCGTTGCTCGACGCGCCGGACCCGCTGCAACGGGTGCGCGAGCTGATGGCTGCGCGCCACGACGCCTACGCCTGCGCGCACGTCACCATAGGGGTCGACGACCGCTCGCGGCACGACGTCGTGGCCGACCTCACCCGGCGCTGGTTGGCCTGGCGTCGGGCGGCCGGCCAGCGGCAACGGACAGCCTGAGACGGTCGTGGCCTCGCCCCGTCCCGCGACCCCACCGGCCACGTCGACGCTCTGGCTGCGGGCGGGCCAGCGCGACGTGCCGCTGCTGAGCGGCCCCGGCGCTTTGGGCGGACTGAGCGGCGCGCTGGCCCAGGTCGGCTTCGCTGGGACACTCTTCGTCGTCGCCGACAGCCGGGCAGCCGACGTCCACGGCGACCGGCTGCGGCGGCTCCTGCCGGACGCTCCCCTCCTCCGCATCTCGGGCGACGAGAAGGACAAGACCCTCGGCCAGGCAGCCCACGTGTGGGACTGGCTCGTTGACCGGGGCGCGCAGCGTCGCGATGCCCTGGTCGCGTTCGGCGGCGGTGTCGTGTGCGACCTGGTCGGCTTCGTCGCCGCCTGCTACCTGCGGGGCATCGGCCTGGTCAACGTGCCGACCACGCTGTTGGCCCAGGTCGACGCCAGCGTTGGCGGGAAGACGGCCGTCAACCACCCGCGCGGCAAGAATCTCATCGGCGCCTTCTACCAGCCGCTCGCCGTGGTCGCCGACACCTCGCTGCTGGCCAGCCTGCCGCGCCGCGCCTTCGCCGGCGGCCTGGCCGAGATCGCCAAGATCGCCGTGGCCATGGACGCGGACCTCTTCGCCGCCCTGGAGGGTGCTGCCGCGGGCCTCTCCCCCGACAACGCCGCTGCGCTGACGCCCTTCGTCGCCCGCGCCATCCAACTCAAGGCGGGGGTTGTCGAACGCGACGAGCGCGAATCAGGTGAGCGTCTCCTGCTGAACTACGGCCACACCGTCGGCCACGCGCTGGAGGCGGCGACCGCCTACGGCACGCTGCTCCACGGCGAGGCCGTCGCCGTCGGCATGGCGGCCGCGGCCCACATCGCGCAGCGGCTCGGGATGCTGGCCGCGTCCGAGGCGCAGCGCCAGAGCGCCGTTCTACGCGCGCTGCGCTTGCCCACCATCTGCGGCGCGGCGCCGGTGGACACGGTCCTGAGTCGCCTCACCGCGGACAAGAAGCGCGTCGGCGTCCGCCTCCGCTGGGTGCTGCCCGAACGGATAGGGTGTGCGCGCGTCCGCGACGACGTCCCGGACGACGTCGTCCGTGAGGCCGTCGAGCGGGTTACCAGGCAGTCAGACGCCGCACGATTGGATGGTGCCGGTTGAGGCGGCACAGGACGAACGGCTGCGGCACGCCCCGCTCCGGGTCGAGGCGTATTCGGCTGTCCACCAGCAGCACGTCGGCGGCCAGGGCCCACTGGACCGTCGCGGCGTCGCACAGCCCTCGGACCTGATCGAGCGCTACGTAGCCGCCCGCCGCCGCGGCCTCCTGCGCGTCGACCTGTCGGACGAGCTGCTCGACACGAGGGTCGCGTTCGTCAGGTCCCGGACTACTCACCCGTTCACTGAACCAGGCGGACGACGGCTATGAGCAGGTTGGCCTGGACAAGCGCCGCGCCGACCCACAGCATGCGTGCCAGCACCTGCTCCCGCGGATGGAGCCAGACACCACTGGCCAGGTTCGCCAGGAGAACCAGCAACCCGCCGGAAGGCAGCTTGAGCAGGTCCGTCGGTGGGCCCAGCAGATTTGGTCGGCCCGCGGCGTCGAAGCGCAGCGGGATGAGATCGGGCAGGTCGACGTACCGGAAGGCGACCACGGCAACCGCCGCCACCAGCAGGAGCGTCGCGGCACCAATGGCCCAGCCGAACCACCTATCGCGTAGGGTCGACCACGGCGCGCCGCTGGCGGGCAGCACGAAACGGCGCGCCGCCGGCGGGGTGGGGGCCAGCTCGTCATGCTGCCGCACCCGCTCGATGAGCGCGGCCCGGAACCCCTGCGGGTCGCGGGCCGACAGCACGAGCACGGCCCCATCGACGGCGACGAGCGCCAGGTCGGCCGGATCGCGCGAGGTGGCGTAGAACTGCAAGCGGCCGAGGCTCGGGGCGCGACCGCGGCCGACGAAGATACCCGGCCAGCCCGGGCGGCTCGGAGTAGCGTGCCCGACCAGCCGTTGCCCCGTGTAGATGCCCTCCACGGCGCCGTAAGGGATGACAAAGCGTTCGCCCAGCCAGGCAATCTCGAGCCCGAGAGGGCCGAGCAGGTACGCGAGCTGGCGGTATGAGAGCGCCCACAGCAGCACCGCGGCGCCGGCCACGGCCAGCAGCAGGGCGGTGAGGGCCAGGCCAAACATGCTTGCGCCGGGGGCGAAGGTGGCGCTCAGCAGTCCGGCGGCAACCGCCAGGACGCTGAGGCCGATGCCGACCCACAGGGCGGCTTCGCCGCCGTGCGAGCGTCGCGGCAGCCACACGTCCGCCGTAGCGCCCGGCCCGGGCGGGTCCTGGACAACAGCAGGAGTCACGGGCGCGAGGTGGACCCCCGTGTGCGCCCCACGCCGAGGGTCGTGGCGCCAGAGCACGCCTTCCACTGTGAGACCATTGCGGGTACTAGCCTGGAAGAGTACCGCGTAGACTGCTTCGGTTGAGCCCGACCATCGTGCAACGCCCGCTGCGCATCGCCCTGAATGCCCTTCTGCTCTCGCAGGAGGCCAGCTTCCGCAGCGGCGGGATCAACCGGGTCATCCACGGCCTGCTGCGCGAGCTCGCCCGCGCGCCCCGCGGCCACCGGTACGACGTGTTCGTGCCACAGGCTCCGCCGCCCATGCCAGACGCGGGCGCCGTCACCTTCCACCTGACCGGCGAGGCCACCGCGCGGCCCCCCGCCCGGATCGCCTGGGAGCAGTCGGCCCAGAGCGTCCGCCTGGCGGCTCTCAAACCAGACCTCGTGCACGGTCTGGCGTACGCGCTGCCGCTGGCCTGGCACGGTCCGGCCGTGGTCACGGTGTACGACCTCAGCTTCCTCCGATTTCCGGAGACCATGCGCCCCGCCAGCCGCCTCTACCTGGCGGCGATCACCCGGCTGTCGAGCCGCCGCGCCAGGCGCGTCGTCACTATCTCCGAGTGCTCCAAGCGGGATATAGTGCGCCTGCTGGGAGTTCCAGCCGACCGCGTCGACGTGGCGTACCCGGCCGTCGACCAGCGGTACCAGCCCTTGCCGCCCGAGACGGTCGCCGCCTTTCGGCAGGCGAAGAGCCTCCCGGAAACATTCGTCTTCAGTGTTGGCACACTTGAACCGCGCAAGAATGTCCACGGCTTGTTGAGCGCGTACGCTCAACTGGACACGCCCCGGCCTCCACTGTACATTGCCGGCGGCGCCGGGTGGCGCTACACCCCGATCTATGGGCTGGTGCAGAGGTTGAGACTCGAGCGTGACGTTCGCTTCCTTGGCTTCGTTCCGGAGGGGGAGTTACCCCTCTGGTACGCGTGTGCGCGCCTGTTCATCTTCCCCAGCCTCTTCGAGGGGTTTGGACTGCCCGTCCTCGAGGCCATGGCGTCCGGCACGCCGGTGATCGCGTCGAACGCGGCGTCGCTGCCGGAGGTCGGGGGGAAGGCGGTCAGCCTTGTGCCGCCGGACGACGCGGCCAGGCTGGCGCGGGAGATGCAGACCCTGCTCGATAGCCCGAGCCAGCGCACGGCCATGCGCGCCGCCGGCCGGATCCAGGCCAGCCGCTTCACCTGGGCCGCGATGGCTGACCAGGCAGTCCAGTGCTACAACCGCGCGGTTGGCGCCGCGTGACGGGCGTCCAGTGATCGCGTCGCGGTCGCCGCGCGCCACCGGCTCCGTGGCTGATGTCGAGCTGGCCGCCGTCTCCAGGGAGCGCGGCTCGCATCTACTGGAGCGGGCCGCGCTGCTCGCCATCGACCTCCTCGCGGTGAACGTCTCGTTCTATCTAGCCTGGCTGGCGCGCTACCGTCTCGAGCTGGTCCGCGATCTCGACCCTGGCAATTACGTCCCGCACAGCGCCTACCTCCTGCTCCAGGTCACGCTGTCGCTCGTGTTCGCATTCATCGTGGCGCTGCGCGGCCTCTACCGCCTGCCGCGCGCAGCCACGGCCCTGGACGACCTGGGGACGATCTTCACCGCCGGTGGCCTGGCTCTCATGGCCGTCTTCGCCGGCTCGACGTTCGTCAGGTACCCCGCCGAGTCGCGGCTCACCCTGATCTTCACCTGGGTCCTCATCCCGGTCACGGTGGTGGCCGGGCGCGCCGTCTACCTGTCGCTGCTCGGCCTCTTGCACCAGCGGGGCATCGGCGTCGTGCGCACGCTGGTCGTCGGCGACAACACGCTCGGCCGCATGATCATGCAGGGGTTGGCCGGACGACCCCATCTGGGCTACCAGGTGGCCGGCTTTCTGTCGGCCGATGGCCGCACCGACTTCGGTCGCTTCCGGCGACTGGGCAGGCCCGACGAGCTCCAGCGCGTCATCCGCGAGCAGGGCATCGGCCAGGTCGTCGTGGCCCTGCCGTCGCACGATGCCATCATGCGCGTCGTGGACGATTGCCGCCGCGACGGCGTGCACTTCTGGGTGGTACCAGACCTGTTCGAGATGAGCCTCGGCCGGCTGGACATCGACACGGTCAGCGGCATCCCGCTGATCGGCATGAAGGAGCCGAGCATCAGCGGCGTGAACTTCGTCCTCAAGCGGACGCTGGACGTGGTCCTGGCGTCGCTGCTGGTGGCGCTGCTCTCGTGGCTGTTCCTGCTGCTGGCGTTCCTGGTGAAGATCGACGATCCGGACGGGCCGGTCCTGTTCCGCCAGACCCGGGTCGGCAAAGGCAGCAAGCCCTTCACCGCCCTCAAGTTCCGGTCGATGCGGCACGGCGCGGACAAGCTCCTCGACGCGCTGCTGACGCGCAACGAGGCCGAGGGGCCGATCTTCAAGATGCGCGACGATCCACGCCGCACCCGCGTCGGTGGTTTCTTGCGCCGCTGCAGCCTTGATGAGCTGCCGCAGCTGTTCAACGTGCTCCGTGGCGACATGAGCCTGGTTGGGCCACGGCCGCCTACCCCGCGCGAGGTTGCCCTCTACGAGAGCTGGCAGCAGCAGCGGCTGGAAGCCCTGCCCGGCATCACCGGGCTGTGGCAGGTGACCGGCCGCAGCGAGCTCGGCTTCTCGGAGCAGGTGCTCCTGGATATCACGTACATCGAGAACTGGTCGCTCGGGTTGGACCTGCGCATTCTACTGCGCACCATCCCGGCCGTCCTCACCGGAAAGGGCGCGTTTTGACGGGGGGCGCCACCCGGGTGGCGCTCGTCCACGACTACCTCAACCAGTACGGTGGCGCCGAGCGCGTGCTCGAGGAGCTGCACGAGCTGTTCCCGGACGCGCCGGTGTACACCTCCATGTTCTGGCCCGAGAAAATGTCGCCGACGATCCGCCGCATGGACGTGCGGACCTCGTTCATGCAGCGGCTGCCTCTGGTGACCAGGCAGCATCAGCCGTTCCTGATGCTCTACCCCCTCGCCTTCGAGAGCTTCGACCTGAGCGGCTACGACGTCGTCATCTCCAACAGCTCCGCCTTCTGCAAGGGCGTGCTCACCAGCCCCGAGACGCTGCACATCTGCTACTGCCTGACGCCGATGCGCTGGGTCTGGAGCTACCGCGCCTACGTCGAGCGCGAGCGCCTCGGCATGGCCGCCCGCTTCGTCCTGCCGGCGGCGATCAGCGGCCTGCGCGCCTGGGACATCGCCACCGCCCAGAACGTCGACCGCTTCCTGGCCATCTCGCAGACGGTGGCGCGGCGCATCGCCAAGTACTACCGCCGCGACGCGAGCGTCATCTACCCGCCAGTAAACACCGGCGCGTTCGTCCCGCAACCCGGGCGGGAGGACGACTACTACCTTGTCGTGTCACGCCTGATCCCTTACAAGCGCATCGACCTGGCCGTGGACGCGTTCACTCAGCTCGGGCTGCGGCTGAAGATCGTGAGCAGCGGCGGCCGTGACGAGTCGGCGCTGCGGGCCCGGGCGGGGCGGAACGTCGAGTTCCTCGGCCGCGCCTCCGACACCGAGCTGCAGAGCCTGTACGCGCGCTGTCGGGCGTTCCTGTTCCCCGGCGAGGAGGACTTCGGCATTGCGCCGCTCGAGGCCAACGCCAGCGGCCGGCCGGTCATCGCCTACGCCGCTGGTGGCGCCCTCGATACGGTGGTCGACGGCGAATCCGGCGTCCTCTTCGACCGGCAGGACGTCGCCTCGCTCAGGGACGCCGTCCGCCGGGTCGAACGGCTCGCCTGGGATCCGGCCAGAATCCGCGCCCACGCCGAGCGCTTCGACACCCGCGTGTTCCGGCGTGAGCTGCGGGCGTTCGTGGCGCAGTCGGTCGCTGCCCGCCAGGACGGCGTGCGCTTCGCCTGAGCGCCCAGCAGCCACGATGAGGCCCTCGCTCTGGCGGTGGGGGACGGCGGCTCTGGTCGCGGCCGTCTTCGTGACCCGCCTGCCCCTGGCGACAGGGACCCTCTACGCGTTCGACTCCGCCAATTACGCGCTCGCCGTGCGCGACCGCTACAACGTGGCCTTCCACCAGCCACACCCGCCGGGCTATCCGCTCTACGTGGCGGTCGCCTGGGTCATCAACCTGGCGGCGCACGACGCCAACCGCGCCCTCGTCTTCGAGGGGGTCCTGCTGAGCGCGGTCGCCGTCGGCTGCACCGTCGGCGTGGCGCGGGCGCTGTACGGGCGGACGGCAGGTCTGCTGGCCGGCCTGCTCCTCCTGTTCACGGTCGGCTTCTGGGGCTACGGCGAGGTTGCCTACCCCTACGTCGGCCTGGCGGCCGAGCTGGCAAGCCTGGCGCTGCTGGCCCATGGGACGCTCGCCGGCCACCGGCGGCTGGCGCTGGCTCTGGGAGCGGTTTGGGCGCTGGCGCTCGGCATCCGCTGGGACGGAGCCGTGTTCGGCAGCTTGCTCTGCCTGTGGGCCCTGTGGGCGGTGTCGTGGCGCCTGCGGGCAGGGGCGGTGGCGATCGCGCTGGCCATCGTCGCCGCCTGGGTGATCCCCATGGTCCAGTTGACTGGCGGGCCCACCGCTTACCTGCAGGCCGTCAACGTCTACCTACACGTGTGGGGCCCGCAGTCGGCGTTCGTCGTCGGCGACGCACCAACCGGCGGCGGTACCCAGGCGACCTATAACCTGAACTTCTTCGTCAACTACACCAGGCAGATGCTCGGCGTGGGCGTCCTGCTCGTGTTCTACGCCGTCGGCAAACGGTTCGGCCCCGCCTCGCTCGCCGCCGACTACCGGAGTCGCTTCCTACTCCTGTGGTCGCTGCCGCCGATCGGCGTCTACCTGTTCTCCCACCTCGGCGAAGCTGGCTACGTGCTGTCCCTGGCGCCCCAGGCGGCCACGCTCGCCGCCGTCAGCATCCTCGACCTGGGCGACGAGGCGCGCACACTGGCCGCCACGCTGCGCTGGCGCGACCCACGCTGGCTGCCGGCGATGCGTTGGCTGCCAGCGGGTCTCGTCACCGTGCTCACCCTGGCAATCGTCGGGTGGAACATCCAGGCGTTCGTCCGCGGTGCAGGACCGGGCCGTCTGCCTGATCTGCGCGCGCACGACGCGACGACCAGCGCCCAGGTGGCATTTCTGGGCCAGCAGCCGCCCGGCGCCACCCTCGTGCTCGCCCACGACATCCTGCGCCAGGTCCAGTTCTACCTGCCGGGCCAGCCTGTCGCGCTGCTGTACAGCGAGTACGTCCCCGGTTGGGAATCCGTCCGCGAGCGTACCGACCTGCCGGCCGGGACGCGGCAGGTGGTCGTGCTCGACTCGCCGCTGGAGGTGCCGCCCGCCGACGCTGGCCGCGTCCGCGAGGTGGTGGTGCACGAGCAGCCGCGGGCGACCGTGTGGGTGGTGGACGTTCAGGGGGCGCGGGCCGTCGAGCACGGCTACCGCTACCTGCACGTGCTGCCCGACGTGGCCGAGCACGAAACGCCGCCGCGAACAGTTCGTTTATAGTTGCCGACGCATATGGAGCTGCGGGAGTACGGGGCCATTCTTCGGCGCCGCTGGTGGCTGCCGGCAGCCCTCGCCCTCATCGCCCTGGCAGCATCCGCGTTCGTCGCTCTGCGCGGCGGCGCCGCCTACCGCACCGACATGCGCCTGGCCGTCACGACCATGCCCACCGCCGACCCGACAACTGCCCAGTACGATCCCGTCTACTACGCCAACCTGAACTCGGAGTACCTGGCCGACGACCTTGGCGAGTTCCTGCACAGCGAGGCTTTCGCCGGCGAGGTCAGCCGCGACCTCAACTCCACTATCGACATCACCACCATCTCCAGCGCCACCCGCACGAAGAAGACCCATCGGTTCATCGACGTCACCATCCTGACCGCGACGCGCGAGCAGGGGGCGGTGCTCGCCGAGTCGATAGGCCGCATCGTCGGCGATACGAGCCGCCTCGGCCAATATCTCAAGGCCCTGAACGCCTACCGGAGCACTGTCACCGTGGTCACGCCGCCGCGTACCGACCATGCCGCGACGACGGCGGGCATGGTGAGCGAGGTTCTGCTCCGGACGCTCATCGGCCTGTCACTGGGCGTTGCGCTGGCGTTCCTGCTGCACTATCTGGACCCCACCGTGCGCAGCGGCGGGGACGTGGAGCAGGCGCTCGGCCTGCCCGTGCTGGCGCAGATCCCCCAGGCGCGGCGCGGTATCGCCGTGCCCAGGTGACGCCGTGCCGCCCGGCCTAACCGAGGCCCTGCGCGACCTGCGCGAGCGCTGGTGGATTCTGGCTCTCGCGGCCGTCCTGGCAGCCGGCGCCGCCTACGCGTACACGCAGATGCCCTGGGTGGAGCCGCGCTACCGGTCGTCCATCTTCATCCAGGCGACCGGGCGAATGGACTACGGCAACACCCTGGCGCTCGAGCGGGAGCTCCGACCTCTCGCCGAGCAGGTCCTCCAGCGCACCATCATGCGCCAGGTGAACCAGAATTTGAACCTCGACCTCCCGGTCGACCGCATCCTTCAGCGGACGAAAGCCGAGCCGGTCCAGGACAGTAGCCAGATCCGCGTGGACGTGGAAGATCCGGATCCGCGCCGCGCCGAGCAGGTCGCCCTGGAGATCGCCGACGTCTACGTGCAGACCCACAACGCCGCCGAGCAGGCCCACGTGCGCGAGGAGCGCGTCATCCTGTTCCCGCTAGACCGGTCGAACCCGGCTGTGCTCACCTATCCACAGAAGCGCCTCATTGTGCCGGTCGCGGGGCTGCTCGGCCTTCTCGCCGCGGCGGGGGTCGTCGGCGTGGCCTCGCTCACGAACGACAGCCTGAACTACCCCAGTGAGACGGAGGAGGCGCTCGGCTTGCCCGTCCTGGGCGCCATTCCGCGCCCACGACAGCGAACCCGCACCCTGGCCTGGGCGCGGCGCCGGGCACGGGCGCCAGCGAGGCCGGCCGCGGGCCTGGGTCTCGGTCACGAACCGGCGCCAGAGCCGGAGCCGACCCGGCCGCACGAGCCCGCCGGCGTCCAACCGACCGGCACCGTCTCGTCGTAGGCTCGTCAACCCGTCACGAAGGGAGCGGTACCCTTTGCACTCCCAGGAAGGACTGTCCAATCGCATGGCATCGCCCCCCTCCGCCGACACCGTGGCATCGGCCCAGCTCGTCCCCCGCGACGGCCGCTCGGAGGTCGCCCCGCACGGCGCTCCGAGCCTGCTCATGGTGCGCGAGCCCGGCTCGGCCATCGCTGAGGCCTACAGAAACCTCGCGGCCAGTCTGCATTTCGTCCACCCGGACCAACCGCTGCGCACCTTAGCCGTCACCAGCGTCGGCACGCGCGACGACGCGGTCGACACCGTGGCCAACCTGGCGGCCGCCATGGCGGAGGGTGGCCGGCGCGTCATCCTGGTGGACGCTGATCTGCGGCGGCCGCGCCTACACACAGTGTTCGGCGCCGACAATGGGGACGGCCTGTCGAGCGCCGTGCTTGGCGGCGGTGACGACATGCCTCTGTTCGACACCGAGGTGCCTGGCCTCCGTCTGTTGCCGAGCGGCCCCCCCGTCACCAGCCCGGTGGAGATACTGGGCTCACCGCGCCTACAGCGCTTGCTGGCGCGGCTGGGCGACGAGGCGGACATCGTCCTGTTCGACACGGCGCCCGCCGTCGTCGTAGCGGATGCCGCGGTGCTGGCGCCACATCTCGACGGTGTGCTCCTGGTCGTGGCGGCCGGCCGCACCCGGCGTGATCTCGCCCAGGGGGCCAAGGAGCAGCTCGAGCGCGTGAACGCCCACATCCTGGGAGTCGCCCTCACTGGCGTTCGGCCAGACCGCGGCCTGTCCGACTACCGTTGAGGAGCGGAGCGCATTGATGAAGGGCGTCATTCTGGCCGGCGGGACCGGCTCGCGGCTGCACCCGCTAACGCGCATCACCAACAAACACCTTCTCCCCGTGTACGACAAGCCGATGATCTTCTACCCCATCGCGACGCTGGTCGACGCGGGCATCACGGAAGTCATGGTCGTCACCGGCGGCAACCACGCTGGTGAATTCTTGCCCATGCTGGGCAACGGCAGCGAGTTCGGCCTGAAAGGGCTGCGCTTCAGTTACCAGGCCCGCGCCGGCGGTATTGCCGAAGCGCTCGGCCTCTGTGAAGACTTTGTCGACGGCGACAAAGTCGTCGTGATGCTCGGCGACAACATCCTGGGCGAGAGCATCGCCCCCTACGTGGACAATTTCCGACGCCAGGAACGGGGCGCCCGCATCCTGCTCAAGGAGATGGAGAACCCCACGCACCTGCGGCATCTCGGCGTACCAATCTTTGGCAAGGACGACCGCTTGACCTTCATTCGCGAGAAGCCCGAGGTGCCGCCTAGTCCGTACGCCGTCATCGGCGTCTACATGTACGACAGCAGTGTCTTCGACATCGTCAGGACGCTACGTCCAAGTGGCCGAGGCGAGCTCGAGATTACCGACGTCAACAACGCCTACGTGGACCGGGGCGTCATGCAGTACGACGTCATTGGCGGCTTCTGGGGCGACGCCGGCGAGTCCATCCAGGTGTACTACGAAGTGATCGACCAGGTCCGCCAGAACGGGGTCTTGAAGCCCGCTCCAGCGGTGGTGTAGCCGTGCGCATACTCGTGACCGGCGGCGCGGGGTTCATCGGGTCCGGGTTCGTGCGCTGGACACTCGCCAGCCATCCCGAGGATAGCGTCGTCGTCCTGGACAAGCTCACCTACGCCGGCAACCTCGCCAACCTGGCCGACGTCCAGTCCGATCCGCGGTACTCCTTTGTCCGCGCCGACATCGCGGACGCGCCGGCCGTGGCCGCAGCGCTGAGGGGGGTCGACGCTGTGGTCAACTTCGCCGCCGAGACGCACGTGGACCGCAGCATCCTCGACGGGGGCGACTTCGTCCGAACCGACGTCTACGGGACCTGGGTGCTGACCGAGCAGGCCCGCGCCGCCGGCGTACGCCGCTTCTTGCAGGTGAGCACCGACGAGGTGTACGGCGCCGTCCCGAGCGGAGCGTCGCGCGAACAGGACCGCCTCGACCCCACGAGCCCGTACTCCGCATCCAAGGCCGGCGGCGAGCTGCTGGTGACAGCGGCCTTCAAGACTTTCGGCTTGCCCGCCCTGGTGGTGCGCGGTGCCAACGCCTACGGGCCGTTCCAGTATCCGGAGAAGCTGATCCCACTACACATCACCAACGGCATTGAGGAGAAGCCGCTCCCCGTCTACGGCGACGGCCTGCAACGCCGCCAGTGGACGCACGTCGACGACTTCGTCGCTGGGGTCGACACGGCCCTCCGGCGCGGCGAGCTGGGCGAGGTCTACAACGTGGGCAACCCGGAGCCCGAGGCGGTGATGCCGCCGAACATCGACGTGTCGCGTCAGATCCTGTCCCTCCTGGGCAAGCCGGACACGCTTCTCCAGCGCGTGGGCGACCGCCCGGCGCACGACCGGCGCTACCGGGTGGACGTGCGCAAGCTGGAGGGGCTCGGGTGGCGGGCGCGCTGGCGCTTCGCGGACGGGCTGGCGGCGACGGTGGGCTGGTACCGGGCGCACGACGAGTGGTGGCGCCCGATCAAGTCCGGCGCCTACCGGCAGTACTACGAGCAGAACTACGGCGATCGGCCTGCGCTCACGGCGACCGTCTAGCGTTTTGAGCCTGTGTCGTCTAGTCTGCATTAGTCATGGACCAGCCCAAGGCCGCTCATGGTGAGCTCATGGTGAGCCCGTCGAACCACGAACCACAAGCTCAGGATGAGCGGGCCGGAATAAGCCAGGCTAGGCCAGAGTAGCGCGTGCCTGTAACAGCGGTTGTCGGCGGCCAGTGGGGTGACGAGGGCAAAGGGAAGGTCATCCATCTCCTTGCCCGCGACGCGGACCTCGTCATTCGCGGCCACGGCGGCGCCAACGCTGGCCACACCGTCGTCAGCGAGCAGGGGCGCTTTGCCGTCCACCTGATACCAGCGGGCATCTTCAACGGACGGGCCATGTGCATCATCGGCCCGGGCGTCGTGGTCCACCCGGGCGCGCTCGTCGCCGAGCTCGACGAGCTGGGTGCCCGCCAGGTCGACACCAGCGGGTTGCGCGTCAGCACCGCGGCGCACCTCGTCATGCCCTACCACCTGACGATGGACCGCGCCGAGGACAACGCGCGCGAGGACCGCAAGATCGGCACCACTGGCCGCGGCATCGGGCCCACCTACGTGGACAAGGCGCGGCGCATCGGCCTGCGCGTCGGCGACCTGCTGGACCCGGCCGGCTTCCAGGCCAAGCTCCAGTTCGTGCTCGACCGCAAGTACCAGGAGATCGCCTCCCTCGGTGTGCCCCGCCCGGACTGCTCCGCCATCGCCGCGGAATACTCCCAGTATGCCGAGCGGCTCCGCCCGCTCATCGCCGAGACCCAGCCACTGATCGACGAGGCGGTCGCCCGTGGGCGCCAGGTGCTGCTCGAGGGCGCTCACGCCACGCTGCTGGACCTCGACCACGGCACCTACCCCTACGTCACCAGCAGCCAGTGCACCGTTGCCGGCTTGCTCCAGGGCTCCGGTATCGGCCCACGCCGGCTCACGCGCGGCATCGGCGTCTACAAGGCGTACTCCAGTCGGGTTGGCGAAGGCCCCTTTCCCACCGAGCTCAGCGACGCGACCGGCGACCGTATCCGTCAGGCCGGCCGCGAGTACGGCACGACGACCGGTCGGCCGCGCCGCTGCGGCTGGTTCGACAGCGTCGCCGCCCGGCACTCCTCTCGGATCAACGCGTTCGACGGCATCGCGCTCACCCGTCTGGACATCCTGACGGGGTTCGCCGAGCTCAAAGTGTGCACGGCGTACGACCTGGACGGCGAGCGCATCGAATACTTCCCGAGCCGCGCCGAGACTGTTGCTCGCTGCCGGCCGGTGTACGAGACGTTCGACGGGTGGCGCGAGCCGCTGACAGGGGCGCGCGGCTGGGACGACCTCCCCGCCAACGCCCAGCGCTACGTGAGACGGCTCGAAGTCTTGCTGGAGTCGCCCGTGCAGCTGATCGGCGTTGGCGAGGCGCGCGAGGAGATCGTCCAGCTCTGAGGTAGCTCCTGGAGCCCTCACTAAGCGCGTAGCGCGAACCAAGGCGGGCCTAAGCAGGTGGAGCTCAGATGATTAGAAACAAGCAAGACTCAAGACCACCTGCTTAGGTCAGGACGATGCGCTCTGCGTATTGTGGAGCTCGCGCTCCGCCCGCTCGCTCGCAAGCGATCCCTCTGCCTGCTTCATGGAGATGTCGGGGATGGGCGCCCGGATCGCCATGTACACCACGGCACCCAGGACGGCGCCGATCAGCGGCGCCACGATGAACAGCCACAGCTGGCCGAGCGCCCAGCCGCCCACGAACACGGCCGGCCCAATGCTGCGCGCCGGGTTGACCGAGGTGTTGGTCACCGGGATCCCGACCAGGTGGATGAGCGTCAGCACGAGCCCGATGGGCAGGCCGGCAAAGCCAACGGGCGCCGCGGCGTCGGTGGCGCCAAGCACGGTCAGCACGAGAAAGGCGGTGAGGACGACCTCCACCACGAAGGCCGCGACCAGCCCGTAGTGGCCTGGCGAGTGGTCGCCGTAGCCGTTCGCGCCGAAGCCCGCCGCCGCCGTGTCGTAGCCACCGGCGACGCCGTTGGCGACCACGAGCAGGAGACCCGCCGCCAGGAGCGCGCCCACAACCTGCGCCACGATGTAGCCGACGGCATGGCGGCCGTCCAGCTTGCGAGCGACCAGCGCGCCGACCGTCACGGCCGGGTTGATGTGGCACCCGGAGATGGGGCCGATGGCGTACACCATGGCCAGCAACGACAGCCCGAAGGCCAGCGCCACACCCAGCGCACCAATCTTGTCGCCGGCCAGGACGGCGCTGCCGACGCCACCAAAGACCAGGACGAATGTCCCTACAAGCTCCGCCGAGTACCGTCGCATGTCTCCCTGCATCGGTCGTCCCTCGCACCCGCTGGCGTCTCGCGCGGCGCCAGGCCCCGTGTCTGGGCCCGCGGCGCGCCGGCTCCAGAGTACACCGGATGCAGCGTAAGCCCGAGGGCACATCTCCGTTACGGCAACGTTAAGGTTCAAGGTAGTGAGCGTCTAAGCCACGAGGGCCAGGAGGGCGCGCGCGACCACATCCGCGGCGTCCCGCGGCATGCTGGCCGCGAGCGCCTGGCCCAACCGTCGCCGCCGCGGCTCGTCGGCCAGCAGACTGAGAATCACGTCCGCCAGGCGGTCGCCGTCGAGCAGCGCCTGATCCAGCGACTCCACCGCGCCGAGCATCGCGAAGGCGCGCGCGTTGGCCGCCTGGTGCGACTCCGGCAGGGGTACGACTACTGTGGGCCTGGCGAGCGCCGCGAGCTCCGTCAACGTTCCCATGCCCGCTCGCGTTACGACTAGGTCGGCGGCGGCCAGGACGTGCGGCATCTCGGCCACCAGGAACTCGACCTGCCGGTACCGCGGCGATTGGACGAGCGGAGCAACCGACCGGCCGCGCCCGGTAAGGTGCAGCACCTGGCAGCTGCCGACCAGTCGCGGCGCAGCGGCGGCGGCGAGACGGTTCAGGGACAGCGCTCCGGTCCCGCCGCCCGTCACGACCACGAGGGGCGACGCGGGGTCCAGTCCCAGGCTCTGGTAGGCCAGGCGTGGGTCGGCGTGGAGCACCTCCCCCCGCACGGGGTTCCCGGTGACGACAGCGCGACCCGGCGCAAAGTGCCGCGTGGATCCCGGCAGAGCCAGCGTTATCCGGCTGGCGAAGGGCACCAGGAGGCGGTTCGCCAGCCCGGGCTCGACATCCTGCTGGTGGATCACCGTGCGCGCCCCGACCATGCGGGCGGCCACGATGGGCGGGACGCTGGCAAACCCGCCCGCGGCAAAGGCCAGGTTGGGGCCGAACTCGCGGGCCAGTCGGCCGCACTGGACGAGCCCGGCGAGCGCCCTGAACGGGTCGACGAGATTCTGGCGGTCCCAGTAGCGGCGCAGCTTGCCCGTCGCCACGGCCACGAAAGGCAATCCCTGCGCTGCCGCCAACGCTGCCTCGGGTCCCGAGCGCGTGCCGACGTAGAGGAAACGGGCCCGCGGCCGCACCGCGCGCACCGCCTGGGCCACCGCGAGCACCGGCGTGGCCGAGCCGCCCGAGCCGCCGCCGGCCAGCAGCACGCGGAGCTCGTCGCTCACGTCCCCTGGATCACGACCCGTCCGCCGCCACGTCGTAGGTCGTCTGATTGCGCGACCGCTCCTGGAAGCGCTCTACCGCCAGCCGCACCAGGCGATCGACGAGCTCCGGGAACGACACCCCGCTCGCCTCCCACAGCTTCGGGTACATGCTGATTGTCGTGAAGCCGGGCATAGTGTTGATCTCGTTCAGGTACACGGCGCTCGTCCCACGCTCCAGGAAGAAGTCCACCCGCGCCAGGCCAGACGCCCTGAGGGACCGGAACGCCCGAAGCGCCAGGTCCCGGACCATTTCGGCGGTCTCGGGCGGCACCTCGGCGGGGATGACGCTGCGCGCCGCACCGTCCAGGTACTTCGCGCGGTAGCTGTAGAACTCGGCGTTCGGCACGATCTCGCCCACGACCGAGGCCATCGGCTCGTCGTTGCCCAGGACGCTGCACTCGAGCTCTCTCGCGTCGATGCCGCGCTCGACGAGCAGGTCGCCATCGTAGCGAGCGGCGTCCAGCAGCCCGTCCCGCAGATCGGCCCGGTCGCGCGCCTTGTGCACGCCCACGCTGGAGCCGAGGTTCGCGGGCTTGGCGAAGCACGGGTAGCCCAGCTCCCGCTCCGCCCGATCCAGCACCGCGTCCATCTGCCGCTCCAGGTCGCGGCGCGTCGTCGTGACGAACGGGACCACGGGCAGGCCGAGGCCGCGCCAGAGCGTCTTCTGGAAGATCTTGTCCATACCCACGGCGGAGGCGAGCACGCCAGCGCCCACGTAGGGCAGATTGGCCAGCTCCAGCAGCCCCTGGACCGTGCCATCCTCGCCGTACGTGCCGTGCAAGACCGGAAACACGACGTCGACGTCGAGCTGCGCCTCGCTGGCGCCTGCCGCTGCCAGGGACCGCGCGGCGTCTTCCGGCGCCAGGTGCACCAGACCGGGGTGCCCCGGCTCCGGCAGCATGGTGGCCGGCCGCTCGCCCTGCACGGCGCCCGACGCCAGCCGCTGGAGCGGATCCCCGCGCACCAGCCACCGACCCTCCTTGGTGATGCCGATAGGCACCACGTCGTGGCCGGCGCGGGTCAGGCTGGCCATGACCGCGCGCGCCGACTCCAGAGACACCTCGTGCTCACCCGATCGGCCACCGAAGAGCACCCCGATGCGCAGACGTCTAGCTCCGTCCATGATCTCCTAAGAGTAGACGGCTGCGTTCACCCGCCACCGCGGCCCCGACCACCAACAGCCACTTCCCGTCTTCCAAAATTGCTTGTGAGCCGCGCCAGTAGCGGTTAACCTGTGCCCTAAGCGGCGGATGTCTGAACGGCTATCCGCGCGTGTGCCTGAAGGGAGCTGACGAGACGCTCGTGGGGGCATTTCGGCGGGCGTTGGTCCGCACCATCCGCTTCTTCATCGTCCGTCCGGCCGCCCTGCTGGGAGCGGCCGTAGCGCTCGTCGTGGTCGTCGCCGCCATCACGGTCCTGCCGTCGCTGCTTCCGTCCCTTGTGCCAGGCCTCGCCGCGGGCCGAACCAGCGTGACAGGCGCCGCCCCGCCCGCAACGGAAGAGTACCTGCGCGGCAACCGCGACTACGATGCCAGTTTGATGTGGGAAAGTCTGAGCGACGACGCTCGCCAACGGCTCACAGGCCAGGGCGGCTCCTCGGATGACCTGCAACGCCAGATGCAGGCCGCCAAGGACCGCGGCACGAAGTTGGAGGAGATCTCATACATCGGCGGCAAAGCGCTCCCCGACGGCCGAAGCGTGGAGTTCTACCTGGTCGGCATTCGCCCGCAGGCAAAGGCCGACATCGATTACCAGCCGTACACGTTCACGCTCGACCGTGATGGCAAGATCACGCGGGTACAGTGAACCCAGACTTACAAGAGCGACGAGCTGAGAGAGAGTGAGCGAGGAGACGCCGATGCAGTCCATCAATCGCGCGCAGGAGATCCGCCGAGAAGACGGTCTCGACGAGCTAGACCGCAAGATCGACCGCGCGCTCGGGCGGGTCGGCGTGCTGCTGCGCACGCTGGTCATCCTGGCAGCGCTGGTTTTCATCGGCCTCTTCGTCGTAGGGCCGCACTGGGCGGATTGGAGCCAGTACATCCTCTTCGGAGCCTACCTGGTCTTCCAGCTCTTCTTCGCCATCATGTTCATGATCATCCAGTTCGTGGCCCTGTTCTGGTTCATCGGGCGGCCACGGATCTACTGGGTGATGCCCGGCGAGACAGGCATCACGTTCGAAGACTACAAGGGCAACCCCGAAGTCCTCGAGTCGGCCAAGCAGGTCGTGACCCTCGTCCGGGGCGTCAAGAAGTTCAAGCAGATGGGCGGCCAGCCGATCCGCGGCCTTCTTCTCGAAGGGCCGCCTGGCACCGGCAAGAGCTACCTTGGCCAGGCCATCGCCACCGAGGCGGGCGTGCCGTTCGGGTACCTGTCGGCGCCGAGCATCCAGGGGATGTTCATGGGCATGGACACCATGCGCGTGATGAGCCTCTACAACAAGGCCCGCAAGCTGGCGCGCAAGCATGGCGCCTGCATCCTGTTCATCGACGAGATCGACGCCATCGGCAAGGCGCGCAGTGGCGCCGGTGGCGGCATGGGCATGGGCATGATGGGCATGATGGGCGGTGGGGGAGGCGCTTTGAACGAGCTGCTCAACCAGATGGACCCCCTACCGCGCGACGGTTGGAAGAGCAAGGTTCTCCGCTGGTTCGGCATGCGCAGGGGCCGCTCCGAACAGCCACCCGTCCTCACCGTCGCCGCCACGAACATCGTCTCCGTGCTGGATCCGGCGCTCCTCCGGCCGGGTCGCTTCGACCGCCAGCTGCGCGTCGGCGCGCCGTCGTTCGACGGCCGCAAAGAGGTCTTCGAGTACTACCTGAGCAAGGTCAAGCACATGGACCTGCCGCTGGACCAGATGGTGGCCGAGACCGTCCACTACACCCCCGTCCAGGTGAAGCACATCGTCAACGAGTCCGTCGTCCACGCCGTCTGGAATGGCCGCGACGCGATCACCTACGAAGACTTCCGCTGGGCGCTGGAGACCTACGAGTGGGGCATGCGCGTGCCGATCGTCGGCATGGCGGAGACCGACAAACGGCGGCTGGCATACCACGAGGCCGGCCACGCGGTGGCCGCGGTCAAGCTTCTCAAGCGTCACCGCGTGGCTCGCGCCACCATCGAAGCGCGCCACGACATCGGCGCCGCCGCCCTGGTCGCCTGGAAGCCGACCGAAGAGATCCACACCATGACCAAGGACGAGCTGCTGGCCCAGATCCAGATCGCGCTCGGTAGCCGTGCAGCCGAGCAGCTGTTCCTGGGCGAAGAGATGACGGGCGCCTCGGGCGACCTCGCCGGCGCCACCAGCATCGCCGAGCAGATGGTGAAGCTGTTCGGCATGAACGGCTCGCTGGCCTCGTACGGCGGCCTGATGGGCGGCGGCGGCCCGTTCGCCGGCGGCGGCGGACCACCCTCCCGCGAAGTCGACCGCCTGCTGGACCAGAACTTCAAGCGTGTCAAGATGCTGCTCGAAGAGAACCGGGCGGCGGTCGTGGCGGTCGCCGAGGCACTCATGGAGCGGCACGCGCTCATGGGCGACGAGGTGTACGACCTGGTGAACAACGCCGAGCCACGCACCAACGGCCATGCCAACGGCCACGTAGTGGTGCCGCCGATCGACGCCCCCGCCACCGAGATCATCGCCGGCGGCACCCGCATCAACGACCGGAACTAGTGACGAGCTATCAGCTATCAGCTATCAGAGCGTACGGCCGTGTCGGACCCAGGCGCAGCGGGCCAATCCGCTGGATGGGTGCTGACGGCTGACGGCTGATTGCTGACGGCTCGTATGGCTGATGGCTGATGGTTTGTTGGCTGATAGCTCGCCCCTTTGAACGCCGCGGCCCGGTCGAGCAGTTCGCGGGCGCTCTGGCGGGAGCTCGCCGAGGCTGACCCGGCCAGCATCGCCGCAAGCTCCTCGACCCGCTCCGGAACGTCCAGCATGGTCACCAGGCTGTGGGTGCGCCCCCCGGTCGTCTCCTTGGCGATGACGTAGTGATAGTCGGCGAACGCCGCCACCTGTGGCATGTGCGTCACGCACAGAACCTGGTGTTCCCCGGCGGCCACCGCCCACAGCTTCTGGCCGACAACCGGCCCGGTGCGCCCGCCTACCCCCGCGTCGACCTCGTCGAAGATCAGCGTTGGCCGTGTGTCCGCCCGCGACAGGATCGTCTTCAGCGCCAACGCCAGCCGCGCCAGCTCGCCACCGGAGGCCACGCGCGCCATCGGTCGCGGGTCTTCGCCGGGGTTGGCAGCGATCAAGAACTCCACCGCGTCAACGCCCGTTCCGTCGAATGCCACGGTGCAGCCGTCAACGGGGACGCCGTCCGCTCGCGGCGTCTGGCTGACCGCCACGCTGAACCGCGTCCCCTGCATGCGCAGGTCGCCTAGCTCCTGCTGCACCGCCGCCGCGAGCGCCGCGCCCGCCTCCTGCCGCTTCAGCGACAAGCTGCCGGCGGCGACGCCCAGCTCGGTCAGCAGGCGGGCCTCGTCCCCTTCCAGCTCCGCGAGGCGCTCGGACCTGTGGGCGAACCCGTCGAGACGCTCGCGGGCCACCGATGCGTAGCCCAGAATCTGGCGGATTGTTTCTCCGTACTTGCGCTTGAGATCGCCAATGACGAAGAGCCGCTCCTGCGTCCGCTCGAGCGACTCCGGGTCGGCTTCGATAGTGTCCAGGTAGTCGCGCAGCGCCCGCGTCGCTTCGTCGGCTTGGGCCAAGGCGCCGTTCAGGTTGTCGAGCGGGTCGGCGCCCAGCGCTGGGTCGAAGCGCGCCCCATCCGCGCACGCCGCCACCGCCTCGCCAAGAAGGCTCACCGCCCCCAGCATGTCTCGGTCGGCCACTTCGGCGCCCGTCAGCGCCTCGTAGGCCGTCGTCGCCGCCTGGCGCAGCCGCTCGACGTGCTGGAGGCGCGACCGCTGCGCCAGCAGCTCCTCCTCCTCATCCTCGCGGAGCTCGGCACGCTCGATCTCGGCCACCTCGTGGCGGAGCATCTCCTCCTGGCGTGCCGCCTCGCGCTCCTCGCCCTGGAGGGCGTGTCGGGCGTCGCGGACGGCCCGCAGCTCCCGAACGACGCCGCCGACAGCCGCCCGCTCGGCGAGAACGCCCGCGTACCGATCGAGGTAGTCCAGCTGCTCGCGGGCGCGCAGGAGCGCCATGTGCGCGCTCTGCCCGTGGATGTCCACGAGCTGCTCGCCGAGCTGTTGGAGCACCGCTAGCGGAACGGCGCGGCCATTGACACGCCCGCCGCCGCGGCCGCCGGCGGCGGCGATCTCTCTGGTCACGATCAGCGCGCCATCCTCCGCCTCGAGGCCGAACTCGTCCAGCACGGCCGCCAGCTCGGGTGGCGTCTCGGGCGGCAGGACGAACACGCCCTCGACGACAGCTCGCTCGGCCCCGGTCCGCACCACCTCGGCGCCGAGTCGGTCGCCGAGCAGCGCACCCACGGCGTCCACGACGATCGACTTGCCAGCGCCCGTCTCGCCGGTGATGACGTTGAGCCCGGGCCGCCAGCCGATCTCCAGGCGGTCGATGATCGCGAAGTTGCGGATGGTGAGCTGTTCGAGCACGGGGCGGGAGTGGGTGGAGAGAAGAGAGAAGAGAGAAGAGAGAAGAGAGCCAGAGCTCAGGCGGTCACCGTGGACTGTAGGGCACCGAGAGTGTCGCTGCCGGCCATCTCGGCGATAGCCGTCAGCGGCAACGCCTCCCCGCCAGCCTGCCACAGACTCAGGAACTCGACGTTCCCAGCCGGGCCCCGGATCGGCGACGGCATCAGGGCAGCCAGGCGCCACGGTTGGGACCGCGACCACTCCACCAGCTCTGCCAGGACTGCCTGGCGCACCACTGGATCACGAACGACGCCGCCCTTGCCCACCTGACGCCGGCCCGCCTCGAACTGCGGTTTGACGAGCGCGATCAGCGGCGCTCCGGGCGCCAGCAGTCGGAACACCGCCGGCAGGGCCACCCGCAGTGAGATGAACGACACGTCCGCGACGCCGAGATCAGGCGTCTCCGGCAGCGCCGCCAGATAGCGGACGTTCGTCCGCTCCAGGCTCACGACTCGCGGGTCCTGGCGCAGACGGTAGTGGAGCTGGCCATAGCCAACGTCCACCGCGTAGACCCGGCGGGCGCCTCGTTGCAGCAGCGCGTCGGTGAAGCCCCCGGTGGAGGCGCCGACGTCGACGGCCGTGCGACCGGCCACGTCGACACGCCACTGATCGAGAGCCGCCGCCAGCTTGAGGCCGCCGCGGCTGACGTAGGGTAGCGCGGCGGCCTGGACCGCGAGGACGGCGCCCTCCGCTACTGGCTGCGCGGGTCTTGTTGCCTTCTGGGCGTCGACGAGCACGGCGCCCGCCATGATGAGCGCGTGCGCCCGTTCCCGTGTCTCGGCCAATCCTCGTTGGACGAGGACGACGTCCAGACGGGTCCTAGGCACACCACCGAACGGCGGGCATGGTCAGGCCACGTACTCGTCGAGGTACTCTCTCAGCTTGTGGCGGAGCTTCGGCTGGCGCATCTTCGCCAGGGCTGACGCCTCGATTTGACGGGCGCGCTCGCTCGTGACGCCAAGGATGTCGGCGATCTGGCCCAGGGTGTGCTCGCGGCCGCCGTCGAGCCCGTAGCGCAGCCGCAGCACCTGCCGCTCGCGCGGCGGCAGCACCTGCATGGCGTCGTCCATGTGGCATTTCAGGAGCGAGTGCGCGGCCGCATCGTGCGGCGTGCGCACCGACTGGTCGGCGATGAGGTCGCCCAGAGTCGCGCTCGAATCGCCGTCGCCGAGCGGCGTCTCGAGCGAGATCGGCTGGTGCGCCGAGCGCAGGATCTGCTGCACGCGGTCGCTCGACAGGCCCAGCCGCTCGGCCACCTCCACCGACCGCGGCTCGCGCTGCAGCTCCTGCTGAAGGTCACGCGACGCTTTGAACACGTCGCCGATCGCCGCCACCATGTGGCTGGGCACGCGGATCGAGCGCGACTGCTCGGCCAGCGCCCGCGTCATGCCCTGGCGGATCCACCAGTACGCGTAGGTGCTGAAGCGGTAGCCCTTGCGCCAGTCGTACTTCTCGACCGCCCGCGCCAACCCGATGTTGCCTTCCTGCACCAGGTCGAGCATGGGCAACCCGCGATTGAGATACTTGCGAGCCACGCTCACCACGAGCCGCAGGTTGCTCTCGGTGAGTCGCTGGCGCGCGCGGTCGCCGGTCCGGGCCACCGCCTGCAAGGCGGCGCACCGCTTGGCCGACAGGCGCTGATGGGTCGCCAGCAGCCGTCGCGCGTCCTCGCCGCATTCTATCTGCTGAGCCAGCTCCACCTCCTCATCCGCGGTGAGCAAGCTCAGCGCAGCGATGTCGCGGAAGTAGAGCGACGCCGTCGTCACCGGCGCGTCGTCGGCGCGCCCCGCCGTCTGCACCACGGGTGCGGCCGTGGACAGATCATCGGTATCGGGCAGGGTCAACAACTCGGACCCAGCCGTCCCGTCGAGTGGCTCCTGTTCCAGGCCGCCCTCGTGCTCGGGTGTGAATCCGGCGTCGCGCAGCAGCTTGGTCAGCTCTTCAGCGTCAATAGTCACGATTGTCCGTGCCTTCCTTCCCACCCGACCGCGCGACCTCGCTGTCACGAGACCAGATCCTTGGGCGTGGCCCAATCAACGACGCCGCGTCTGGAAGCCTCCCGTTGCGGTAGAGCCTCCAAGTAAGCCTGCCGGCAGCCCACGGGGGGGCTTGCCGCCGGCGCCGGACAGCGCCTTCATCATCTTCTGCATCTCGCGGAACTGATTCAAGAGCTGGTTGATCTCGGCCGGCGTCGTGCCGGAGCCGCGCGCGATGCGCTTCTTGCGCGAGCCGCCGATGATTTCAGGACGTTGCCTCTCCAGCGGCGTCATCGATTGGATGATCGCCTCGATCCTCTTGAACTGCTTCTCATCCAGCTGCGCGCCCGCCTCGCGCGCGTCCTTCATCGCCCGCCCCATGCCCGGCAAGAAATCCAGCAGCCCCATGAGCCCGCCACCGCCCGCCATCTTGCGCAGCTGGCCCATCTGGTCCATGAAATCCTGCAGGTCGAACTGGCCCTTGACAACCTTCTGCTGCAGCTTGGCCGCTTGCTCCTCGTCGACGTGCTCCTGCGCCCGCTCGATCAAGCTCAGGACGTCGCCCATGCCGAGGATCCGCTGCGCCACCCGGTCGGGATGGAACAGCTCCAGCGCGTCCAACTTCTCGCCCACGCCGATGTACTTGATGGGGACGCCGGTCACCTGGCGCAGGGAGAGCGCCGCGCCACCGCGGGCGTCCCCGTCCATCTTCGTCAGGATGACCCCCGTCAGCGGGACGTGGCTGCTGAAGCCTTCGGCGACGTGGACCGCCTCCTGTCCCGTCATCGCGTCCGCCACCAGCAGGATCTCGTGTGGCTGCACCCGATCGCGGATCGCCTCCAGCTCGCGCATCAGGTCTTCCGCGATCTGCAGCCGTCCAGCGGTATCCAGCACCACGAAGCTGTAGCCAGCCTGGACGGCGTGCTTCACGGCCGCCTGCGCCAGCTCCGGTGGCTTGAGCCCCGCCTGATGGAAGACAGCGACGTCGCTCTGCCGACCGAGAGTCTGCAGCTGGTCCACAGCGGCGGGCCGGTACGGGTCCGCGGCCACGAGCAGCGGCTTGTGGCCCATCTTGCGGATCTGCACCCCCAGCTTGGCCGCCATGGTGGTCTTGCCGGCGCCTTGCAGGCCGACCAGCATCACCACCGTCGGCGGCTTGGGCGAGACAGTCAGACGCGGTGGCGTCGTGCCGAGCAGCTCGACGAGCTGGCCGTGCACGATCTTGACCACTGTCTGAGTCGGCGACAGGCTCTGGAGCACCTCCTGTCCCACTGCCTTCTCTTTGACGGCCGCGACGAATTGGCGGACAACCTTGAGCGAGACGTCCGCCTCGAGCAGCGCGACGCGCACCTCGCGGAGAGCGAGCTCGACGTCCTCCTCGGTCAGCTTGCCTTTGCGGCCCAGCCGGTCGAAGACACCCTGGAGCTTTTCGGAGAGGGATTCAAACATGGGCAATCAGAGCGGCCATTAGCCTCCCAGCACAGGGTACCAGCTAGGTTTGCTGTACACAGGAAGGGTAGGAGGGGTAGCCCGGGTCGGCCCTACTCTACTTGAACAGGGCGCCCACGAATGCTTTCGGCTCGAACTCCGACAGGTCGCCTGGCTTCTCGCCGGTGCCGACGAACAGGACCGGCACCTCGAGCTCGTCCACGATGGCGAACACGACGCCCCCCTTTGCCGTGCCATCCAGCTTGGCCACCACGAGGCCGTCGAGGCCGGTGGCCTCCTTGAAGGCCCGACCCTGGAGCACGGCGTTCTGGCCGGTCGTCGCGTCCAGGACGAGCAGGGTTCGGACGTGCCGCACGGTCTGCCGGTCCAGGATGCGCCGAATCTTCTTCAGCTCCTCCATCAGGTTCACTTTGGTGTGCAGCCGCCCCGCCGTATCGACGATGAGCAGCTCGATACCCCGCGCCCGGCCAGCGGCGACGGCGTCGAAGACCACCGAGCCGGGATCGGCGCCCGGGTGCTGGGCGACCACCGGCACCCCAACCCGGTCGCCCCACAGCTTCAGCTGCTCGATCGCCGCGGCGCGGAAGGTGTCGCCACCAGCCAGCATCACCCGCTTGCCCTGTTGGCGCCAGTGGTGGGCGAGCTTGGCGATGCTGGTCGTTTTGCCCACGCCATTGACCCCCACCACCAGCAGCACGCCGAGCTCGCCCGCTGGCGCCAGCATCTCCTCAGGCGTGGTCGGCGCAACCTCCTCCAGGCTCTGGACCAGCTCGTCCTGGAGCACGCGGTACAGCCCGCGGGCATCGTCGACGTTGCCAAGCGTGACCTCGTTGCGCATGATCTCCAGCAGCTGGTCAGTCGTCTGCACGCCAACGTCGGCCTGCAGCAGCAGCTCCTCGAGCTCGTCCCACAGGTCGTCGTCGATCGGGCGGCTCGCCTCGAACACGCGGCTGATGCGGGCGAAGATCCCGTCGCGCGTCTTCTGGACGCTCTTGTCCAGCTTGAACCAGCGGGAGAGCACCATGGTGGCCGTAGGCTAGTGGCCCACCAGGGAGACGGAGCGGCCCTGCGCCGCCACGGCCCGTGGCTCCACCGCGTAGACGCGCGACACACCGGACCCGTCCATCGTCACGCCGTACAGCGCGTCCGCCTGCTCCATGGTGGCCCGGTTGTGAGTAACCACGATGAAGTGTATCTCTCGGGCGAAGTGGCCAAGCATATCGGCGAAACGCTGGACGTTCGCCTCGTCCAGCGCGGCGTCCACCTCGTCCAACACGCAGAACGGCGTCGGGTTCACCTTGAGCAGCCCGAACAGCAGGGCGACCACCGTCAGCGCCCGCTCGCCCCCGCTCAGCGAGAGCAACCCCTGAAGCTTCTTGTCGGGCGGCCGCGCGACGATGTCGACGCCAGACGTCAACAGGTCGTCCGGCTCCGTCAGGACGAGTCGGGCCTCGCCACCGCCGAACAGCTGGCGAAAGCAGTCGCCGAACGCCACGTTGGTCGCCTCGAACACGCGCCCGAACCGCTCGGCCATCGTCTGTTCCAGCTCCCGGGCAGCCTGGCGCAGCTCCGCCATGGCCCGGCGCAAATCCTCTGACTGTCCCCGCAGGAAGTCGTGCCGCTCGCTCAGCTCCTGGTACTCGTTCAGCACCGTCGCGGCCACGGTGCCCACGCTCCGCAGCTCGCGCTGCACAGTGGCGATCCGGCGCCGCACTGCCTCCACGTCCATGGCTGGCTCGTCCCCCTCGGGGCTTGGGACGTCCGGGGTGCCTAAGGCCAGACGCAGCTGACGCGCCCAGTCGGCTCCGCCAGGCGCGTCCACCTCCAGGTCGCCCGCATCCACCATGTCGCGCTCGAGGCGCTCTACCTCGTCGTCGGCCCGCTGCACGCGCACGAGGGCCGTCGCGTACTGCTCGTGCGCGGCGCGCTCGTCGGCGCGCAGTCCTGGCAGGCGCTCGTCGAGAGCTCGCCGCCGAGCCAGAAGGGCGGTCCGCTCGTCGGCCCCAGCGCGCAGCTCGTCCTGGAGCGGGGCGAGCTCGGCGGTCGCGGTCTGGACCTCCTCGTTGAGGCGCACCTCCCGCTCGGCCTGATCGCGTACCTGGGCCGCCAGCTGCTTGGCGCGCTCGTCGACGGCGCGCCGATCCATGTCAGCGGCGGCGAGATCCGACCGGAGTCGCGCGAACAGTGAAGCCCGCGCCTCTCGCGCCGCAACCCAGCGGGCTCGCTCCGTCTCGAGCTGGGCTATCCGGCCGCGCACCGCCTCCGCCTCCGCGGTCAGCGACACGGCGTTCTCCTCCGCGGCGCCTAGACGGGTCACAGCCGCGGCGCGGTCGGTGCGTGCCATGGCAACCTCTTCGCGGGCGGCGCGCGTCCGCGCCTCGTGGCTCCGTTGGGCGTCGGCCAGGGCCGCGGCGTCGTGGGCAGCGTGCTCGAGGGCCGCCCGATGCTGGCGCAGCTCGGCGCCCGTGGTCGCCTCTGCTCGCCGCGCCGCCTGCAGACTGGATTCTCCGTCCCGGACCGCGGCCCGGGCCCCCCGAACGGCTTCCTCCGCGGCCGCGAGCGAGGCCGCTGTCTCCTCGTGGGCGCGCTCCGCCTCGCCGCGGGCCGTCTCGGCCGCGGCGCGCTCGGCCTGCAGCTGCTGGACCTGCCGGCGCCAATCGGCCAGAGCAGTACCCTCGTCGGCCCCGCTCACCACCGACCGGTCGCCGAGCGCTGTCAACAGCAGCCCATCGGCCGAGAGCACCGCCCACGCGGGCGCGGCTGGATCCAGCTCGGCCGACAGCCGCCGATGCGCCTCGCGGGCGGCGGCCGCGTCCGCCATCACCACCGTCCGCATCAGGTAGCCGCGGACGAGCCGATCAACCGGCCGCACGCGGGCGGCGAGGTCGGCCGCGATGCCTACGACCGGCAAACCGTCGAGCACCACGCGCCACTGCGAGGGCAGCGTGGTCGCCGCGGCGCCCCGCTGCGTCGCGTCCGGGCGGAAGCCCAGAGCCTCCAGCGTCCCCTGCAAGCGGTCGGCCTGCCGCGCCACCACCCGCGCGCTCTCGCGAGCCCGGTCCGCGCGCTCCCCAGCCACACGGCGCTCTTCCACGGCCTGCGCGAGGCTGTGCTGCGCGGTCTTCAACCCGTCCTGCTGCGCGGCGAGGTCGTGGCCAAGACGCGCCACACTGTCGGCGAGAGCCTCGATGCGAGCGCGCCGATCGGACTGGCGGGCCTCGTCCACGGCAACCGTCGCCTCCGATTGGCGCAGGCGCTGCTCACTGCTGGCGAGCCGCTCCTCCAGCTGGAGGATACGCCGATCCGCGGCGTCCCGCACCTGCCGCGCCGCGTCACCCGCCTGACGGATCTGCTCCAGGGCGGCGACGAGCTCGGCAAGCCGCGAGCGCAGGCGCGCCATCGTGGTCGCATCCTCCGGGGTGCCGTTTCCCGCCGCGCCCCCTTCCTGCTCGTACTCGGCGGCCTCGCCCCTGAGAGCGTCGACGCGCTCACTCACACGCAGGATCTCCTGAGCCAGGCGCGCGCGCTGCTCGGCCAACGCGGCCGACCTCTCCCGCGTGACAGCAAGGCTGCGCTCCGCGGTGCGCGCCTGGTCGCGGAGCGTATCGACCCGCGGCCGCACAGCGGCAAGGCGGGTCTCCAGAGCCTCGAGCCCCTGCTCCGCGGCGGCCGACTCTGACCGAACCGCTGCGGTCCGCTCTTCGGCGACCCGCAGGCCGTCGGCCGCCTCCCGCCGCGCGCGCTCCGCGGCCTGGTGCTCGGCCCGCGTCTCCCTCAGCCGGTGGCGGAAGAACGTGAGCTGCAGCGTGTGAAGCTCCGCCCGCGCTCGGTCAGCCCGCTGGGCCCGGTCAGCCTGGACCTTCAGGCGCCGCACGTGCGGCTCGAGCTCGGCGATCACGTCCTGCACCCGAGCCAGGTTCGCCTCCGTCGCCGCGAGCTTGCCGCGCGTGTCCGCCAGCTTCATGTGGTGGCGCCTGATGTCCGCGGCGTTCTCGAACGCCAGGCGGCGCTCGTCAGGCCTCTGCAGAATGAGCTCGTCGATCGCGCCCTGGCCAATAACGCAGTAGCTGTCCGGCCCCAGGCCGGCGTGCAGAAGCTGCTGCGTGATGTCCCGCAGGCGCACGCGCGAGCCATTGATCAGGTACTCGGTCTCGCCCGAGCGGTACAGGCGCCGAGTGATGCGCACCTCGGCGAAAGCGATCGGGAGGGACCCGTCGGTGTTGTCCAGGATGAGCGACACCTCCGCCATGCCGACGGGCTGGCGCCGAGCCGTGCCGGCGAAGATCAGCTCCTCGGTCTTGCGGGCGCGGACCGCCTTGGTCGACTGCTCGCCCAGCGCCCAGCGGACCGCGTCGGCGACGTTCGACTTGCCCGAGCCGTTCGGGCCCACGACCACCGCGATGCCCGGAGCGAACTCTGCGACGGTGCGGGTAGCGAACGACTTGAAGCCGACGATCTCGAGGCGTTTGAGGAACAAGCGGCTGATTCTACGAGATGGCGGCTCGCCTGGCCGCGCTCGTCATCCCCCGCGGTCCTCCGCGGCGGGCTGTGGCCCGCCGTCCGAGGCGAGCAGGGGCTGTTCGTAGTCCTCGGTCACGCCCATCAACCGCAGCGCAGCGTGGGCGGCGGCCTGCTGCGCGGCCCGCTTCGAGGGGCCGGTGCCACGGGCGCGGATCTCGGAGCCGGCGCGCACCTCGACAACGAAGATCGGCGCGTGGCCCGGGCCGGAGTACTCGGCGAGGGTGTAGATGGGCGTCATCTCGAAACGCGCCTGCGCCACCTGCTGGAGGCGGGACTTCGCGTCGACCACCCGCTGCGGCGTGAAGCCGACCACCACCTCCTGGTCGACGAGCGGCAGGAGCACCTGCCGGGCGGCCTCCAGGCCGCCGTCCAGGTAGATCGCGCCGATCACCGCCTCCAGGCCGCGGGCCAGGAGCGCGGGCCGTTCGCGGCCGCCGCCGCGCGCCTCCCCACGCCCCAGAAGCAGGGCTGGCCCAAGCGCAACCGCGCGCGCCCAGCGCGCCAGCGTCGACTGCCGCACGAGCCACGCCCGCAGCACCGTCAGCTCGCCCTCGGCGGAGGCCGGCATGAGCTCGTATAGACGATGGGCGGCCACGACGCCCAGCACAGCGTCCCCCAGGAACTCGAGCCGCTCGTTCGACTCGTGGCCCCGGGTCGGCCGCTCGTTGACGTAGGACGTATGGACCAGGGCAGCCTGAAGGCGGCGTAGGTCGGTAAAGGTGTAGCCAAGGGCGCGCTGCAGCGGCGCGAGAGCCGCGGGCGCCGGATCAGACATGGACGTAGACAGCCACGGACAACCCCTTCTTCGAAGACGGTCGGCGACGCGCTCTGCTGCCTTCCCGCAGTGTCCGCAAGCGGCGCGGTTGCCGTGTGTCCGGAGGGTATCGGCCCCTGGCACGCCCAGGAGTACGAGAACGGTTGCGATTCGGTTCAATCACCTGCCACCCGGCCAGCGTCAGCGGTGGCGCTCCGCCGAGCCGTCGCCCATTATCCTGCTCGGGTGGACTTCCGACGCCTGGGCACCACCGGCCTCAAGGTGTCCGCCATCGGGCTCGGCGGCAATACTTTCGGCGGCACCGTCTCGGGCGACGCCGTGCTAGCGGTGGTCAGACGTGCCCTCGACCTTGGTGTGAGCTTCATCGATACCGCCGACTTCTACCAGCGCGGCCACTCCGAGGAGCTGATCGGCCAGGCGCTCGAAGGGCGCCGCGCCGAGGCGGTCGTCGCGACCAAGCTGCGCCACCCCATGGCCGACTCGCCGTACGCCAGCGGCCTGTCCCGGCGCTGGCTGATGGTGGCGGTCGAGGCGTCGCTGCGGCGGCTGCGCACCGACTACATCGACCTGTACCAGGCGCACGCGCCCGACGACGCGACGCCACTCGAGGAGACGCTGCGCGCCATGGACGACCTCGTCCACCAGGGCAAGGTGCGCTACATCGGCTGCTCGAATTACGCCGCGTGGGAGCTGGCCTACGCGGTTGGCATCAGCCGGCGCCTCGGGCTGGCGCGGTGGGCCTCGGTGCAACCCCGCTGGAACCTCCTGGACGGCCTGGACGACCCGACGCTGCTGCCCGCGTGCCGGCGACTGGGGGTCGGCATGATCCCGTACACGCCGCTGGCGTCAGGGATTCTGACTGGCAAGTACGGGCGGGACCAGCCACCGCCCGGGACACGCCTGGGCGACATGGCGCAGATGCGCGGCCGGCTGACGGACGCGAAGATCGCCGCGGTGGAGCGCCTCGAGCCGTGGGCCGAGGCGCGCGGCCGCACCACGGGCGAGCTGGCGATCGCCTGGCTGCTGGCGCACCCGGAGGTCGCCACCGTGATCGTCGGCGCGCGGACGCCGGACCAGGTGGCGGCGAACACTCGGGCCGTGTCCTGGCGGCTGACCCCGGAGGAGCGGGACGAGGTCGCCGCCCTGGCGCGTGGCTGATCCACGGGGAGCGGGGACGCTGACCATCGTCGGCCTCGGCCCGGGGCCAGCCGAGTGGGTCACCGCTGGGGCGGCCGCGGCGCTGCGCCGGCCCGGGGCGCGTGTCTTCGTGCGCACGGCGCTCCACCCAGCCGTCGCCGCGCTCCTGGGTGGTCTGCCCTACGAGAGTTTCGACGCCGCCTACCAGGCCGCCGCCGACTTCCCATCCCTCCAGCAGGAGATCGCCGGCCGCCTGCTACGGGCGCGCGACGCCGGCCTGGACGTTGTCCTCGCCGTCCCGGGTGACGGTGTCGTGGGCGAGGCCCTTGTTGCCGAGCTCGGGCGGCAGAAGCAGCTGGACGCAGTTCTCCCGGGTGTGCCGCTCGGGCTCGGCGCTCTCGCCGCGGCCGGCATACCCGCGAGCGATGGCCTCCAGACCGTCGACGCCCTGGCGCTCGGCGGGGCAGGTATAGACCTCGGCGTGGAGCTGAACCCGCGCTGGCTCGCGCTCGTGGTCGGCATCTACAACCGCGCGGTCGCGAGCGAGGCAAAGCTGGCGCTGCAGCGGGTGTACCCACCCGACCACCAGGTCACCCTCGTCAGACACCCCGGCCAGGCGGATGGGGCGGTCACATCCCTGGCTCTGGCCGAACTCGACCGCGGCCAGGTGGCGCTCGACCACCTGACGCACCTGGTCCTGCCACCGGTAGCTACTGGCACGCCGACGGGCTCGGCGCACGGCCTCCGCGCTATCACGGCCCGCCTGCGCGCACCGACCATCGGCTGCCCGTGGGACCTCGAGCAGACGCACCAATCCCTCGTCCCGTACGTGATCGAGGAGGCGTACGAGGTGGTCGACGCCATCCAGGAGGAGTCGCCAGCCGAGCTAGCGGACGAGCTGGGCGACCTGCTCCTCCAGGTAGCGCTGCACGCGGAGGTGGCCGATCAGGCCGGCGAGTTCGACTGGAACGACGTGGTGCGCGGCCTGTGCGCCAAGCTGATCAGGCGCCACCCGCACGTCTTCGGCGAGGCCCGCGTGGCCGGCGCCGCGGACGTGCTCCGCAACTGGGACACGCTGAAGGCCGCGGAGCGGGCGGGCCAGCCGCCCCGCGCGTCCAGCCTGGACGGGATCCCGACCAGCTACCCGGCGCTCAAACGGGCGGCCGAGCTGGCGCGCAAAGCCACGAAGGCGGGCTACCCGTGGCCGGACCGGGCGGCGACGGTGGGCGAGCTCCAGCACGAGCTCAGCGGGCTGCTCGCGGCGGCGCGCCTGGCCGAGCCCGGGGAAGGGCTCGGCGACCTGCTCCAGACGCTGGCCAGGCTCGCGTGGCAGGACGGCGTGGACCCGGAGGAGGCGCTGCGGCGCGCGAACGGACGCTTCACAGCGCGCTTCCAGGCGTGGGAGGATGCACAGGGCGCCGCGTCCCATTGCTGATGCTCGCGCCCGATGGCTACACTGTGTCTCTCCTCGGGGAGTAGCGCAGCCTGGTAGCGCGCCGCGTTCCGAACCCGAGACAATGAACCAACGCAAACAGACGGGCGGTAGCGCAGCCTGGTAGCGCACGGCGTTCGGGACGCCGGGGTCGGAGGTTCAAATCCTCTCCGCCCGACCCTCTCATTCACTGGTCAGCGACCCCGAAGGTTCCGTTGGGTCGACGCGAATCCGTGGTCAGCGTGCACGAATTGGCAGTTAACCCACCGTAACGCCTGCATTACCCGCGCCGGGCAGGCCTGGTGGTGCGCCCGCCTCGAGGCCGTGGCTTCCTGCTGTGCTACTTCCGCCGCTGGTCCTCCGTCACCGTCTTCGCAATGCTCACGACCTTATGGGCTCCATTATGGCCCGGCGTTGAGGATCGCGCCACCAGCCGCAAGGGAGCAGGCAAAATGCACGGCCTGGGCGCTGCTCGAGGGCCCGAAGTGCCGAACGGCAGCATGGCGACGGCACTTCGCGGCGCTAGCGGTAGATCCAGAGCAGGCCGAGGCCGCCCGACAGCATCTTCCAGACGAGAAAGCGCCGTCTCTCCCGCATCCGCGGCGGCCCCGATACAGGCTCGCTGAAGCAGTTCGCCGCGGCGCCAGACCTCCTAATACGCGGGCGGTAGACGGCACGCAAATAATGGTCCCGCTACGCTGGACCATCCCCATCTATATCGTGAGGTGCTCATGCTGTTCATGGTGATCGAGCGGTTTGCGGAGAACGACATGATCCCCATCTACAAGCAGGTCCGCAGCCAGGGGCGCATGCTGCCCGACGGCCTCGAGTACGTGGATAGCTGGGTCGAGGCGAACTTCGCGCGCTGCTTCCAGCTGATGCGCTGTGACGACCTCCGCCTCTTCCAGGAGTGGGTGCTCAAATGGCGTGGCTCGGGCGCGACGTTCGAGGTCGTTCCCGTGGTGTCCAGCAAGGAAACTAGGGAGATCGTCGCGCCGTACCTCAAACAGCCCGACCCTTGAAGTGTCAACGGTCATTGGGAGCTCTCCCCATGCACGGCCACGGCTGCGTGCTCCTCCTCGGTCTCCGGCTCGTCGTCGATCGCGCGCTCAGCAGCTTTCGCGCGATAGGCTCCCGCCAGTAGATGTGCAGCTGCTCCAGAGGCTCCAGCGCAGCAGCAGAGGCTCTGGAGCAGCTAATCTTTGATCGTCATCGGAGCACCGCCGCGCCGCCGGATGGTGGCGGCCGGTGGGGAGAAACTACAGGCCTCGGCAGCCCTCCGCTGCGCGCCGACAGCTGACCGATGATAGCTGGCCGCTCCCCTACCCGTCGCGCTGCAGCGGGTCCTTGATCTCGCCCGGCAGCTTGAACACCCCCTCGATCATCCGTACCCGGTAGGGGTTGGTGCCGCGGATCTGCATGCCCCAGCCATAGTGGCCGGTGCCCCCGCCCACCTGCACGTTGTCCGCCGCCCGGTACTGGATCACCAGCGCGCTGCGCGGCTTGTCGCTCCGGTTCGCCCGCGAGCTGTGCAGCATGTTGCAGTGGTGCAGCTCGATGCCACCCGCCGGAACCGGCACGCTCAGCCACCGCGACTCGTCCGCCAGGGCCGCCTTGTCCTCCAGCTGGGACGAGAAGGCCCCGTCGCGCGCGAACATGTGGTTGCGTGGGCCCCACTTGTGGCTGCCCGGAACGATCGTCAGACAGCCGTTCTCCTCCGTCGCCTCGTCCAGCATCACCATGACGGCCAGCAGATCGAAATTGGTGTGCGGGAAGAACGGGTAGTCCTGGTGCCACTCGAAGCGCGCGTCCGGCGCCGGCGGCTTCAGGTTCAGCTTCGTGTGGTGCAGCTGGATGTCAGGACCTATCAGGTTCTCGACGACGTCGACGATCTTCGGGTTGAAGACCAGGTCGTGGAACGCGCGGTGATGGGCGATGGGGTTGAAGATGCGGCGCACAAAGTACCGGTCGCCATCGGCGGACTTGACCACCGAGAACTTCGCGTTCGACTCCGTCAGCCCCTCAGCCTCTTCCAGAACGTCGGCGAGCGCTGACCGCAGCTCGGCCAGCTCGCTCGGGTCGAGCAGCTGAGGAAACACCAAGTACCCCGCGTCCTCGTACTGCGCCGTCTGCTGTGCGAGGGACGGGCCGGTCTGGACCACCTGGACCACCATGGGTGCCACCTCCTGGGCCCAGGATAGCACCACCTCGCGCCCCCGCCGTCACCGGCCAACCGCCCCGCTGGCATGATGCTCCATTGGCCGATCGCGTGACGGGCGCTGGCGTATGCTGGGCACGTGCCTGGTCGCGGGAGGCTCCGTCCGATTGTGGTGGCCCTGCTGGCGGCGCTGCTCGTCCTCGGCATGTTGCACAGCCGCGACGCGCGCGCCCAGGACGACGTCCCGGCGGCGCCGTCGCCGACGGCTCCCGCGGGCTACCCGGGCCAGTCGAACCTCGTCCCCGAAGGGTTCCCCACCCCGACGACCGCCTTCGAGCGGCTGGCCCCCGGCGGGCCGCCGCGCGATCCCGGCCCCCTCACCTGGGCCCAGCCCGGCCCGTACATCGCGCCCGCCTGGACGGACTTCGCCCTCAACAGCTTCGCCGCCGACCAGCGCCTCGCCACAACTTACTACTTCTACTGGCACGACCTCACTGACCCGGACCGGCGCGCCCGCTTCGCCGGCCGCTTCCACACCCCGCCCGACGCCGAGCGCTACAGCTTCCTGGCACCCGAGACGCATCTGCGCCAGTTCCAGGATATGCGCGCCGCCAGCCTCGACTTCGTTCTGCCCGTCTACTGGGGCGAGCCTGGCCATCCGGGCCGCACCACCGGCCCCACCACCCCGCACTACTGGAGTACCGAGGGCATCCCGGCCATGGTCGAGGCGCTCGATCAGCTGCGCGCCGCTGGCGGCGGCCCGCTGCAGATAGGCCTCTTCTACGACACGACCATCCTCGCCAACGCCGACCTCACCACGCCAGCCGGCAAGGAGCACTTTTACGTCAACGTGCGTGACTTCTACTCGCGCATCCCGCCACGCTACTGGGCCGCCATCGGCGGCAAACCGGTCGTCTGGCTGTACGACACGGCCTGGGTCAGCGCCTTCGACCAGTCCAGCATCGACGCCCTCTCGGAGCGCTTCGCCGAGGACTTCGGCGGCTTGCGGCTGTTCGAGGTTCGGGAGTCGCAGTGGCAGACCAGCAAGAACGCCGCGACGCCAGGACCGGTCCACAGCGACGGCCTGTACGCCTGGGGCGCCGCCGCGTTCGGCTTCAACACGGCCCCCGAGCTGACCGTCGCCGAAGTCGGGCCGGGCTTCAAGAACACGCAGTACTGCACTGGCGGTCCCGACCGAAACTGCTTCGACGTCGACCGGGAGAACGGCGCCCGCTACCAGCGGCAGCTCCAGCAGGCCGTCGACAGCCGACGCCAGCTCCTCGCCGTCGAGACGTGGAACGAGTTCTCCGAGGGCACCGACATCGCTGCGACCGTCGAGACGGGACGGCAGTACATCGACCTCACCCGTGCCTACGTCGACCGCTTCAAAGGCGGAGCAGCGGCCGCCACCAGCGCCCCGCGCGGACCCTGACGTGACTCGGCTCCTGCTGCTGATGCCCACCCACACGTACCGGGCCGAGCCGTTCCTGTCGGCGGCGCAGCGGCTCGGCGTCGACGTCACCGTCGGCACGGAGCTGGAGCAGCCGCTCGCTCGGCTCGTCCCCGGCGCGACCGTGGCCCTCGACTTTGCTCGACCCGAGCTCGCTCGGCAGCAGGTGGTCGAGTTTGCCCGCGCCTTCCCGCTGGCCGCCGTGGTGGGCGTCGACGACGAGACCACCGTGCTGGCCGCGCTGGCCGCCGCCGCTCTCGGCCTGCCGCACAACTCGGTCGAGTCGGTGATGGCGGCGCGCTACAAGGACGTCATGCGGTTGGCTCTTGCCGAGACGCCGCTGCCCACGCCTCGCTTCGAGCTCGTCGGCGTGGACCAGGACCCCGAAACGATTGCCCGCCACGCGGTCTACCCCTGCGTCATCAAGCCGCTGTCCCTCTCGGCCAGCCGGGGCGTCATCCGCGCCGACACGCCCGAGGCGCTCGTGGCCGCCTTCCACGAGGTGGTCGCCATTGTTGGCGATGCGAACCTCGCCCCCGATGATCCCGCCGCTCGGCTGCTCCTGATCGAGGAGTTCATCCCCGGCCGCGAGTTTGCCTTGGAAGGGCTGCTCCGGGACGGCGTGCTGAGCCCACTGGCGCTGTTCGATAAGCCCGACCCGCTCGACGGACCCTACTTCGAGGAGACGATCTACGTAGCGCCGGCGCGCTTGCCCCCGTCAGACCAGCAGGCGATCGTGGAGTGCGCCGCCGCCGCCGCCCAGGCGCTGGGGCTGCGGGACGGCCCAGTGCACGCCGAGGTGCGGCTCAACGAGCGTGGCGCCTACCTCGTCGAGATCGCCGCCCGGTCCCTCGGCGGGTTGTGCTCGCGCACGCTGCGCTTCGGCGCCGGGGTCTCGCTCGAGGACATTATCCTGCGCCACGCCGCTGGGCTGCCGATGCCCTCGCTCGAACGCGAGGCACGGCCGGCCGGCGTCATGATGATCCCGATCCCGCGCGGCGGCATCCTGCGCGAGATCCAGGGAGAGCGGGAGGCCGCCGCCGTGCCCGGCGTCGAAGGCGTGACGATCACCGTCCCGTGCGGCCAGCGGCTGGTGCCGCTGCCCCGGGGCGACCGCTACCTCGGCTTCATCTTCGCTCATGGCTCGACGCCCGCGGCCGTCGAGGACGCGCTCCGCGAGGCCCACCGCCGGCTGCGGTTCACTATCGACGACGTCTAGCGCCCCGGACGTTCCAAGTCCTACCCGCCCGCTCAGGGTGGGCCTGTCGCGCTACGCTGCGGCCTGCGGCCTGACGAACCACGCCCGCCCCCCTGTCCGGGGGTCACACGCGCGCGCCGCTGCGGCTGGCAACAGTAGCAGGCAGCGGCGCCGTCGTGAACAGGTCGCTCACGCCAGCCAGGATCGCGTCGAGCTCCTGGTGGTCGTAGGCGTCCAGGGTGGCCGCCCCGGGGTCGCGGCGGGTCGTGTGCTCGATGATGCCGCGGCGGCGCAGCACCTCCTTGTAGACAGTCGTCCCGTACATCCACTCGATGTTCAGCAGCGGGATCAGCCGGTTGTGGAGCTGGCGGGCGCGCGCCTCGTCGCCCGCCTCGAGCGCGTTCCAGATGGCCACGTGGACGTCGGTCACCTCGCACGCCGGCATCGTGCCGCAGGCGCCCCGGCGGTACTCGTCAAGCATGAATCGGCCGGCCATGCCGCCCATGACGCCCTTCAGGTGGGGTCCGGCGGCCTCGATCACGTCGCTGATGACGTGCCCCGCCGGGACCGTCTCCTCCTTGATGTACTCCACGCCGTCGATATCGCGCAGGAGCGCGGCCATCGCGGCCGCCGACAGCGGGGTGCCAACCGGCGCCGGATAGTTCTGGATGAAGACCGGCACCGCGGCCGCGGCGGCGACCGCGCGGAAGTACTCGACAAGCTCCGGCCCGCTGGCCTTCTTCACGTACGGCGGCATGGCGATCACGGCGTCGGCGCCGATGCTGCGCGCGTGGCCCGCCAGCCCCGCGGCCTGGCGCGTGGTGACGCCGGTCACCCCGATCACCACCGGGGCGCGGTGGGCGGTCGTCTCCACGAGAATTTCCGCGACGCGCAGCCGCTCGGCGTCCGACAGGAACGGCGCCTCGCTGGCGTTGACCGGCGCGACGATGCCGTGGGCGCCAGCCTCCACGCAGAAGTCGACACAGGCGCGGAGCGACGGCTCGTCGAGGTTGCCGTTGGCGTCGAATGGAGTCACAGGGATGGTGAACACGCCGCGCATCTGGGTGGGCATTGAGGGCTCCTCTCGGGTCAAGCACGCCAGGCGCCCCGGCGACGGGAGCGTGTAGGTTGTCGGTGGACCGGACGGGGCGGAATCGGAAACGCTACCCTATCGTACTTGTGGCCGGACCAGCCCACGGCGATGCTCCGGCTGTCGCAGTCCAGGCTGGCCAACGAGTCCAACGGTTGAGAGCCATGAGCGCTCCCCTTTCCCCCGAGTCATCCCGGGCCCGGAGCAGCGCGTTCTTCGGCCAGCGCGGGACCCCGGCCGGCTTCACCGCCCGCGCCTTCACCCGAGCCATGGGCTTCACCGGCGACGACATGCGGAAGCCAGTCGTCGGCATTGCCCAGACGTGGTCGGAGTTCAACAACTGCCACCAGCACTTCAAGGGCCTCGCCGAGGCGGTCAAGCGCGGCGTCTGGCAGGAGGGCGGTCTGCCGCTGGAGTTCCCAACCATCTCGCTGGGCGAGGTCCATACCGACCCGACCACCATGCTGTTCCGGAACCTGATGGCCATGGACACCGAAGAGATGATCCGGGCCCAGCCAATGGACTCGGTCGTGCTGCTGGCCGGCTGCGACAAGACCACGCCCGCCGCGCTGATGGGAGCGGCGTCGGCCAACATCCCGGCGATCCTCGTCAGCGGCGGCCCGATGCTCAACGGGCGCTACCAGGGCAAGGACCTGGGCGCCTGCACCGACTGCGGTCGCTACACGGCCGAGCTGCGCGCCGGCACGATCACCCCGGACAGCTACGGCGAGATCGAGGACGCGATCTGCCGCTCGGCCGGCTCGTGCATGGTCATGGGCACCGCTTCCACGATGGCGAGCATGGCGGAGGCCCTCGGTATGGCTCTGCCGCACAACGCCGCCATCCCGGCCCCGGACAGCCGCCGTCTGCAGCTGGCCGAGCTGAGCGGTCGGCAGGCCGTGCGTTTGGCCCAATCGGGCTTGCGCCCCTCCGACATCATGACGGCCGCGGCCTTCGACAACGCCATCCGCGTGCTGGCGGCCATCGGCGGCTCGACCAACGCGGTGATCCACCTGGTGGCGATCGCTGGGCGCCTGGCTATCCCACTGCCGCTGGATCGGTTCGACGCCATCTCGCGCACCACCCCGTGGCTCGTGAACCTCAAGCCCTCGGGCGCCTTCCAGATGGAGGAGCTGTTCGACGCGGGCGGACTGCCGGCCGTGATGAAGGAGCTGGCGCCGCTGCTGAACGGAGATCCCGTGACGGTGACCGGCCGAACCGTCGGCGAGCACCTGGCCGAATTTCGGCCGGCGCGGGACCGGAATGTCGTCGCTCCGCTGGCGGCACCCTTCGGCGCGGAGGGCGGCATCGCCATCCTGCGGGGCAACCTCTGCCCGGACGGGGCGGTCGTCAAGCAGACGGCGGCATCGCCGGCGCTGGCCACGCACCGGGGCCGCGCCGTGGTGTTCACGTCGGTCGACGATCTCCGAGCGCGCATCGACGATGCCGAGCTGGACGTCGGGGCCGAGGACGTGCTGGTGCTTCAGAACGCCGGCCCTGTCGGCGCGCCGGGCATGCCGGAGGCCGGCTTCATGCCCATCCCGCGCAAGCTGCTGGAGCGGGGCGTCCGCGACATGGTCCGCATCTCGGACGCCCGGATGAGCGGGACGTCGTACGGGACGATTGTGCTGCACATGGCCCCGGAGAGCGCTGTCGGCGGACTGCTCGCCCTGGTGCGGAACGGCGACACGATCGCCCTGGATCTGCCACGGCGGCGGCTGACCCTCGAGGTGCCGGAGGAGGAGCTTGCCCGGCGCCGGGCGGCGTGGCAGCCACCGGCGCGGCAATTCGAGCGCGGCTACCGGGCGCTGTACCAGGAACACGTGCTGCAAGCGCCCGAGGGCTGCGACTTCGACTTCCTGCGCCCCAGGCCTGGCGCCATCATCGGCAGCTGAGCCTACCCCACCCTCAGCTAGAATCCAGCCGCCGCCCCTTTAGCTCAATGGCAGAGCAGCGGACTTTTAATCCGAGGGTTGGGGGTTCGAATCCCCCAGGGGGCACTCGACCCTCGGTACGGGGCCCGACGGCATTGTCGCCGAAAGCCCCGCGCTGGCAACGCCGCCAGACACCGTGATGATGACGTTCGAGCAGACCGAGTCAGCCACAGTGCGAGAGGTTCCACCATCGTCTCCTGGACTGGCTCGTTGAGACCTCCTGGTGGCGCGGCTCGCATCTTGTCTGGATGGCTTGTGAGCGGCGGGGTGTGCATACTGTTCGATCAGGACGGCAAGATGCGCGAAGGCTGGGTCATCGGCAAGGGGGAGATCAAGCTGGCGTTCGAGCCTCGGCACGCCGACGTGCCAACGCCAGCTTGACCGCGCGGCTCCTGCTGTTCGCACCGCTAGCCATCGTTCTGGGGCCGTTCCTGCTCTGGCCCGCGCTGCTCGGTCTCGTCACGAGCTTTACCAACTACGCGCCTGGCCAGCCCGCCGTGCGCGGCGTCGGGCTCGCCAACTACATGGCCGTCTTGAGCGACGGCGAGTTTCGAACGGCGGCAGGCAACATGGCAGTGTTCGTGCTCGTGTCGGTGCCGCTGGAGCTCGGACTTGGCTTTCTGATCGCTTCCTTGCTGCGGGAGCCGTTTCCGGGCCGCGGTCTCGTGCGGGTCGTCCTCCTCCTGCCCTGGATGGTCAGCCCCGTCGCCAACGGCGTGATGTGGCATTTTCTCGGCAGCAGCACCCTCGGCCTGTTGAGCTTCGGGCCGGCCTGGCTAGGGCTGCCGGCTCGGCCGTCGCCCTTTGCACTGCCCAGCCTGGCCCTGCCGGCGATGATCGCGGTCGACGTCTGGCGCAAGTCGCCGCTGGCAAGCTTTCTCCTTCTGCCGGGCCTGCTGGCGGTGCCCTCGGAGCAGTGGGAGCAGGCCACGCTGGAGGGAGCAGGCGTACTCAGCCACGCGGGTGACGTGGCGCTGCCGTGGCTGCGGCGGCTGCTGCTGCCGGTCGCCCTGCTGCTCGCTGGCGATGCCCTCGGCTCGTTCGAGACCGTCCTTGTGCTGACCGGCGGTGGGCCGGGCACAGCCACGGTTACCCCGGCGCTGTACAGCTTCGGCAAGGCATTCACGGCGCATGCCTGGCCAGTCGGCGTCACGGCCGCCTGGTTGATCGTCGCCGCCGTCGCGCTGTTGGGTGTCTGTTATCTGGGACTGCTGCGTCGCGAGCTCAACGCTGGTGGCTAGCTGGAGCACGCAGCGCCGGCGCCGCCGACAGGTCCGCGCACTGGGTATCGGGCTAGCCCTGCTCACGTGGACCCTGCCACTGGCGTGGACCGGCTTGGCCTCGCTCGGCATCATACCTGACAACAGCCAGTCGCCACCCAGCTGGAGGCTGTCGCCGACGGTTGAGGCCTACGCCACCATCGCGGCCGTCGAACGGGATTTAGCGCAGCAGGTGGTGATCTCCACGGGCCTGGCTGTCGTCGTCACGCTGCTGGCCCTCAGCGTCGGCTTGCCGGCTGCCTACGGTCTGATCGGCTCCCGCCTGGGGAGTCGCACCTGGCTGGTCCAGGCCTGCTTGGTGCTGGCCAGCTTGCCGGTCATGGCCTATGTGCTGCCGCTCGACGACACCCTGCGACGCGTGGGTTTGCACGCTACCTTGGCCGGGACTGTCGCGGCTGAGACCGCGGTCCTGACGGCGCTGGCCGTGTACGCGCTGTGTGGGTATGTCGCGCAGGTGCCGGTCGATCTCGAGGACGCCGCTCGTCTGGACGGCGCTTCGACGCTGCGTGTGCTGTGGAGTGTGATCCTGCCGAGCACAGCATCCGGGCTGGTGGCGACCGGCCTGGTGCTGTTCGTCCTCGACTGGAACTTGCTGCTCGTGCCGCTGGTCATCGGCGTCCCAGCGCTAAGGACGGTCCCAGTCGCCATGGTCGACTTCTTCACGCTCGAGCGTGGCGTGGAGTGGCCGCCGGCGGCGGCAGCACTGATCGTGTCGCTGCTCCCGCCGGCGCTGATCGTGGCCGTCGCGCATCGCGCGCTCGAGCGGTTCAGCCTGCCGGCCGCGTTCCCGAGTGATTAACCCACCGGCGTGCCGCCAGCTGCACACGTTGCCTGGGACGGAAGATTCTTTCTTTCTGACTGAGGCGGCGATCCTCCGCTCGGTCCCTCTCGGACGGTTGACTCGCTGTATTGACAGCCCGTGCGCGTCTGTCTACTCTTCCGAGGCAGTTGGCCAATCTTGGGGAGGAGAGACAGCAGGGAGCCGGCGCGACGCGTGGGAGGTTCCCCGTGGAGGCGGGCGACGCAGCTGGCTCTTGCCACCCGAGAGTGCCGCATCACAACAGGAGGTCGCAGTCAATGCACAGGCTGATCGCGCTGGTCACAATCCTGACAATGGTCGTGTCACCGGGCGCGGCCGCGGCCCAACAAGCCTCGCCCCCCGCTCCGCCCGACGCGCAGACCAGGACCGCCAACCCGGACGACCTGTTCCCCAACGGCATCGGCAGTGTCAACTGCCAGGGCGTGAACCTGGTCGTGGCCACCCAGACTGGGCCCCAGATTTCAGGCCCGGTCCAGCAGTACGCGCCGCAGTGGGCGGCCAAGACGGGTGCGAACGTCGAAGTGCAGACGTTTGCGTTCGGCGACCTGTTCGAGAAGATCCGCACCGGCTTCGTCTCGGGCGCCAACCCTTTCGACATCATCATCTACGCGCCTGACTGGGCGGGAGACATCATGGGCGCCGGCTACGTGTCCGAGGTGCCCCAGAGTGTCCAGGATCAGGTCGGCTACGGCTACCTGATCCCGACGTTCCGGGACAGGCTGCTGAGCTGGGGCGGCACCACCTACGGCGTGCCATACGACGGCGACAACCACATGATCTACTTCCGCCGCGATTGGCTCAGCGACCCGCAGAACCAGGCCGACTTCAAGGCCAAGTACAGCTATGACCTGCCGCTGCCACCCAAGACCTGGCGGCAGTACCACGACATCGCCGAGTTCTTCCAGGGCAAGTCAGTCGCCGGCCAAACCGTGTACGGCGCCGGCGAGGCGTTCAAGCGCAAGGCCCAGTCGTACTGGACCTTCCTCGGCCGCGCCGCCGCTTACGCAAAGGCGCCGGATGACCCCTCCTACTTCTTCGACGCCGACACGATGCAGCCGCGGATCAACAACCCGGGCTTCGTCCAGGCGCTGCAGGACTACAAGGCGATCTCCAGGCTCGGGCCGCCGGATGTGCTGAACTGGGACGTCGGCGACATCCGCGCCGCCTTCCCCTCCGGCAAGCTGGCGCTGGCGATCGACTGGGCCGACATCGGCACCATCGCTCCCGATCCGAACAAGTCCACCATCGAGGGCAAGTGGGGTTCGGCCATGGAGCCGGGTGCCGAGCATTACTGGGACAGTCGGAAGGGCCAGTGGGTCGAGCAGTACAACCAGGCTCCGTACCTCGCTTTCGGCGGCTGGATCCAGTCTGTGGCCAAGACCACCAAGAACCCGGACTGTGCCTTCGACCTGGCCGCGTTCATGGGCAGTTCGAACATGAGCCTGCTGCTGAACATCTCGCCCGAGACGGGCGTCAACCCGCACTTCTACAGTGACGTCAACGACATCACCCCGTGGCTCAAAGTGGGCATGAGCGAGCAGGAGGCGCGCGAGTACCTGGATGCCATCCGAAACACCGAGAGCCACCCCAACGTGGTCGTTGACCTGCGGATCACGGGGGCGGCCGAGTACTTCGACGCGCTCGACACGCAGCTCGCGCGAGCCATCGCCGACGAGGTTACGCCGCAGCAGGCGCTGGACGAGGTGGCCAACCAGTGGAACACCATCACCGACCGGCTCGGCCGCGACCAACAGAAGACGCTGTATCGGCAGATGCTGAACCTGCCGCCCTCCTGAGAGCCGGGTGATGGCTGCCGGCTATCCCGGGCCCGGGCCGGAAGCGTGACGCTGCGCCCGGCTCGGGCCCGGGCTGAGGTCGCCCTCGGCGCCGGCCCTGGCAGCGCCGCCGGTCGACTCAGCCGCAGCGTCGACGACCGCTCCAAATATGTTTTCCTGCTGCCGGCGGCCGTCCTCATCCTGGTGCTGTCCGTCTTTCCCCTGTTGTTCTCGTTGGCGCTCGCCTTCCTCAGCTGGGACCTCAGCCGCCTTGCGGGCGGCGTGCGCTGGGTAGGCCTCGACAACTTCCGCACCCTGTTGTCGGACGGGCGTGCCCTCAACACTGGCCGCGTTACCTTGACCTTCGTCGCCGGCGCGGTGGCGCTGCAGTACCTGCTCGGGCTGGGTCTGGCCCTGCTCCTCAACCAGGAGATCCGCTTCCGCCGCTTCTTCCGTATCGTCTTCCTGCTGCCGATGATGCTGACGCCAGCCGCCGTCGGCTACGTCGGCCGCATGATGCTCAACGAGTCGATCGGCCCGGTCAACGACGCGTTCAAGCACCTCGGCCTGCCCCTACCGCCGTGGATCACCAATCCCGCGCTTGCCCTGCCATCGCTGGTCCTGGTGGACAGCTGGGAATGGACGCCGTTCATGTTCATCGTGCTGCTGGCGGGTCTCCAGTCCCTGCCGCCCGACGTGTATGAAGCGGCGCGGGTTGACGGCGCCAGCGCCTGGCAGACCTTCCGCTACGTGACCTTCCCGCTGCTCGTCCCCGTTTCGGTTACCGTCGTCCTGATCCGGGCGCTGGAGGCGTTCAAGCTGTTCGACATCGTCTCGGTCATGACCGGCGGTGGCCCGGGCACCGCGACGGAGACGCTGACCCTGTACGCGTACCTCGTGGCCATGAAGAACGGCAATCTCGGCTACGCCTCGGCCATCGCCTACTCGCTGCTGGTGCTGGTCACTATTTTCTCGGTTGTCTTCCTCAAGAGCCTGCGACACCGCGGCGGGGCGGCGACGTGAGCATGCGCCGGGCTCGGCGGCTGAAGCTGGCCATCTCGTATCCCCTGCTGCTGGTGTGGACTCTGGTGTGCCTGTTCCCCATCTACTGGCTGGCCGTCACCTCGCTCAAGGCGCCGATCGCTGTCTCCCAGGGGCCGCGCTACCTGCCAGGCGTCGATTTCCAGCCCACGCTTGACGCCTGGCGCTACCTGTTCGGTCCGGTCCGCAACGAGGTGACGCGCAGCTGGATCAACAGCGCCATCCTCGCGCTGACCAGTGCTCTGCTGGCCGTGGTCATCGGCTCGCTGGCCGGCTATGCCCTGACGCGTTTCCGGTTCCAGGTGCCCGGGCTGCGCTGGCGCAACGACGACATTGCGTTCTGGATCATCTCGCAGCGCATGCTGCCACAGGTTGTGGTCATCCTGCCGTTCCTGATCATGTACCGCTTCCTGGGTTTGCTCGACACCCACCCGGGGATGATCCTCGCCTACACAGTGTTCAATCTGCCGCTGGTGGTCTGGATCATGCGCGACTTCTTCGCCAGTCTGCCGGTCGATCTCGAGGAGAGCGCCTTGATCGACGGCGCATCCCGCCTGCAGGCCTTCCGGCACATCGTCCTGCCACTGTCCACGCCCGGCCTGGTTGCCACCTTCCTGGTCTGTTTGGTCTTCTCCTGGAACGACTACCTGTTCGCCTTGATGTTGACGTTCAGCAAGGCCAGCACCATGCCGATGTATATCGCCGGCCAGAACAACTCGTACGGACCTCAATGGTGGTACCTGTCAGTGCTGTGCCTGCTAGCCATCGCGCCCATGGTCGTGATCGCCGTGCTCCTCGAGCGCTTCATTACCCGCGGCCTGCTGGTCGGGTCGATCAAGTAGCGACTTGGGCCCGTCCCTAGCCCATCACGAGGTGACCCATCGACGCTCGAGCGGTAACGGGCCATCTGCTGAGCCGGGCGTCCTGGACTGCCAGCCGCTCGAGCGGCCCGGGTGGGCAGCACCGCGACAAGGCGTCGACCCGCGCTGAGCTGACGGTCGCTGCCGACAGCCTGGCCGACCTGGAGCCGGCGCTTCAGGCGCGTCTCACCCGAGAGCTCGGCTTGGACACGCGCCCGCTCCGCATAACGGCTCAGGCGGAGCGCTCACTGAGCCGAAACCAGGAGATAGCGGTGCGACGCCTGACCGAGCTGGTAGCCCGGGCCCTGGCGCGGCCACGCCGCCGGCGCCCGACGCGACCCAGCCGGTCCAGCCGCGAGGCGCGCCTGGCGCAGAAGACCCGCCAGGGCGCGACCAAACGCCTCCGTCGCCCGCCCCGCGAGCCCGGCTGACCCCACGTCATCCCCCGGGCGCACACCACCAGGCGGCAACCGGATGTGCGGTAGCGCTCCTACAGCCGTCGCAGCCCGGCGCGGACACGTAGTTGGCGGCAGTCGGAACGCTGTGGCGCCGCAGGAACTGCAGCTGGCCGGCATGGCCCGGGTAGCAGCACCGTCAGCATACCGTTGTCAGCGATCCAGTCCATCCCTGCCTGCGGGAGTGACCGGAAGTTGGCAGGGCTACCGGACAGGGGAGGAGGCCGGGTAGGGTAGGCGGATGCCAAAGAAAAGGCCCGCCCATGATGAAGCATAGGCGGGCCACAGGAGGACGACTTCGATGTG
>JAABUZ0100000735.1_pt1 | contig 74623 bp, 62 predicted proteins | sample 5562091 | NCBI WGS metagenome assembly JAABUZ01 (sample SAMN12813069, study PRJNA571459) | rock metagenome | isolation source: Antarctica rocks | place: Antarctica: Victoria Land, Linnaeus Terrace sud | collected 2015-12-21
ACCCTCTCCTTAGGAAAGGAGAGGGTAAGACTAAGCAGGCTATCCGAGGTCTTTCTCCTTCCGGGCCTTTTCCTACCCTCTCCTTTCCTAAGGAGAGGGTCGACGAGGAACGAGGCGGGGTGAGGTTTGATTGGGCTGAGGTTTGATTGGGCTGAGGTTTGATTAGGGCGAGGTTTGATTGGGGCGAGGTTTGATTGGGGCGAGGTTTGATTGGGGCGAGGTTTGATTGGGGCGAGGTCTCCCTACGCAATCCCCACCCCGCCGGTGACGCCGTAAATCTCGCCAGTGATGTAGCTGCCTTCCTGCGAAGCCAGCAGAACATACACCGGCGCGATCTCGACGGGCTGGCCGGGGCGGCCCAGCGGGGCCTCGGAGCCGAATGACTTGAGCTTCTCTTCCGTCGTGCCGCCGCTTGACTGCAAGGGCGTCCAGAACGGCCCCGGCGCGACGGCGTTGACTCGTACCCCGCGTTCAATCAGCGTTTTGGACAGCGCTTTGGTGAAGTCCACAATGCCCGCTTTGGTCATGGCGTAATCGGTAATCGCCTGCGACGGCGCATAGGCCTGCACCGACGTTGTGTTGACAATCGCCGAGCCGGGGGTGAGATGCGGTATGGCGGCTTTGGTGATCCAGAACAGCGCGTAGAGGTTCGTTTTGAGCGTCTTATCAAACTGTTCAGTCGTGATGTCTAAGATGTTGGGTTCCGTGACCTGGGACGCCGCGTTGTTGACCAGAATATCCAGGCCGCCCAGCTCGTTCGCCGCCGTCTCCACCATTGAGAGGCAGAACGCCTCGCCGGTGATGTCACCGGGAAGGGCAACCGCTTTGCGGCCTGCTTTTTCAATGAGCGCGATGACATCGCGGGCGTCTTCTTCTTCCGACGGCAGGTAGCCGATGGCAACGTCCGCGCCTTCCCGCGCAAACGCAATCGCCACGGCGCGTCCGATGCCGGAGTCCGCGCCGGTAATCAGCGCCTTGCGCCCGGTCAGCTTGCCGGAACCGGTGTAACTTGTTTCGCCGCAGTCGGGCTTCGGGTGCATTTTGTCCCCCAGCCCCGGAGCCGGCTGCGGCTGCTTTTCGAATGGCGGTTTCGGATACTGGTCACGCGGGTCTTGCTTCTGTAGCCGGCTGTCTGACATGGTTGCCTCCAAAAGTCGATTTTTACTAACGCTTACATACCCAGACAGCCCCGTCTTCAACAAACTCACTTACAAACTGATGTTAGGAAGGAATCGAGTGACTAAAGTCACTCGCTGGAAGGCGTTCAGAAACGCCACCTGTCCAGGGGACAGAAGAATAAGAACTTCTGTATTGCGTCCCCTGGACGCGCGGGGCGAAGCCCCTTCCAGCGAGTGACTTTAGTCACTCGATTCCTAACCTCGCTTACAAACCTAATCCCCCCTGCCCTGACGCGGCGGCAATCGCCGACGCAGACTTAAACGACACATTGGAGCCGACCGTGACCGGGAACTCAAAGCCCTGCCCGGCCAGCAGCTCGGCGACGGTGCGGATTTGCATGGCGGGAACCTGCCGCCCCACCCCGGTCGCCGCTTTGTAGAACCCTGCCGACAGCGTTTCCGCTTTCATGTTCTTCGTGGGCGCTTCCAGAGTGACATAAAACCCCAGTGCGGCGTTTAAACCCGACATCGCGCCGCGAAGCTGCTGCATTCCCGGCGAGCCGACATTCTTGCCGCCTTTGACCTGAATGACCGCTTTGGTCAGCTCTTTGGCTCCGACATCAAAGTACGCCAGGCCGTCAATCCCGCCGTCCGCGCCTTTCTTTTCCTGCGGGATGGCCGGAACCAGCCCGACCGCCCACATCTCAAACTTCTTGTGGTCCGCCTCAAACATCGCCCGCGCCCCATCTTCATCAATCGGCAGCCCTTCCACCTGAAACGCGCGGGCGAGAGCGGCGGCGTTAGCCCTGTCGGCGGGAGACAGCAGGCGGAGGTCGCGGGCCTCAAACTGGTCAAACAGGCGTTTTTGGATCAGCGACGTGGCAATCGGCGTCACGTCAATCCCCAGCCACTGCCGCCCCAGCTTTTGCGCCGCGACAATGGCCGTCCCGCACCCGCAGTTGTGGACCGCCATTGTTGCTGTTACATAGGAGTGATCTTCTTCTACCTCAATGTTAAATACATCCATATTCACATCTTCCATCCGCTCAATTTTCCGCAGCGTGTAAAGCCAACCGTTCTCAAACGGATAAGTGTCGTAAGGCTTACGGGTCATGGTTTCCTCATAGACCGGCGCTTCCTGGGTGACATGCAGAAGGTGATTCATACTCGTGATGTCGTATACATAAACTTGATGCGCGTCATGATTGACTTGACAAACGCGGCCATTAATTGTACGCGGAGCGCGGTTCAGCTTGACTTTGTTGTAGCCGCAGGCAACTCCTTCAGCCAGCAGGAGACGGTAGAGCTGATGCGCGAGTGTCGGCGAACTAGAGCTGTAGCGGTAGGAATGCGATAGGTCATCGACTTTATCTTTACGGAAGCTGCCATCGCCGCGCAAAAGTCCGCGCAGAAGTCCCTGCCGACAAGGGGCGGACAGGCCATGAACCCAATCCGGCAGCGACTTTTGGGACGCGCCGCGTCCAATCATTGTTTCCATCCACCGGCTCAACGCGCCTGAACCAAAGCGAATGTGCTTGCAAAGATAAGGCCGCTGTTTGACCGTTGCCGTCAGGCCGAACAGTCGGCAGCCGAGTTCGGCGATACGCTCGGCATCTTCATAATTTGTGAAGTGAACACTGTTGCCGTCTACAAATCCCTCGGCGGCAAAATATCCGATCCATTCCATCAGTTCGGGCGTGACTGCCACAGATTGCGGAAGAGGTATCGCGTTAAAATGGCCTGTCTGCGGCAGCGGCAGCACTGATGGCGCATCAGCCGAAATTGTTTGCGGCTTCAATCCATTCAAGTTTATAATCCAATTTTGGATTGATGCAATCAAGATGTTTGCCAGACGTATGATAGCGGCAAGACCGAGGCAGACAGCGCCGGTTCTCGTGCGGGCAAGCCGCAGCCCGGACCGCTAAGACAGGATGGTTCGGCGTAATCTCAATGCCGACATTGGATTTTGACCGGAAAAGTGTGAGCATCTGGCCCTGATAAGGTCTTCGGTAGCAGCGGATGACCCGCCGATAGCGGCCTTCATGGGTCAGAACCTCGTCTCCTTCCTGAACCTCACGGATCGGCCGCAAGCCGTGGCGTGCCGTAATAAGCGTGTCGCCGGTCAGACAAAAGGGGTCCAGCACGACATCACCAGGATTGCTGGACGCACTGATAGTTCGTTCCAGCAGCGCAATCGGCTTCTGCGTCGGGTAGCCGAGTCGCTCCTCACCTACTGCTTGCAGGGTTGCTATGTCAGTCCAAGTGTCTCCGATTTTCGGACCTTCTTGCTCCTGAACATAATGTTTTCGTGCAATTCGTCCCTCTACGGTTTTAGGAAAGTAGAGTCGCCCATCGGCATCTAACTGTTCCATTAAATCTCGGCTGACGCGCCAACCTTTTGCCGGAGGCTTATACCCTTTGTATTCGTAAGTGAGATTGGGCCGAGGATTGGGACTATCAAGAGGAGCCAGCCGATAAAGTCCTCTGCCATCGTTGTCATCAAGGCGGAAACGCCCCATATACTCCTCGTGCTGATGACCAAACTGTGAATGAAAAACGAAGTCTTGCGTTTTGCTATAGAGCAGGATAACATCGTGATTAGAGCCAAACTTGCGCCGCGTGATTAGAGCCAAACTTGCGCCGCACATCACCTTTGACATTGGCTCTTTGCCAGATAATCTCGTTCTTGAAGTTCTTCGCGCCAAAGATGCCGTCCAAAATCAGCTTGAGATAATGGCTTGCCGTGGGGTCGCAGTGCAGGTACAGGCTGCCGGTGGGCTTCAAAACACGCCACAGATGGTACAGGCGCGGGGCCATCATCACGAGGTACGCCATGACATCGTTCTCGCCCAGCGTGTTGTGAAACCCCCGCATCAGCTCAATCACTTTCGGGACCGGACACAGCGCCGCAAAATCCGCCCACGCTTCCGCCGCCCCCGCCCAGTTCCAGGTGTCGCCAAATCCCTGTAAAGTTACTTGCACCGTTTCCGAAGGCCTCTGCGCCTGGGCTGTCGAAGGTGATTAAGCAACTGGCTACGGTTATTATGTTCGCATGACGATCTGCATGGGCATTCAGTTAAGAAGCGGCATATTCACTTATGAGAAACAGATCCGAGCATCTCAAACTACCTAAATTGTGTAAAGTTCTGAGACAGATTCACACTTTTATCATTAGGAGTTCATGCTCAACTTAACAAGGTAAAGCCCTGTTATCTGATCGGTAACGGGGCCATGTTACGCTTATATTTGCTTTCCCCAGACTGTCGCTAGTTCCTCTAAAAGAACAAGAGGGAATACCTTGCACCAAATGTCTTTCAGAAGAAACGGTTTGGCCTCAAGTAGCTCAAATATCAAGAGGCTCTCAGGCTGAAACAACAGCGGGCTACATCTGTCATCTTGCGAGTATTTTCTGAATATAGTAGTCAGCTTAGAAGTATTCTGCGCTACAAAAGCGTCAATCTGGGTGTTAAAGCCATTCATCTCCGCTGAGGTAAGAACAGGTACTAGACTGCCCAAAATCTCAAGTGACAACTCTTTGTCAAAAGTTCTGGCTGTCAACTGATAAAAATGTTTTTCCAAATGCTCTAACATACCGGCCTCTTGAAATCTAGGCAGGTTCAACACTGCTTGCCTCGCGCTAAGGATTTCACTGTCAAAAATCTCTAACAAAGCCACGAGTCGATATACTAGCCTTTGTATTTGCTCTGGCGGCGCTTGGGCCGGTTTGTAAAGCAATTCATGGGAAACTTTGGCCCAGAGGCTCTGAGCGTGGGTATGTATCTGGATTTCACAAATTTTCCCTTGAAAACTTTGCTGTTCGGGTTGTAACCGAGAATCTGGAATCCTCACCTCAAAGTGGCTACCTAAGTAGCCCAGTTCCGCATGACCGAGTTGCTTCTTTTCATGCTTCTGGACATCGAACAGCCTATTTATGATCTCTTCAATGATGGCAACGTCGCTCTCATAAGTAACAACGATTCTAGCCCCGGCCTTGTCCGGTGTCTGCTCATAGGGCGAAGTATTCTTGCTCTGAATTATTGTTTTAAGAACAACCTTTTTGACAAAGCTGTGGACTTCTTTTGCGCGAGAGTCACAAAAGCAGGCTATACCCACTTGATATGCTTCTGTATGAACTAAATCTTCCACGAACTTTGCCAAGCCCGCGTAGATAGGCCGCTCGGCAATGAACTTTTCACGAACAGCTTCCAGATCAGTCATCGTCGTGACCGTACATCTTTCAGCTTATCCGTGATCTCGACGAGCGAGTTTCCGTTTTCCAATTCGCTGGACTTAATATGCTCCTCATAGGCTTGCGGGCTTGCTACGAGAATGATGCCGCTCTGGAAGCTCATTTGTAGCTTCTTCAACGTCGGTTGTAGTCCAGCAGTATCCTTCGCAAATTGTTGGGTAGGAACCTCATGCTCATTAAGAGCGTGGATGAACTCATCACGGTCTTGAACCGCTAAGTTTTCCTCAGCAAAGTGCCAGGGATGGACAGTATCTTGCTGGTTGTTGAGCGTTGCCATGAGTGCAATTTGATATTTTGCTCTGTTCTCAGGGTCACTTACCTTCTCATTGATGAACCCTTGCGCCGCCTCGAAGTATCGCTGGGTAACAACGTCTGGGGCTTCGCGCAACTTGCAGCCAAGAAAACGCTTCAAGAAGAAGTCCGCAATTTCGCTCCCACGCTTGGCTCCATTTTGCTTGTCGGAGACGCTGATGCCTACCGAGGCGAAGCTATCACCATCTTGCACGAAGAGAGCAGCCTTGAAAACCTTTGTCTTCCCAGTGAACATAAGGTCTCGGATGTGTTCGACATTGAACGTCTTTTTGCCATCAATTTCTTGTTGCTGGACACGAACCCCATCTTCCCGTTCGAGTTTGAGAACCGCGAGTGCGCTTCTGTCATCAATAGTCGCTTCCACAACGATTAACAAACCCGCTGGGTTTATACCAGTCTGTGACTGATGCAAATGCCGTGCTACTTCCCATGACGCTTCAATGAAGTCCATTTCTCCGGTCACAAGATAGCTCGAAACGATAGATGATATGGGAGAGGCAACCTCAGCATCAAAGATGACCTCGCAAGCCGCAGCAGCCATACTCTTTGTGATTTTTTCCCGAAAGTAGTTCCTTAATTCAGTTGTAAGAACACTGTCAGTCTCACTCAGGATTGGCTCTGATGCGTTCACCGAAGACCGCACCGGAATATCGTGAACGATCAAGCGTTCGATGTGTAGCGTCCCAAAATCTCTCGTCAATAGCACGTCTCCTTGCAGTCATAAAGTAAACATCTGACTTCTAAATTACCGCTATCGAACATATGTGCTATTTCATAGATTATACCCGATGAGTTGCACAAATTAGATAGGTAATGAGAAGAAATCCAAGCTAAAACAACCCACTGCCTGTCGCGGCGTTCTTTGTGTAACTCACTAAATCACGGAACATGGTGCGGCCTTGCTGCCGCCACCAGGCCATGTCCACACGCCCGATGCTGCTGTCGTTGACCAGGAAGATATACCGCCAATCTTCCCCAGTGGCTTCCCGCAGGATGTCGGCGTAGCGTTCGGCGCGGGACTGCTTGGCCCGATCCCGTTCCCGAATACTACCCTTGCTTTCCACGATGTAAAGAGTGCCGTTCGTCAGCCGTACCAAGAAGTCCGGGTAGTAGTAGGGCATCCGGCCCTCAAAGCTGTATTGGATGCGGAAGCCGACGCCGCTCTGGTCGTTCCAGAGCCAAGAAGCCACGTCGTCCGCTTCGTCAAGCATCTGCGCGAACTTCAACTCATCGCCGCTGTCAAAGCAGCAAAGGGTGTGAACGGACTTCGCGGGGTTCTTCATTATGCTCTGAGTAGGTGACGCTTCGTACTCAATCAAGTCTTTCGCGTACTTGGTACTCACCTGCACGTCGGGCGTCTCTTTGCCAGAGCGGGCTTGGCCGATAATCTTGGCGACGTTTTGGATCACCTGCTGCTTGACCGGGCCGCGCCGGATGTTGTCAATGACGATCTGGCGCGTGTCCTCGTCAGCGTCGGCTGCCGCTTCCAGACTGAGGGGAATGCCGCGCAGGTCGAACGTACAGCGTTCGAGGAATGCTTTGACAATGCCCTTGATGGCTGGGGTGTAGCTGCCGGTCATCCGAAGCTCGGCGCGTATCGCCTCAGCGTAGGCGGAGATCACGGCATCCACTGAGGCGTACCCCGTCGCCTGCACCGTGTATTTGAGCGGGGCCTCGGCAATCACATCTGCGCCCGCCGCGCCTTCGTGCTTGATGATGCCTTCGATTTCCTTGAGGTCTTGCACATAGGGAAACTTGTGGGGCAGGGGCGTCATCTGGCCCCGCCCGATCTTCTCGATCCAGTCATCGTTTAGGTCGTAAGGTTCGCCGACAATGACGGAGATCGGCAGGTCACGCTTTTCCCATTCTTCTTCCGGCTCGACCATTTTGACCAGAACCCGCGTCGGGTCGGGCCGCTTGTCGTCGTCCGGTTCGTCCTCAATAATGTCCGAAATGTTCTTGATGATGCGCTCGAACGAGGGATGCCGGATGACGTACAGGCTTTCCGCTTTTCCCCGGTCGCGCCGTTCGCCGTCGGCAGTCCAGGCGGGCGGATACATGCGCCGCAGTCCGCGCCCCAGAAGCTGCTCGGTCAACTGGCGGCTGTCGCAGGGGCGCAGTGGGACAATCACTTTGACGTTTCGCACGTCCCAGCCTTCTTTGAGCATCATCACGGAGACGATTGCTGTGTATGGGCTGTCGCTGCTGTCCACACGGTTGATGTCCTCGCGTATCTTCTGCCACTCTTTTTCGTTCGTCGCCTCCTTGCGCCCGATATGGATTTCAATGACCTTGCCCGCAAACAGGCACTCGCCGGTTTCGGCGTCGGGAAACTCTTCAAGTCGCTGGGCGATCTGCGCGGCTTCGGTTTTGTTGCTGCACACAATGAACAGCAGAGCCTTCCGGGTAATGCCGTTCGCATCGAGCGCGGCCTGCTCCTTCTTCCATTCCGCTATCCCAGCTTGAATAAGCTGCGTGTATTTGTCAAAGGCGTTCGTGGCGGAGTCATCTACCAACGGGATCGGTTCGTCGTGGCCGTCTTTGTATTGCAGGGCGATCTTACCCATGAACGGCTGCTTAACGATGCCTTCTTTGATCGCCTGTTGCAAAGGGTAGTCGTAGACGGTGTGCTTGAACCACTGCCGGGTCGTTTCCTCAAAGAGCGTCGCGCTGAGGTCAATCTGCAAGGAAAGCCCCTGGCGCTTCTGGATCGCCATCAGCACCCGGTTCCAGGCGATGCCTTCTTTCACATCTTCGTCTTTGATGGCGGCGATGGACTTGCTGCCGTAATGTACCGCCTCGTCGTGGACATGGTGCGCTTCATCATTGAAGACGACAAGCGGCGACCCCACTGACTGCACGAAGTCCAAGAGGCGCGGCGTTCCCGTGTCCAGTCTGGTGGGCAGTCCACCGCTATCAGGGTTGAACAGGTCAAACATCGGGTCATCTTCGGGAAGCGGCTCGGCTTCTTTCTTGCCTTCCCCGCTCTCAAACAGCTTTTGGATGTTGGCGACAACCAAATAGCCTTCGGAGGGCTGCCACTCGGACGGCACGTTGTCCGGCGTGATGACCTGCAAAGTGAACTCGTTCCGCAGCTCCGGCGGCAGGAGCGGGTCGGCGTCAAAGATCGCTCCGCCCGCAAAGTCGGCCAGCAGGCGTTCCAGGACAATGAGGTTCGGCGCGAGAAGAAGCTGCGTATTGCCGAATCCTAAAGCATTGCCCCCGTCACCCATCTGCCAGTGCAGGTGCGCCCAGACCATCAACAGACTCATCACTTTGGTTTTGCCGGAGCCGGTCGCCATTTGCAGACCGATCTTGGCCCAGGGCGCTTTTTGTGCGGCCCGCTGCTGGCCGCTGAGTTCGGCGTATTGTTCTGTTCGACGAAGTTCTGCGACTTCATACAAGTAGATTGTAGTCTCGACGGCGCGGCGCTGGTGGGGATGCCAAAGAAAAAAGCCCTTGCCGTCGGCCATTGGATGCGGCCCGCCGAACCAATAGGAAAGCAGGCGTCGGGACAGTTCAGATGCGCCGGCATAGCCGGAGGCGACCCATTCGTCTACTTTAGCTTGAAGGGGTATAATGATTTCCTTCTGCGGGTTGATGTCTAAAGCGGTTTGATCCGCGCCTTTGTTTCGTGCTGCTGTTCGTGCCATAATTCTCTTTCTGGGTAAAGTTGTTTTATGGATGCGTGAGACGGTATTGATTCGCTCCTGCACCACTACGCAAACCACTTGCGTAGTAGTGCGTAGCCGCCGATTCTCTGCGTGAGCTTAATAGCTACCACTAGAGTCTGCTGGAAATGGCTTTTTCCTGGCTGGCTCTACTCCCAAGCTACTACGCAAATAATTTGCGTAGTAGTGCGTAGTAGTGCGTAGTAGTCTTGACTATTCTTGCCAGAAAGGTACGGTCGTGGCGACCCAGAAGGATTTAGGGTCCGTTGCTGACTTTCCCTCGCGCTGCACCAGCCCAACTTCTTCTAGTTGATTCATGTAAACTCTTGCTGAGTTTAGAGAAACATCAAGGATTTGCGCTACTTGCCGGGTCGGTAACTGCTTGACCTGCTTGAACGCTAACAGAAGTGCTGCCATTGCTTCGGAGCCAAGACGCCGTTCAAGTCGAACAATCATCAGAACTGCATTGTCGTCTGCCGAAGTACGCGCCCCTCCGCTCTGCTTGTAAAGTGTGACCCGCACTCCGCCGGGGGTGACTTCATAAACCGGCTCTCGCAACCCTACTTGTTCCATTTCCTGAAACATGCGCTCGACACCTTCGTTCATCTCACGAACGTAATCCGTCAGTTCGGCCAAGACACGGGCGATATGCGGGTTGCGAGAAAAGCGCGACTGGCGGATGTTCTCGACGCGCACAAGTTTAGGAAAGCGGCCAGGGCTTTCTACCTCTAAGCGGTCTGTGAACTGCTTGACTCGAATGCCTTCCCCTTGCTGGCTGTACGAGCGGTGCGTGACTGCGTTGACAATAGCTTCAAGCCAGGCAAACTCCGGCAGAGAGGGAAGCGTTTGAAAACGTCCGTTGGAGCCGAGGCGGATTACTTTGACTTCCTCTGTCAGCAGTGCTTTTGCCTGCTCAATCAACTGCGGGATCGTGCCTTCCAGCCGCACGTCTTTCAGAAGGTTTGAGCGGACGCCGGTTTCTAGCGGACGCCGGTTTCTGCGGTTGCTCCATCATAGCGCAGGTAGCGCACATAAGACCAGATTGGCGGGATGTCGCCAAACAAAAGCCATCCTGCTTGCGTGACTCCCTTTCTGTATTCCGAGTTGAGGTACAAGCCTCGGCTCTGCAAAATCCGGTCTTTACTGGTTCCGCCGACACGCTTTACATACTCGGCAATAGCCTCCATGTCCAGATCACTGCGCCCTAAGTCGGGAACCACTGTTCCATCAAAGACAGCCTCGCCTTTGTCATACGCCAGCTCAACGGCCTCAGCCCCTTTGATCTCGTGGTTCACATCGCCAATCCGTCGCCAACATCGGTCTTGCTGATTACGATGAATGCGCTCACTTGCTTCGACATCAAGTAAGAGAAGGCGGTCGGGCTGCCCCTGCTTGTTGATGCAATCTACATAATTGGCTAAGTTTCGCGCTGGTGGAACAGTATAATTCAATGCTGCTTGCGATAATGTATTGAGGTGCTTGATGTCGCTGTTGATACCTTCTATCTCGCCGTTATGGATGCCGATCACTATCCGGCCCCCGTCTGCATTCGCAAAGCCGATTATGGCCTCAGCTATATCGTGTGCATTATCGCGGAAGCTCTTGCGCTCGAACCATTGATCTTCGCGCTTGGTCCGCAGGATTTCCACCGACGGTATCTCATCAAAGAGGGCAAGCGCCTGTTGCATACTTTACTCCTAAACCGTGACGCGAATGACTTTGAGGCCGTCGTTGCCGAAGATGTCCGTTACCTTGACCGCAATGCGCTTGTCACCGTGGCCGCCTGCGTAGGCGTGCGCGGCCTGGGGCGCGATCTCGCGGCTCTTGCGCGTGCGGAAGGTCTGCCAGTCGTTCTTGAACGTCTGCCCGTCATAGTCCCAGTCCACGGCCCAGTAGTCCACCAGTGCTTTCCAGTCGGTGATACGGTTCTTGATCTCGGCACGTTTGGCGGCGTCCTGGGTACTTAAACAGTCGTCTAGGTCAACCGTCAGCCGGGTCAGGGTGATGGTGACGCCGCCGCCAGAGGGCAGGGCGCGGACTTCAATATCGGGCGGGGAGAAGAAGTGGATGTCCGGGGCGGCTTCCAGCCGCGCGTCTTTGGCCTTCTTGCGTTTCAGCCGTTCCCGCACGGCCTCTATCGCCACTTGGGGAATGATCTTGGCCTGCACCGAGACGCCGTATTTCGCTTCAATCTCGCCTTTGTTGAAGTCAATGTCTACGTCGGCACTCAGCACATCCACCGAGCGCGTGTCACTGGCCGCTGCTTCCTTGACGATGCACTCAAGCTGAGACTCCACTACGGGGGCGTTCATGGGGCCGACATGCACCCAGCGCGAACCCTTCTTGCCATGCAAGTAGGTGTAGCCTTCCACGGGTGCGCCGCCGTAGACTTCCACCATCGCGTCCCGGTAGAGCTTGGCTGACGGGCTGTTTTGGTACTTATCCTGCCAGGGTTCGTTGCGGGCGTAGAAGCCGACGTTTTCCACGGCGAACGGACGGGCGTTGGCCTCGATGAGCCGCTTGCGGGTGAGGTGAATGGCGAACTTGCCGTTGTCAATGGCGATCCAGCGGCGCGGGGCGGCTTTGCCCTCGGCGTCCTTCATGGTCTCGGCGGCGACGGCGGTTGTGCCGGAGCCGGAGAAGCAGTCCAGCACTAGGTCGCCAGGGTCAGAAGACGTGGCTATGATGCGTTGAAGAAGCTCAACCGGCTTCTGCGTAGGGTATCCAGTGCGTTCGCTGCCATTGATACCCCTTAGCATAGAAATATCATCCCACCAATCTTGGAGTGAGACGCCCCGGCTTTCGTCCAAATAACGCTTCATATATGGCATACCGGAAGCGGAATACACCAGCCTTCCCTGAGAATCCATCTCTTCCATACGCTTTTTGGAATAAGCCCAGTATCTTCCTGGTGGTGGTGGGACACCCTTCCACGGGTATTTAGTGTCTCCTCCTGATTTGCGGGCGGTCAGATCAGCTTTGTTGTAACGACGGCCTGTTTTTTCTTCAATATGACGATACCATTTCTCCGTAGTGGACTCAGGTAGATCAGAGTATTGAGTATTCCAAGTCATTTGCTCAGGGCGACCGTACACAAAGATAACGTCATGTATCCGGCCATAAAAACGCGCTCCTTGACCGACATCATTATGAGAGTCGGAACGCTTCCATGCTATTTCGTTAATGAAGTTCTCATAACCGAATACTTCATCCATTAGCACTTTGAGATAGTGACCGGCATGATAATCGCAGTGAACGTAAATGCTGCCGGTGGAGGCGAGAAGCCGCTTGAGCAGTTCCAGCCGGTCACGCATCACGGACAAGTACGAGTCCAGCCCGTCTTTCCAAGTGTCCTTGTACGCGATCTCCTCAATCAGCGTCGGCAGCTTCTCGTCACTCAGCCCGTTCTCAATCTCCACGTTGATCTTGAAATCCGACTGCACCGCGAACGGCGGGTCAATGTAGATGAGGTCTACTTTGCCTTCCAGCGGCGCATGACCGCCGCCCCCGTGCAGCAGCGCCGTGAGGGCCACGAGGTTGTCGTTCGTCCAGATCAGGCGGCTTTCGGGCGCGACCTCGTGGGCCATGTCCAGGCCGCCCTGCGTCTTGTCTTGATAAAACGGGCGGATGATCTCGACAGTCTGGGTAGGAAGCGGCTCGGCAGCGCGTCGCCTGTCGCGGTCGTTCCAAATCAGGCGCGGCTGCTTGGGCGTCGCGAAATAGGGGGTTGGTGTTGGGGTAGATGGGTCAGGCATACACACAGTATACCAGACAGAGAAACCGAAGAAAACACAAAGGGCGCAGGCAAAAATGCCTGCGCCCATGGGACGATAAGTAAGCCGACGTAATCTTACCTGCGTTCCGGCGGCGTGATTGCCTTGCTGCCGACAGCCACGGTGAAGTCATCAATGGAGCGCATCAGTTTCTCGAACCGGGCCGCCGCGCCCGGCGACAGGTTGCTGGTGTCCACGCCGGAACCGGCTGAACGCGAAGAGGGAGAAGCCGCCGGAGAGGAAGGTCCCGGCAAGTGGCTGGGCGCAGAGTGACGCGCGGAATTTTGAGAGGTCTTCACAATGGACATCAAGTCAGTTCCTTCTTCTACGGAATTTCACTGCGGCCCCGGAGCAGGGCCTACTGACAGCGTTTGCGCGGTTATTATACCCAAGATTGAACAAAATGGGGCAATAAATCGTTCTATTTCCGCCTGCCGGTCCTGGTTCCCAAAGACCTTCAACTGATCCGCTTGGATGTTCAAAACTGCTATTTTCGTATCGGCATTTTCGACCGCAATACTCAGAAAAGTTTTGTATTTTTGCAGGATGAAAAAAGCGTGGATCGCATCTTGTACGACTTCGGGCTGACCTGCCAGCAGCTTGCCGACTTCCTTTCTATTGTGAATGTTCTGAACGACAATTTTTCGACCGGAAACAAAGGTACTGGGCGCACCAAACAACACCCGGCGCGGGTCTGTGTCTACTGGAACGGAAAAATTAAGCGGAGCAACCTGCGGCGGGTCAGACCAGGCAACAATGCAAAGGACGCTGCTATAAGTGTCGGCGGTACGCTGTGGGTCGGAAAAGTAGACATAATCCTTGAACCTGTTCTGGATGCTATGCTGCCCCACCGGCTCATCCCGCATCAAGTTCGCGTTAATACCCAGCTCTTCCGCCTCCGGGTAGAACAAAATCACGACTGAGGCGATCAGCTTCAATATTTTCGCCTGCGCTTGATGAAGCTGTGGCTCATTGTAGGTATGGACATCTTGCAGGGCTTCAATCGCATTTGTCAGCAGCGTTGTGTATTCTTCTAAAAAAGTCTGTCCAGACAACCGGCCTTTGCTCTTGGCGGAGTCCCGAATGAACTTGACGACCTCGACAAGGCCGATGCAGACGAGAAAGGCAACCGAGACCAGAGAGCTATAGCCGGAGGTATGGGCCTGATGCTCATTTTCGTACCAGGCGGCAACTCCTGTCAGCACAATGCCCGCGACAACGAGAATCCAAACAAGACGGGAGCGCCACATTAAGAAGGTGTCCCCGCTTTCACGGAGCTAACTTTTCTGCCTTTAGGGTTGTCCCAGTCGTTCCAGATGAGCCGGGGCCGTCTGGGCATGGCAAAGTACGGGATGAATTGGTCAGTCAAAAGTCATTCCTCAGCGAAGAGTGTTCTGTGAGTTAGTTCGCCAGATGGAGAGTGATTCCTGCTTTTGGAGCGCAAGGCGTCCATTAAAATGAGACAGGTCTCAAAAGGCTGTGTCTGTTACATTGCCACCCGAAGGCTTGCGGCCTAAGCCGAGTTCCCGACTGAGCAGAAAGGACAAGTTAATTGAAACAAGCCCGCTGATACCATGCCAGCGGGATTTCCTTCTGCCGGTACTGCCTACTGTTGCCGCTCTGTCATAAAGCGGATTTTATCCACCATCTTGCTAGTGGTAGAAGTCGAACTGATCTTTTGAGCTAATGCTGCAAGGTCATCGAGCATTGTGAGAAGGCTTTGGAGCAAAAAGAGGCTGAATAGTTGCTAAGAAACAGTGGCATCCTCCCCCCGCAGTTTACGTTTAACTTGTTCACGCAGAGGCATTTGCTCATCTACCTGTTCCAACAACTTCTTGCCAGTGAAATGCTGATACATCTCCACCACTAAGCGTTTCACGTCGTCCGGCACTGCTTCCTCATCCACAACAAACCCGAACTTGAAGATTTTGTCTTGGCAGACGACATGGAAGGCTGGTGCTACAAGCTGGTGATATAGGATCACATCATCCTCGACCATGTGCTTCGCGGCAGCCATGAGCGAGTCAAGTGGAACCTCATAAAGACGGGCTAATTCGTACATCATGCTCGTGCTGGGGATTTTACGGTCTCCACGTTCAACTTGGTACAAGTAAGATGCTGAGTATGTCGTTTGATCCTGAACCTCCTGAATACTGAACCCCTTCTGTTCACGCAAGCGTCGTAGCATCAGCCCAAACCGCTTGGTGTGCGCCTTCATGTCTAGGATATTCCGCAAGTCTGGATTGCATAGTGCTTCGTATTCCTCATAAGTCAAATCTGGCATTGCTTTTTTGCGCCGGGCCATGCTCTTTCCCCCTTTCTAGCTATCCGCTACATTCTGCTAATACTATTTTAGCATAATTTTACGCTGAATAGCAATTTTATGTTGAATAATGACTCGGCTTCGTTTATAATGAACTTGTGCTTATGCTAAAGCATAAAATTATGCCGCGAAGTGAGAGTAATGGTCAGAGCCAAATTGAAGTCGAACGATGTACGGCAAATGCTGTTGAAGCGCAGCTTATCTCAGGGCAACTTTGCCAGGAAGATCGCGGTGACATCCGCTTACTGTTCTCAGCTTCTCAGTGGGGATCGTTGCCCGTCCCCCGACGTGCGAGCGCGAATAATGGAAGAACTGAAGGCACAGTTTGACGATGTGTTCGAGATTGTTCACCCCCAAGCGGCAGATTATACGGCAGTAAATTGAAGGAGAAAGATTATGCCAGCATCATCGCGTGATAATGCCCCGATAAACCCGCACTGGGTCACATTCTGGAGCCGAGTTCGTGCCGCCGCTGAAGAATTGCGCCGGTTAGAAGCTGAACAAGCCGCATTTACCCACCATTAGAAGGAGAGTTCCATGAGCGTGACAATTTTCATCTCGCCATCAAGTAGCCCCGGCCCGCGCCGCCCAGCTTTGCCGGCCCGCGTTTTTCAGGATTTGCCGTTGCAGTGTCTAGGGAGTATTAGTATAACTATAACTAGGTCTCAGACGCCATCACTGGGCAGCCTGCACACAGAAAGGCCCACCTGCTGATGTTCCCCGACTACCTTGTGTTCAACGCACCCGCTTGTGTCGTGAGTTGGCTATTGGAACGCCATGAGTGGCATTGGACAAGCAAAATCTCTACCTCCGTTTTCTACACGGAGATTAGATGCTGCGGCGGCATCACCCTCTCAATTCCCACCCACTCATCCGCCCCGGTTCATGTCAGCGTCACCGGCAACGGATGCCGTGAACTGCAAGCAGCGGGCATTGTAACTGACTGGCAGAAGTTCTTTGTCAGCATGATCGAGGGCGGCGCAAAGTTCTCACGCTTGGACTGCGCGATTGATGATAAAGCCCTTCTACTTGACATGGACGAAATTAGTGCCGCTTGCACCGAAGGGCGAGTTAGTTCACGCTATCAGGTCATCAATCCACAGGGCAGTCTGGACGGGGTAACAGGAGCAGTCACTGGGAAAGGTGTCACATTCGGCCAGCGCGATTCACTCACCTATATCCGTATCTATGACAAGGCTTTAGAGCAGCACGTCACAGGCCACTGGATACGAGTGGAAGTCGAAGCCAAAAAGAAGCGGGCGCAAGAATTGGCGAAAGCAATCGCTGAGAAGGGCGCAGATGTCCTACCAGCCTACCTCCTCTCCTGCCTGCGCTTTAGGGAAAGGGGCCAGACGTGCCGCCGTGATCGTCAGGCAACAGCGGCATGGTGGACAAAGTTCTTAGGCACGGTGAAAAGATTCCAACTGGAAGCCGCGCCTCGCAACACTAGCCAGGATGTCACCTACCACTGGCTGATCCGTAGCGCCGGTCCACCATTCACGAAACTGCATGACGGCGGGATGGGACAGCGGCTTGTAGATGAGATGCTGGCGGCAGGACGGCTAAAGCAGACCCAGCAAGCTGAGAAGCGGGCGCAGTCAAAGAAGCCGGCTCAACCAACAGCGAAGCTAACAACGGCAAAAGAGGTGCAGTCGCAAAAGTGTAACATACCAACGCGGTTGCAATCAAACTCCGGTACGAGCGCAAGAGGAAGTGTGTAGTGGGGCTAGAATATCGTAAAGGCAACTGCTACTACACGCGCTCTTACCGCGTCAACGGGCGAGTTCAACGCGAACACATCAGCAGTGGTGACATGGCCCTTTTGGACGCCGGGTTTGATGAAGTCGAGCGGATGGAAGCACTTCAAGCGAAACGAAAAGCGCAGGTGCAGTGGCAGGAAGAACGAAAGGCTGCGGAAGCCCTGGACGCCGCCGTGGACTTAGTTTCTGACAACGCAATGGCAATGTTTAGGGCAGCAATGGAAGCGGCGGGTTTCCGTCAGCATTCACGCGGACAGTGGCGCAAGAAGCGTCAGGAGGCAAAAGATGAAGAGCGAGATCAAGTACGAGAACACGAAGAAACTGTTACGGCATGAGGACATGGCGGCCAAACTTGCCGCGATGTTGGAAGGGGACCTTGACCCGGAGTGGCGGGACCGGATCGAACTGATGCAGAAGGGTATTGCTGGCGGCGAAGCGGCGATGGAAGGAGCGATGAAGACCGTGATGCTCTCTGTGGCAGACATGGAAGGAACCACATCCACGGGTGAGAAGGAGTTGACCATCGGCCAGCGGTTTGCAGACCCGGTGGAACTTGCGCGGAAGGCTCTGCTCAAAGCCGTCTATGGCGATGTAGAGGCGATCCAGGAGCTAGGACGGCGGCAAATGGACAAACTCATGCAGGAGGTGGCTGGCTCCAATCCTTCACCACTCGAACGCCTTTGTGCGGAGCGGATCGCCTTCTGCGGGCAACAACTCTTTCACTACGAGAAGTTGTACGCGGGCCGGATGAACAAAGAGCCTTACGATAGCCTGAGCATTCAGAAAGAGGAGTTCTACCAAAAGCGGGTCGCCCGCGCCCAGCGCAACTATAATGCGGCGCTTAAAACACTGGCCCAAGTGCGTCGTCTGCAACTGCCGACGATGCAGTTCAACATTGCTGACAAGCAGATTAACGTCGGCAACGGGCAGATCAAGGCGAGTGAGGCCCAGGTGAATGCTCTCGTGGACGCAACAGGCGAGGAGTAGAGAAAGAGGCTGGCATTTCGAGAGATTATCACCAGAGCCGCGCCGAAACCTCGCATCTGCGTCAATTCAGGGGCAGCTTCATTCAGCCCCTGGCTCCGAAGAAGAAACGGCTGCATCGGGTTTAAGGCTTCGGCCTGGCCCGCGCCGTTTGACCGTGCGCTTGATGCCGCCGTAGCTACCGGGTTGATAAGCCTCCACATCAGCCAGACGCAGGGCAACGCGGTCCAGAACGCGCACAGAAGGCAGCAAACCGCGTTCTATGGCTTTGTAGATAGCCTGCACTGTTACCCCCTTACACTCAGCAGCCTGTCGTGGCGTTATGTATTCAGTCATTGATTGTCCCTTAGTAGAAGAACCTTACATTGTCTACGTTTAGAGACATTATATCATTTCTTCTGTCACAATTGGCAACTCATTCAATGTTTAATATGGTATACTTAAAATAGGAACAGAGAAGGAAAGTCACATGAACAGTATTCAGAGTAGGACACCCGGCGCAGTTCTTTACACTCGTGTCTCGACCGGCGAGCAAGCTAAAGAAGGAACCAGTCTAGGGGATCAGCGCGACGCTTGCCGTGCCAAATCACTGGCTTTAGGTCTGCCCATTGTCGCGGAGTACGAAGATGCTGGGATTTCCGGCGGCTTCCTGCTGACACGCGCCGGGCTGCAAGCTGCCCTCGCGGACATCAACACAGGACGCGCCGATACCCTCATCTGCGCCAACATCAGCCGGTACAGCCGGGACACCGAGCATCAGCAAGCCATTAAGAAAGCTGTTCGCGCTGCCGGTGGGCGACTTGTGTTCTGCGACATGGATTTTGACGACACGCCCGAAGGGGATTTGGCATTCGGTATCATGGGCGGATTTGCGGAGTACGAAAAGGCCGTCATCAGGAAGCGCACGGTCGGCGGGCGCATTCGCCGGGCAGAAGCCGGCATCCAAACTGCCCGCACCTACTCACCCTTCGGCTACAAGATCGTTGGGCGCGAAGACGTTTTGCGCGGCGAGTACCCAGCAGACCAACTCGGTCAGTACCAAGTTGTTGAAGCGCAAGCCGCGATTGTCCGGCAACTATTCACCCGCTATGCCTCCGGCGCGGCCAGCCTGACCGGACTTGCCCGCTGGCTCAACGACACCGGCATCCCCACCCGCCTCGGCGCGGCCTTCTGGCGGGCCAGCACCGTCAGCTACATTCTCAAAAACCCTGTCTACAAGGGTCTCGGCGTTTACGGACGCAAAGACCATTCGCACGACGAAACCCGGCACTCCCAGCGCCATCCGCTGTCAGGGCGTCCGCTTAAAACTACGCGCACCCAGCGCGACGCCGATCCCTCCACCTGGATTACCTGGTCCGTGCCTGCCATTGTCGCAGAAGAAGTTTGGGGTGCCGCTAATGGGCGCGGTGCAGAAAACAAAAAGAAGATGGGCGGCAACCCGTCGCGCGTCCGAATGCTGGCCGGGCGCATCTTCTGCCCCTACTGCGGCACCGGCATTGTTTGCGCTATGTACGACAAGCGGCGCGGCCAGACCGAAGCCCGGCACTATGTCTGCGGCCATTACACCCGCGTCAGCGTCAACACCGGACGCCGCGAATGTGACCCCGCCTCTTATGAAATTGCTGCCGTGGAAGAAGCCGTCTTGAATGCCCTACTCCATGCCGCCGAGCATCCCGCCGCCGTCCAAGCCGCAATAGCGGCGTACTGCGAGGTCTTCCCTGCCCCCAGAGCCGACTGCCGCGCCGCAGAACTCGCTCAAGCCGAGGTCGATTCGCGCCAGCTTGAAAAGAAGCAGGCTGCCGCTGTCCAGGCCCAGATTGCCGGCATCATGGCCGGTGCAGACCCCGCCGCTTACGCCGCTGTCTTCGCGGAGATCGCCGGCCAGCGAACCCAGCTTGAAGCCCAGCGTAAACAACTCTCCCAAAGTCTCGCCGCCGTCCCGTCTTCCCCCACCCCTACCCCAGCACCGAAACCCGGCAAGCTGTCCAAGACCGCAATGGAGGATCTGCATACCCGCATCCTCAGCGATGTCCGCCGCGTTCTCACCAGTTCCCACGTCCCCGGTGAGGAAAAGCGTGACATCCTCGGCACTGTTATCAAAAGGGTCTACCCCGCCAAAGACGGCGCAAAAGTCGTCTTCCTACCCGATGTGTTTCAGGATTTAACTGTGCAGGTATCGCCGAACGCCTTGATCTGCGCCGGGCTTTCGCGGCCCGACTGCTCCTTGAACAAAACATTGAAGTCGCGATTGGAGTTGAACGGAGGGTCAAAGATAGACCAAGTCAACCGACTGGTCCGCGAGATGCTTTTGCATCACTTCCAGATTGTCACCATAAAAAAGTGAGTTCACTTGGATTTCTCCTTTCTTTTCAGGATAATGAGTTTGAAGGTATGGCAGTAGGCCATCTAGGGAGGGAACGCTTGATGCCGCGCACCTACACCCCGCGAGTGGAACTAGTTTGTGAGATTTGCGGCAAGTCCGTACTGCTGCCGCCTAGCATCATCGCGCAGGGGCGACGGCGCTGCTCGGCCGAGTGCATGGCGGTCGCCTATACCCATCCCACTGAGTATACCTGCCTCGGCTGCGGAAAAACAGCCACCGCCAGCCCCAGCGTCGCCGCCAAGCGCAAATACTGCTCCCTGGAGTGCCGGCGTGCTAATCTGAAGGCGCACATTGTCTGCGAGGTCTGCGGGGAAGAGCGGCGCGTTACCCCGACCTGTCTCAAGCAAGGCGCACGGTTCTGTGGCTGGGAATGTGCCCGAAAAGCACTGCCCCCGCCGATACGCCAGATCGTCGTCTGCCAGCAATGCGGCAAAGAATGTCGTGTCCCCATGAGCCGCGTTCGGCAGAAGATGCGTTTTTGCTCTCACTCTTGCAGCAGTATCCATACAGTCCTGCACATGCCTTGGCGCAATACCACCATTGAGCTTATCCTGTACCGAACACTGGAAGAATTAGGCGTCAAGTTTTTGCATCAGCACCCGCTTCCAGAAGCACACACAATCCCGGATGCCTACATCCCGGAAGGCAGAGTCGCTCTTTATGCAGACGGCGACTACTGGCACAGCCTGCCAAAAACTGCGGAACGGGACCGGCGGCAGAACAAGCGCCTACCGAGCTAGGTTATAAGGTGGAGCGCTTCTCCGAAGCAGAACTGCGGCGCGATCCGGTCACGCTCATCAAAGAAGCCCTCAATTTGTAGAGCGGTCTACACCGAAGCGTCAAGGACATGCTGCTGCAAAATGGAAAGATTGTCGCCGTAGAAAAGCGTGTTGGACATAATATCATTATACATCAGGTACACTTATGTTAGCAAACGGGATAAAATCAGACCGTATTTTACGGGTTTTCCGCAAATAGGAGCGTGATATGCTCATTGAATTCACCGTCGGCAACTTCAAATCGTTTCGGGACAAGACCACGTTCAGCATGATCGCGGCCAGTCTCACGTCGGAAGACCCGGCACTTGACGCCGACAACGTCATTCCTGTCAGCAAAAACCTGAGCCTCCTCAAAAGCGCCGCCGTGTACGGCGCAAACGCCAGCGGCAAAAGCAACCTGGGCGTAGCGTTGCGTTTTATGCGTGACTTTGTGCTTAAATCCGCTAGTGAAGCCGTTACGCCTGTTGGGGCGGGTTTAGAGCCATTTTTGCTAGACCGGGTAGCACGCGAACAGCCATCATTCTTTGAGATAGTCTTCCTGCTGGACAAACGGCAATACCGATATGGGTTCGAAGTGAACACGGAAAAAGTGGTCTCAGAGTGGCTTTTTCATGTGCCGAAGGCAAAAGAAGTTCTATTGTTTGTGCGTGATGAGCAGGAAATTGACGTTCGAGCTGGCTTCAAGGAAGGAAGAGGTTTAGAACCAAGAACCCGCAAGGAGGCGCTGTTTATTTCCGTAGCGGCTCTGTTCAACAGCTTTATGGCGCAGCAAATTCAATACTGGTTCAGGAGTTTTGGAATAGAAACAGGACTGCAAGACGATCACCTCCGCGATTTTACCCTGCAATGCTTACGCGACCCCGAAGAAAGGGAAACGCTTCTCGGTTTCATTAACAGCTTGGACTTAGGCATTGAGGAAGTGTTCGTTGTAGACCCGTCTACGTTAGAGGTGATGCCAAAGGAGTGGCTGAATGAAGCGAGAGAGAAACTTTTCCTTGAGATGTCAGAAAAGATTTTTATCACGCACCGACTGGAGAAGTCGGATAAAACGCTGGATGACCTTGTATATCTTGATTTAGATAAACAGGGATCACAAGGAACACGCAAGCTAATTGCGATGGCTGGGCCACTTCGTAACATCTTACAGTTTGGTCATATCTTGTTTGTCGATGAATTAGATGCGCGGCTGCATCCGTTGATGACGCGGCGGATTATTGAGATGTTCCACTCGCCCTTGACGAACCCACACGGGGCGCAGCTTATCTTTGCGACCCATGACACGAACCTTTTGGATAAAACGCTGTTTCGGCGGGATCAAATCTGGTTTGCCGAGAAGGACCGGCAGGGGGCGACGCATTTGGCGTCGCTGGCGGAGTACCGGGTGCGGAGCAACGCCGCATTTGAAAAGCAGTATTTGGAAGGGCGCTACGGGGCAATCCCATTTCTCGGTGATTTAGACCGTCTGCCGTGGGCGCAGGCAAGCAAGGCAGCCGCAGAGGCGGCGGAACAGGAAACAGCTCATGCCTGACCGCAAGGCACGGGACAAAAGCCGCACAACTTAAAGCCGCAGTTCCAGCCGCAGGCCGCACGGACGGCGAGCCAGCGGCAAGTGGATCGTCAGGAAGTCAAAGAACGCTTTCTGATCGTCTGCGAAGGCGCTAAAACGGAGCCAAACTACTTTGTCGGGTTTCGAGTGCCGGGCCGAGTTCTAGAAATCAAAGGGCTTGGGCAGAATACATTGAGTTTAGTGGACGAGGCAATACGTCTGAGGCAGGAGCAGAAAGCGCAGACTTATGACCAGTGCTGGTGCGTTTTTGACCGAGACTCGTTTGAACCTGATGATTTCAACAGTGCTATCCGTAAATCAGAAGCCGCCGGGTTCCAAGTCGCTTACACCAACGAAGCGTTTGAGTTGTGGTATCTGCTGCACTTTGACGACCACCGCAGCGCATTGAGCCGTCAGCAATACGGGCCGCTCTTGGGTCAGCGTCTTGGTCATGCGTACCGAAAGAACAGCGACCTGTACCGAGAACTGGAACACCGGCAGGAGCAGGCCGTTCAGCGGGCGGAGCGGCTGCTGGCGGAGTACGCGCCGCACAACCCGCAGATGGACAATCCGTGTACGACGGTGCATCTTCTGGTCCGGGAACTCAGCAAAAACGTCCGGCAGTAAAAGCGGCCCAAGTAAAGCGGCCCAAGTTCTGAGTGACTATTCCCGCTCCAAAGTCAGCGCTTCGGTTCCGGCTTGAACCGTCTGGTTGCGGCCGCCGCTTGATCCGAAGATGCGCTAGAGCGGCCAGAGGTGGTCAAGCGAGGCCGGTTCTTTCAGGGTTTCATTGCTCTCCAAAGGTGTCAAGACGGAAGCGGCGTACCAGGACAGAACTTGGTTACTCGCCCAGTAAGCAATCGCAGCGGCGACGAGGGAAGGACCGGCAATCACCAGAGCGATCATCTCCGGGGCTTTCAAAATACCAATCATTCGTGTCGGTCCGCTAGGCTTGCTCGGTGTTCCTGGATCGCTGAAGTTCGTGAATAGGTCGGTGGCGAACAGCAGATGAAGAAGACAGGCCGACCCCGCAAGGCTCAACAGCACACACACAGCGACAACGATGCGTTTGAACATCTGAGTCGGTGGAGTTCTGAATTTTTTGGTGGTGACGGCAATAAGAACTCCGTTGAGAAAGCCCAAAATCGTGCCGAAAAATCCCCCTGGCAGAGCCATCAGCAAAACTATCAAAATGAATCCGACCGGCGGGCCACCGTGAGCGATTTCATTAATGTCAATGTTAGTGAAGGTAGTGTTGTTTTGCAGGCTTGGGTGGGTCAGATTCCAGAGTGTGCCGCACACGAAGATGACAAACAAAGATGCCGGAAAATACAAAGCACCTGCCGCCGCTCCTGCCTTCAATCCTAAACGTGTGCTGCGACTAATGATGCTCCAGAACATAGGGGTTAAAGCGGCCAGAGATTGTCGAGCGAACCGGCGGCATCCGGGCGGGAGGCGGCGTTTTGAGGGACCGAGGTCTCATCCTCATACCAGTCCATCAGCCGCCCGGCGGCCCAGAACGCGCCGGCCGCCGCCACGAGTGCCGGCATCCACACAAAAAGCAGAAAAAGAGGCGCTTCTCCAGTCAGCGAAAGGATGTGATGCGGCCCGGAATGGCTTTCCGGCGACAGGCTGAAATTGGAGAAGAAATCGGTCTCGAACAGCAGAAAAAGGAACAAACTCAAGCCGCAGAAGTTCACTGCCGCGCAGGCGACGGCAAACCGGCGGGGGCGCTGCGGCGGGGAGGATTGCGGCGTCCGGGTCAGCAGCACAGCCGCCATCAAGCCGTTTAGGACTCCCAGTAGCGTCCCGGACACAGCACCGATGAGCAGGCCCAGAAAGATCATTACAACCCCTGATGTGCCGTCACCATAAGTCATGTTTGGTAAGTGCCCAGTTGTAATTAGCGAAAGAAGTGGGGACACGAGCAGGCCGAACACTGGAAAATAAAGGGCACCCAAGAGCGCCCCAGTTTTTAGCCCAAGACCCGTGCCGCAGCGAACAATGCTCCAAAACATATTCCGCCTCCAAGATTATTCCCGTTCCAAAGTCAGCGTTTCGGCGTCGGCTTGAACGGCCTGGTTGCGGTCGCCGCTTGATTCGAAGATGCGCTAGAGCGGCCAGAGGTGGTCGAGCGCGACTGGTTCCTCCGGGGTTTCCTTGCTCTCCAAAGGCGTCAAGGCGGAAGCGGCGTACCAGGACAGAACTTGGTTACTCGCCCAGTAAGCAATCGCAGCAGCAACGAGGGAAGGACCGGCAATAAAAAGAGCTATCGTTCCGGGATCTGTCAAGAGACCGATCATTCGTGTCGGTCCGCTAGGCTTGCTCGGTGTTCCTGGATCGCTGAAGTTCGTGAATAGGTCGGTGGCGAACAGCAGATGAAGAAGACAGGCCGTCCCAACGAGGCTTAGTAGCACGCAAGCGGATACAACGGCACAGCGAAAAATTTGTTTCTGGGTCAGTAGGGGGTTGAACGCTGTGATGGCAACCGCGACAAGAACTCCGTTGAGAAAGCCTAAAATTGTACCGAAAAAACCGCCTGACAGAGCCATCAGCAAGATCACCAAAAAGAGGGCAACCGGCGGGCCATCGTGACCGATATTTTTGACATCATCAAGAGTAATGTTATTTTGGAGGCTTGGGTGGGTAAGTCTCCATAACGTGCTGCACACGAAAGCAACCAGCAAAGTCACTGGGGAATATAAAGCACCCGCTGCCGCTCCTGCCTTCAATCCTAAACGTGTGCTGCGACTAATGATGCTCCAGAACATAATTTTCTTTCATGAAGAACAATATCAGCGGGAGAGGTTGGATGGCTCCCGCTGACGTTGCTTCATAATCCCAGTTTCGATCAGTTCTATTGAACTGTTATAGTCTGAGATATTGAGTTGTTGGTCGGATTAGAATCTGTAAACAGCTCAGAGGATTTTATATTCACAGTATCGGTTTTTTGTCCGGTTTCTGTAGCCTGCACGGATAAATGGATTGTCATTTCCTCGCCAGGGTCGAGTGTCACCCCTATAGGACAATCCACGAGAGTGCTACCGTCATCGGTTTGAGGCTCAACCTCAAACAATACTGAGTGCTGGTCGTCGCTTGTTGCATCAACGAGCTTCATTCCTTTGGGAAGCGAGACAAAAGCCTCTGGATAATGCGCCCATTGTCCTCCAAGATTTTTGATGTGGTAAGTAAAGTCTATGGTATCGCCGACAGCGAAAACAGTGTCGCTAAGAGGCTCTTGTGTCACTGCTAAGTCAGCAAAGTCTTGTTCATCTCCATCAGCAGAAAAAAATCCGCCGTGAGTGAAAAACCTGTCATGGTCTTGATGCCCTGTCCCTGAGTACCAAAACACGATGTCCTGGTTTGTTAAGTCTTCGTTGTTGATCAAATCGTGAAAATCATTTGGATGCTCTTCACCCGGCGCATATTTAACAACAGCAATTTCGACATCTTGCTTTGAGCCGTTAGGAACACGCGCAAGCCCATTTCCATACAGACTCGGATCGGTAGGTGATGTAGCAAGTGCGCTCCACCGCCAGTGTATATGAACGCATTCCGGGCAACCTGGCCCTGGCGGTAGAGTAGTAGGGCTATCTACCTCAGTGTTATATGTCTGATGATAGTTGTCCCAATTACCTAGGCTGTTACCGTTCAATATAGCCAGAAAGTTTGTTTCCGCCGTAGGAGCGAGGTAGTTCTTGACTACACTTCCAGGCTCATGCTGATAGAACAATCCTCCAACAAAGGTTCCCTGATAACTGTCGTTATCCTGAAAGAAAGTTGCCGTATTTGGAACCTTAGCATCATCTTGAAAATGCAGCCGTTGTGGAACATTGATACTGACTAGCGTCTCCGTCCCAGAGTTTCCACCGTGGTATGCATACTCAATGATTGGCTTGAAGGGGCTTGACTTTAGTGGGTCACGATGCCACGGAAAGTTTGCATATTGGCTCGGTTCATTGTTAGAAGTTTCTTGGTAGAACTCGTAACGCTCCGTGATGGACAGGCAGCTATCCGCCCCCGTGTTGGAAATTCTGTCAATGCCGTAGGTTGCCTTGATTACCAGCGGGTTGCTTCCCGGCGGCGAAACTTGATAGTCAATCAAGCGGCTGCGGGCAACAGTGTCATCTCCCGCAGGCTTCAACTCGCCGCGTATAGGATTTCCTTGTGCATCGGAAAATCCGCTCGTTTTCAACGTGAAGTAAGGAACGCTGATTTCCTGAGCCATATAGCGGTGTCCAAGCTGCACATCACGCAGGACAAGACCGTCATTGTCTGAAACCTCAACTTTCATGCTCCAATCTTTGCCGTTGTTCCACTGACTTGAAATGGTCTGAGGAGCCGGGCGGTCAATGGTAGGCTGTTCACAAGGACAAGAAGTGGAAGGATGAGCTTTTTGATGGCGCATCACAAACAAGCGTTGGAACCCGCCATTATCCCCATAGCCGACAATTTCACCGAAGTTGTTGATTCCGGAAGCGGCGATCAAATCGTTCCATTGGCTGTACGGTGCCAGGTAGCTGTTGAGGTCTATCATGCTTCCGTTCCGCCACAGAAAAGCGTGCAGATCGCCGTTTGCGGTTTCTGAGCGGCCTACCACGTCGCCTTTGTCATTGATTCCCTCTGCGTAACTCATGTGCCCGCCTAAAGTGCCGAGGTCCGTAGCCCCACCATCCCAGAGGCAGGCATGCGGGTCCCCAGTAGCGGTGGGAGAGGTTCCGACTATCTGACCGAAGCTGTTGGCGGCATTAACAACATTGCTACCTGGTTCCGGCCAGCCTAAAGTGCCGAGAGAAGACGGACTGGGTAAGCTTGCCCCCGGAGAAGTCAGCGGTTGCATCCCATTATCTTTATCCCATACAAACGGCTGGAATTTTCTTCCATTGACTTCATCTGTCTGCCTCATACCGAAAACTTGGCCCTGGTTGTTAATACCGGTGGTGTAGCTGTCGCCAGGATTGTCATAATCCACGGGGCCGGATAGTCCGAGGTTCTGTTGGTATGACGAGATCGGGTCCCAGAGGGAGGCACGGTAAAGCTCGTATCCGGTTTTCATGTCGGAGCCAGCAATAAGCTGGGCGCTTGCTACTTGCGTAGCGTCGTTAATGCTTGCTCCGCCCGGATCGTAACCCGTTGCCAAACCTATGTTGTCAAAGAGGAAGTCAAGCGCATAGTCTTGCGGTGTGGCATTAGCTTCATTGGAGTCTACGCTATCGCCGCTTGGATTGTGTGCCGCGACGACATAGTAGTAAGTAACGCCATCGCTTACTGTGGTGTCTGTGTATGATTGAGAACCACTGCCGGTATTGATAACATCATAAGGACCGCCGCTCGTTGTCGAGCGCTTGACTATGTAAGATTGGTCTTCAGTGATTGTCCCTGTCCAACTCAGTTGGACATAATGCTGTGCTGACAGGGTGCTTAGGCTTGGAGGCGCAGGCAGAGGCAAGTCTACCGGGGTTGCCGATGTTTCCGACGAGTCGGCGCTTTCTAAGTCCCTGCTGAGGGCAGAAATGACATAATAATATGTCACGCCATCTGTAACAGCCGTGTCAGTATAGTAGGTAGGTCCAGTCGATAAAGTGGCAATGGTCGCGTAGGGGCCACCAGCAGTAAGCGAGCGCTTGAGGTTGTATCCGGTGACTGCATCGGTGGAAGTACCGGCAGATGCCCAAGAAAGCTCGACTCGCTGGTATTTACCTGTCGCGGCGATACTTGACGGAGAGGGGGGAGCAATGTGTGCTGTGGCGGTTACGGCGACTTCATTCGAATCGCCGCTTTCGAGAGAAGGATCAGGTCCGCCTCCCAGATCGTTCATCGCTAGGGCTTGCTTGCTCCGACTAGATCGTTTCAGGGTGGGAAGTTTACGAGGACGTGTGAGCTTGTTTTTGCCGTTTCTAGGAACGAGGGGAGCTGAACCGCGCGGCACGGCATCTGCAAGAATGCCGCCGCCGCCCGAAGGAGCATAATATCCTTGTGCAGAGACAACGTAATAATATGTTACGCCGTCCTGCACAGTGGTATCCGTGTATTGTACCTGAGCCGGATCAACCGTGCCGATATAAGTGTAGGGACCACCGCTGACAGTGGAGCGCTTTACATTGTATGAACCTGCACCGGGGGAGCTACCCCAAGAGAGCGAAACTTGCCCGTTACCAACGGTCGCTTGAAGATCAGTGGGAGCCACCGGAACAAACGGAGGAAAAAAGCCGCAACCTGCAAGAGACAGCATTGCAACGACGGCGAGAAGCAACAAGAGAAGACGGCTGTTAAGCATAATTATCCTTTCCAACACCAAAAATCGGTTGCGTCTGAAAAGGAAAGCGGGTATCATGCGATATCCGCTTCCTTTTAGGAGCGTGTACAGCCGTCCGTTCCTGCTACTCGGCCAAGAGATTTCAGGAACGGGCGGTTTTTGTTCATATATGAGGGCATACATGAACAATAAGTTAGCTTTGATTTTCTCCTTCCAAAATTAGTATTTAGCAAGATAACAAGCAGGCAGGTAAAACTTACAGTTAATTGTAACACAGATAATTTGTGTTTTATAAAACAAGAAAATTTTATTTTGTGAAGATTGGAGGATAGGTTGTAACGCGGAACTTATTCCAGCGTCAGCGTTTCGGCGTCGGCCTGAATGGTCTGGTTGCGGCCGCCGCGCTTGGCGCGGTAGAGGGCGTTGTCGGCGAGGGTGACGAGGGCCTGGGTGTCGTCGGTGATGTCGGGGAAGGTGGCGACGCCGAGAGAGATGGTCTTGAACACGGCCAGCGCGGGGTCATCGGCAAAGCCGGGGAAGATGGTATGGGCGACCGCGAGGCGCAGACGCTCGGCGGTCTGGTAGGCTTCCCCGGACGGCGTTTCCGGCATGATCACGATAAACTCCTCGCCGCCGAAGCGTCCCACGCTGTCTACGCTGCGAACGCCGCCCTGCAAAATGCCGGCCAGCATCTTCAGCAGGACATCGCCCTGGACATGACCGTAGGTGTCGTTGTAGGACTTGAACCCGTCCACATCCAGCATAATGACCGACAGCGGGTGGCCGTAGCGCTGGGCGCGGCGGCGCTCATCCGCCAGCACCGCCTGCATGTGGCGGCGATTGAACAGGCCGGTCAGCGCATCGGTGACAGCCTGGCTGTAAATGTCCTGGTGAGCGCGGACATTGGCTAAAGTTGCCGCCGCCTGGCTTGCCAGCGACTGAAGGCGGGTCTCATCCCGGCGGGTGAACGCGCCGGGGGCATCGCGCTCAAGCTGGACAACCCCCATCACCTGGTTCCCGGCCACCAGCGGCAGCAAAAGCATGGCAAACGACGCCGCGCTGCACCGCTGTTCTTCCGCAATCAGGCGCGAGTCGCGTGCGCCGTCCCGGACGATCAGCGGCTTTTTCCGCTCGGCCACCCGCCCGGCCAATCCTTCTCCAAAGCGGACGCTGACGGCCGGGTTCCCGCCGCGCTCCAGCCGCGTATCCGAGGCGTCGGTCAGCCACAGCACAGACCGGTCACAGGAAACAAGCGCGGCGCAGAGCTGCAAAAACAGCTTGGCCACGCGCGGCGCACTGGTCTGGGAGACCGTCACCGCGCTGATTTTCTCCATCGCCCGCACCTGCTCCCGCAGGCCGGCGACCTCGAACCCGAGATGCGCCACGACCACCGTCAGCGCCAGCAGCGCCGCCGCCCCGGACAGGCCCGCCAGTCCGAAATCGGGAAACGCTCGCGCCATCAGCAGCACCAGCGGCGCAGTCGCGCAAAGCGTCACCGCTTCCAATCGCCAGTTCTGGAACGCATGGCGGCGCACCGTGCGCTCCGCCCCCTGATGCCGCCCTAAGCACAGCAGCCGCCCCAGCAGGAAAACGGCGCTGTAAGCCAGCGTGGTCAGGAGAGTTTTTGGCAGTGTTTCCGAGCAGAAGACCGCAGCCAGCCCGCCGGTCAGGGCCGCCAGCAGCAGACACGCCCCGCGCTCGTGCGCCAGCCGCCGCGACAGCGGCGTTTCGCGCGAGAGGGCATACGCAGTATTCGCCAGCAGCAGCGGCAGCAGGGCCAGCCCCAGCGGCAGCAGCAACAGCCCCGCCAGCCCCACGGGCGGCAGCAGGCCGACCTGCTGTCCGCGCGGCCCGGTCGCCGGCAGCAGAACCGCCAGCAGCGCCAGCAGCGAGCAGAACAGGAACACGGGCAGAAGAGCGGGGTCGCGCAGGGACACCCACAGCGCCGCCCCTGCCATCAGCCCGCCGCAGCCCGCTATGCCCAGCATCCGGCGTGAAGCCCGGCGCGGGGAAACGACCGGACGCAGGACAGTCCGAAAGTGGCTTCGTGTGGTGTCGGGAGGCGCGGTCATGCAAGTCTTTCCGGGTCAATAAAACAAGTTCTCAAAAACCTTAAGAGACTATTCCACGTTTTCCCGCAAATCTGCACAACTATTTTTGACCGGGCGACACTTTTTTCGAGCAGTTACGCGGAAGAGCCGTGACGGGCCAAAAACCAGCTTTGAACGCTGAACGGGGCAGCGCCCTCGGCAGGGCGCAGGCGGACATAAGAGCCGCCCGGCTGAAGAGCATAAGCATTTGCCGTGTCCCAAAGATACGGCTCCAGTATTTCGTCGCGCAGCTGCTTCTTCAGCGCCGGGTCTTCCACCGGAAACAGCACTTCGACGCGGCGGTCCAGATTGCGGCGCATCAAATCGGCGGAGCCGCAGTAAATCTGGTAGCGCCCGCCGTTGTGGAAGTAGTAGATGCGCGAATGCTCCAGAAAACGCCCGACAATGGACACGACGCGGATGTTCTCGGAGACGCCGGGAACGCCGGGGCGCAGGCAGCAGGCCCCGCGCACGATGAGATCAATCTTGACCCCGGCCTGCGCGGCGGCATACAACGCCCGGATAATCGGGATGTCGGACAGCGTATTGGTTTTCAGCACCAGACGGGCAGGCTTGCCGCGCCTCGCCCAATCCGCCTCGCGGGCGATCATTTGAATGAAACGCTCGCGCATGTTGACCGGCGCGACCAGAATCTTGCGGTAGCGCCGCTGCCGCGAATAGCCGGTCAGGTGGTTGAACAGCTCGGACACGTCGGAGGCAATGTCGGGCCGGGCCGTAAACAGGGACAAGTCGGTGTAGATACGCGCCGTGATCGGGTTGTAGTTGCCGGTGCCGAGATGCACATAGCGGCGCAGGCCGCCGCCCTGCTCTTTGCGAACCACCAGCGCGACCTTGCAGTGCGTCTTCAGGCCGACCAGGCCGTAGACGACATGGACGCCGGAATCTTCAAGCGCTTTGGCCCATTCAATGTTGTTTTCCTCGTCGAACCGCGCCTTCAGCTCCACCAGAACCGCGACCTGAGTGTCGTCGTCGCGGGCCGCCGCCAGTGACTTGACAATCGGCGAGTTGCTGCCGACCCGGTACAGGGTCTGCTTGACGGCAAGAACGCCGGGGTCGTTGACGGAGCTTTTGATAAAGTCCAAAATCGGCCCGAACGAATCATAAGGATGATGCAGCAGCAAATCCTGCTCGCCGATCACATCCAGAATAGACTTGTCGGGGCCGGCCAGCGCCGGGGGAACGAATGGGATCAGCGGCGGGTCTTTGAGGCCGGGCCGGTCCAGCTTCCAAATCTGCATCAGATCGGACAGCCCCAGCGGTCCGGGCAGGGCGTACACGTCGGCGGGGTCTACCAAGAGATTTTCGATCAGCAGGTCACGCAGGCGAGGCGGCATGGCGGTCGTGACTTCCAGACGGGCGACATCGCCGAACTGCCGCCGCCGCAGGCCCTGCTCGACTGTTTGCAGCAAATCTGAGGCGTCATCTTCCTGAATTTCCAAATCGGCATCGCGAGTGACCCGGAACGGGTAGCTTTCGGTGACCTGCAAACCGGGAAACAGCGACTCCAGATTGGCGGCAATCACCTGTTCCAGCCAGACAAAACACGGCTTTGCGCTTGTCCCGTCGGCGGGACACGGCACAAAGCGCGGCAGGACACCGGGGATTTTCATGCGGGCAAACCGTTCTCCGAGATCGGGGTCACGCACGACCACAGCCAAATTGAGGCTCAGATTGGAGATATGCGGGAACGGGTGGCCCGGCCCAAGCGCAAGCGGCGTCAGCACCGGAAAGATTTCCTGCTCAAAATAAGTTTTCAGGGCCTTGTGCTGAACGCGGGACAAAGACGCATAGTCAACGATCTCGATCCCCGCCGCCCGGAGCGCCGGGAGCAGGTCATCCCGAAACACGCCCGCAGCCTCGGACAGCATCGGGCCGACCCTAGCCCGGATGACGGTCAGCTGCTCGGCGGAAGTCATGCCGTCGGGGGAGACATCGGTCATCGCCGCCGCGACCTGCTGCTGCAAGCCTGAGACGCGCACCATGTAGTACTCATCTAGGTTGGAATGGGCAATCGCAACAAACTTGACCCGCTCCAGCAGCGGCGCAGCCCGGTCCCTTGCCTCGCCCAGCACCCGCTCATTGAACGCAAGCCACGACAGCTCCCGGTTCAGGTACAGCGCCGGGTCGTTCAGCGCCGGTGGAATGACAAGCTCAGGCGGCGTGATGTCCTGGTCGTCCGCGTCATAGCTGTCTTCATTGACAGCAGAAGAATTTAAGTCCGGCATGGGCAAAGAGTCCTCCGCAGAAAGTTCGGTTCGGGCCGGGCCAATTCCTGCCTGATTTTCCCTGCCTGATTTTGCCTGCCCGATTTCAGAAGCGAGACAGGAAAACCGCTGCCGTTCGTTGAAACTACCGCCCATGCTCGGCCTTCTGACAAATGCCATCAACGCGGCGCTGCTTTTTCTGGTCGCCGCCGCGCCGCTGCTCCCCTACTCTCATCGCTGCCCCTCCCTTCGCAGGCCAAGCCGAAGCGCACTTGACTTCTGGCTGCGGAGCGTTTTGGGAATTGGGATTGGAGTGGCGCTGGCCGAAGGCGGCAAGCATTTCAGCGTTTGGCCGGGCCGGGACACGTTTCCAAGCGGCCATGAAACGCTGGCGCTGGCCGCCGGCACCTGCCTTGCTTTGCGAAGCCCGCGCTGGCTGGCGGTGGCCCTGCCGCTGGCCGCGCTGCAGGCCTGGGCTTTGGTGGCCGGCCATTTTCATCGCCCGGTAGACATTGCCGGGGCATTGGTGACAGGCATTCTCCCGCCGCTCGGCTGCCACTTTTACAAACAGCGTCCTGCCGGCTGACAGCGAAAAAGACGACAAAAGGATTTTCATGCCTACTCACACTGTGTCTCATGATTGGGAAAACCCAGGCCTGCTTCACCGAAATCGCCGGCCCGCTTACGCGACTTCTGTTCCGTATGCAGACGTTCCGGGTGCGCTGCGCGGGGAGCGCGGCGCTTCTCCCTTCTTTCGGCTGCTGAATGGGGAATGGCAGTTTCAGTATTTGCCCTCACCCGCAGACGTGCCGCCGGACTTCTTCGCCGACACATTTGACGCTTCCGGCTGGGACAGCCTGCCGGTGCCGAGTAATTGGCAGATGCACGGCTACGGCCGGCCTCAGTATACGAACGTCAACTATCCCTACCCGCTGGACCCGCCGCGCGTCCCCAGCGAGAACCCGGTCGGCTTGTATCGCCGCGCGTTTCACCTGCCGACGCAGTGGCGGGACAAGCAGGTCGTTTTGGAGTTTGGCGGGGTGGACTCGGCGTTTTACGTCTGGCTGAACGGGCAGCCCGTCGGCTACAGCCAGGGCAGCCACATGCCGTCGGAGTTCGACATCACGCCGTTTCTGCGGCCCGGCGGCAACACGCTTGCCGTGCAGGTCTTTCAGTGGTCCGATGGCAGTTATTTAGAAGACCAGGACCAATGGCGTCTGAGCGGCATCTTCCGGGACGTGTGCCTGATTGCCCGCCCCGCCGCCGTTTCCCTGCGTGATGTTCAAGTTCGCGCATTTATCGACGGCACGCTGGACTTGCGCGTGGAGATGGGCGGCGACGCCGCCGGATACAATGTCGGCGCAGCGCTTTTTGACGGCGAGACGCCCGTCGCCGAGCAGACAGTGCCGGAAACAAGCGGCAGCGCGGAGACACGGGCCGCGCAGATGAAGATTTCGCAGCCGCGCCTCTGGTCTGCCGAATCGCCGCATCTTTATACGCTCCTGCTGACGCTGGCGGACGCCGCAGGGCAAACGCTGACCGTCGAGCGTTTTCAAGTCGGCTTCCGGCAGGTGGAGATTGCTGCCGGGCGGCTTCTCGTCAACGGCGTGCCCGTCAAGCTCAAAGGCGTCAATCGCCACGACACGCATCCCGATCTCGGCCATGTCACCCCGCGCGAGCATATGCGCCGGGACATGGCCCTGATGAAGCAGCACAACATCAATACCGTGCGGACCTCGCATTATCCCAATGACCCCTACTGGCTGGACCTCTGCGATGAGTACGGCCTGTATGTGATTGACGAGGCGGACCTGGAAACACACGGCTTCGGCATGGCCGGCGACACCAGTAAGCTTTCCCATGACCCGGCCTGGCGGGAGGCTTTTCTTGACCGGGCGGAGCGCATGGTGCGGCGCGACAAGAACCATCCGTCCATTATTCTCTGGTCACTCGGCAACGAGTCCGGCTACGGGCCAAATCATGCGGCCATGGCGGAGGCCATCCGCGCTTTAGACCCCACGCGCCCAATTCATTATGAAGCCGCCTGGGAAGCGCCGGACGAAGCCGCGGCGGTAGACCTTATCAGCCGCATGTACACAGACGTTCCGGGCATTATCGCCGAAGGAGAGAAAACAGACCCGCAGCCGTTTTTCCTGTGCGAGTACGCCCACGCGATGGGGAACGGGCCCGGCAGCCTCAAAGAATACTGGGAGGCCATCAACAAATACCCCCGGCTTGCGGGCGGCTGCGTCTGGGAATGGGCGGACCACGGGATACGCCAAAGGACGGCAGACGGCACCGAGTGGTTCGCTTACGGCGGCGATTTCGGCGACATGCCGAACGACGGCAGCTTTTGCATTGACGGGCTGACGTCGCCGGACCGCATCCCGCATTCCGGCCTGCTGGAACTGAAGAAAGTGATCGCGCCGGTCTGGGCCGAACCCAAAGACTTAAAAGCAGGGATTGTGACCGTTCAAAACCGCTATGACTTCGTTTCGCTTGATCATTTGGAAACCGCCTGGAGCGTGCAGCGGAACGGGGAAGTCATTCAGGAAGGAGTGCTGGTCCTGCCGGCTATTCCCGCCGGAGGCGCGGCGGATGTCACAATCCCCTACGCGCTGCCTGTCTCCGGCGAGGCGTGCCTGAACCTGACATGGACTTTATCCACAGCGTCGAAATGGGCCGCGCGAGGCCATGAAGTAGCCTGGGCGCAGTTTCTCCTGCCCATCCCGCCGCCCCCCGCGCCGGTTCTGCTTTCCGAAGCGATGCCGGCGCTGACCGTCACCGAAACCCGGCAAAAATTAGAAGTCATTGGGGAAGAGTTCCAGATCACCTTTGACATGCCGCGCGGCCTGCTGACCCAGTGGAGTTATCAGAACGTGTCTTTGCTGACCGCCGGACCGCAGTTCAGCGTGTGGCGTGCGCCGACCGACAACGACGCCTCGCTTGCGCGGGAATGGCGAAAAGCGGGACTGGACCGGCTCATTCCCCGCACCGAGTCTGTCTCCTGGGAGCAGTCTACGCCTCAGAGTGTTCGGGTTTCCGTCCGCGCGGTTTTGGCTCCGAACTCTCTGCCGCCCGCTTTTCGCGTGGCCTATCTGTACACAATTTACGGCAATGGCGATGTCCTGCTGGAAACCCGCGTTTCGCCGCAGGGAACGCTTCCGCCCCTGCCGCGCCTCGGCGTGCAGCTAGGTTTGCCGTCCGAGTTCGACCGCTTCGCCTGGTACGGACTAGGACCGCACGCGAGCTACCCGGACCGCCGCGAGAGTGTCAAGCTCGGCCTGTATAGCGGATCGGTGCAGGAGCAGTTCGAGAATTATATCCGGCCCCAGGAGAACGGCAGCAAGTCGGGCGTCCGCTGGGCGGCCCTAACCAATGCACGCGGCTTGGGACTGTTTACTGCTGCGCAGCCGCTCGGTGCCGCGCCGTCCCTGCTCAGCGTCAGCGTTCACCGCTACACGGATGAAGACTTGACGCAGGCGCGGCACACGAGCGATCTCGTGCCGCGGCCGGAAACCATTCTGCACCTGGATGCCGCGCAAGGCGGTCTCGGCAGCCAGTCCTGCGGCCCCGGCCCTCTGCCGCAGTACCTGCTTCAGCCATCGGAAACTCGGTTTTGTGTTCGTATGACCCCATTTTCAGCGGAAGCTGTCTTGCCCGCGTTTTTAGCGCATCGGCGTTTTTAGAGGCTCTAACAAAATTGCTGCCGTCCAGAGACCTCACCCCAATAAAACCTCACCCGGTCGCAAGCGACCACCCTCTCCTTAACAAGGAGAGGGTCGGCGAGGAACGAGACGGGGTGAGGTACGATTTTTGTTAGGGCCTCTTAGCACGCTGGCGAGTCCATGACCATTGGAGTCCATGACCATTGGACTATTCCCACTTGTCAGAGGCGAGAACATTTGCCCCCACCTGACCGCCCGAAGCCCGTCCATTTATGGACGAGGAGTTGTCACGGTTATTGACATTTCTGGCAGACGGGGTATAATAAGAGCGATCTGGACAAAATGCACCTGGGTTGAGCTGAAAAGGCTTAGAACGGGCGAAGTCGAGTACGGATGGAATATATATACGGATGGAATATATATCACGCATGGCGAGCGTAGTTCAGTTGGTTAGAACGCCAGTTTGTGGCACTGGAGGCCGTGGGTTCAAGTCCCATCGTTCGCCCTTTCCTTCTTCTCAAAGTTGAAGTCACGATTAAGATCAATCTGATTGCAAATAGGCAGCCAGATTGATTTTTTTGTCTGAGCGCTGCAGCTCAAGCCCGATGCGCGAATGCGTTCAGCGCAGGGCTTGATAAGAAATCTCATGCCATTATGGGGCTTCTGCCCTTGCGAATCGAGAAAAACCGTTGTATGATAAGCTGTCAGTCCCCCACGCGGAACCGCTTACGCAGACAACTTTTCTGACTTCCACTTGTGCTTCCACTGGGGTTGGCATGGTTTTTGCATACTTCCTACGATGCAGCCGGGAGCAAAACAGTCTCTTGTTCCCGTAATAAGATGCACATAATAAAAGCTGCACGCCCAGGGAATGAGGAAACGGTAATTGATGGAACCTGAGTTAGAAACAACCGGGCCGGGGTTTTCTTTGCAGGAATACCTTGCCATTTTGCGGCGGCGGCGGGCCATTATCTTTCAAGCCTTCGTGCTGGTGGCCGTCATCGGCGTGGCCCAGGCGCTCATGGCCCACAACGTCTATCAGTCGAGCGCGAAGCTTCTTGTCGAGGGGCCGTCCTACAACCTGAACACGGTTGATTCCAGCAATCCGCTGTCTTCCTTGTTTCAGCTCAGCCAGCAGCAGACGGTGGACACGCAGGTGGAAGTCCTGCAATCCGCGCCCCTGATGGACCAGGTGGCAAAGCAGGTCGGGCCGGCGGCGCTGACGGTCGCTGAAGTCGGCGGAACCAATGTCATCAGCGTCAGCGCCGAATCGGGAAACCCGCAGACGGCCGCCGCCGCGCCGAATGCCCTGCTGAACAATTACATTACCCAGAACACGAACAGCGAGCTTGGCGAAATGGACCGCGCCCGCGAGTTTGTCTCCGAGCAGGGCAAGGCGGCCCACACAAGGCTGGTGGAAACGGAAACGGCGCTCGAAAAGTTCAAGCAGAACAACCATGTCGCCGAACTGACCGTGAACCGCGACAACCAGATCGCCCGCGTCAATGCGCTCACCGATGCCCAGCGGACGGCCCAGCAAAACCTCGTGTCGCTGCGCTCCCAAATCGCGTCCGGACAGCGGGAACTCAATGAAGCGTCGCCCTCCACCGTGCAGCTCACCCAGGCGACCAACCCGACTCTTGCCACGCTTCAGGAAAATATTCGGACACTGGAAGTGCAGCGAGTCGGCCTCACTCAGCCGGGCGGCCTGGGCCCCCAGGCACAGGCAGTCCGGGCCATTGATGCCGAGATCGCCGACCTGCGCCTGCGCCTGGCAAAGCAGCCGGTGCTGATCGCCAGCCAAAGCATTTCCCCCAGCGCGTTCCGCCAGGGCCTGCGGGACAAGATCGCGGACCTTCAGGCCCAGGTTCCGGTGCAGCAGACGCAGGTCGCTCTCACGCATCAAGCGCTCACCGAAGCCAGCGCCAATGTCGGCAAGTATGCGTCGCTGGAGCTGATGCTGGACCGGCTCACCCGCCAGCATGACGCGGCGGCGGCGGCGGATAAAAACTTTTCCGATCAGCTTGCCGACCTCAACCTGCGCGAAAAAGCGCATCATGCCACCGCCCGCATCATTGAGTCTGCCGCCGTGCCGGACGCGCCGGTGCGGCCCAAGCGGGCGCAGAGCGTCATCTTCGCCTGTCTGATCGGCCTCTTTGTCGGCCTGTGTCTTGCGCTGCTTCAAGAGTTCTTAGACGACCGCATCAACACCATCGCCGATGCCGACCGAGTGCTGCAGCTGCCGTCGCTCGGCCATGTCCCGGCGCTCTCTTCCGCCGACGCCCACCTGCTGCCGCAGATGAAGGGCCTCGACCCGGCATCGGAAAGCTACCGGGTGCTGCGGACCAATATCCACTTCGCCACCGTGGACGCGCCCGCCCGCACCCTGCTCGTGACCTCGGCAAATCCCGGTGAGGGCAAGACCACCACTGCCGCAAACCTTGCGTTCGCCATGGCGATGGACGGCAGGAACGTCATCTTGGTAGACACCGACCTGCGCCGCCCGTCCCTGCACAAGCTGCTCGATATTCCGGCCCTGCCGGGCCTGACCGATGTTCTTTTAGGCCATTCGCCGCTCGCCCCGCAGGAGATCATGTCCGGGCTGTCCGTGCTGACCGCCGGCTCGACACCGCCGAACCCTGGCGAGCTGCTGAACTCGCGCAAGTTCCGCAACCTCGTGAGCGAGCTGACCGAACGCGCAGACGTTGTGATTTTTGACAGCCCGCCCATTTTAGTAGCGGCGGACTCGGCCATTCTCGCCTCGCAGATGGACGGCACGATTCTGGTCGTGGAAACCGGCGTCACCAAGAAGACCAATGCCCGGCGGGCGCTCCAGCTTCTGCGCCAGGCCCGTGCTACCGTGCTGGGCGCGGCCTATAACAAGATGCGCTCGGTGGACGGTCCCGGCTACTACTACAATTATCAGTACGGCGACCCCGAAGTTCTCACCGCCCATTCCGACAGGGCCGCCCTGCCGGAGCCGCCCGCGAAAGAAAACGACTAATGACGCGATTATTCACCGTTGCCGCTCACGGCTTGGTTCTCTTCGGCGTACTTCTCGCCGCCCCCGTGCCGGCACAAACCAGTCTGCCCGCCGCCTCCCTGCCCGCCGCGTCGCGGTTCGGCCCGGAAATCGAGCCGCAGACTAAACCGGAGACTGGCCCCGAAGACACTGCCGCCTTTGATGCCGCTTATGTGCTGTCGCCGGACGACCAGGTAGACATCAGCGTGCTGGGCCACGCCGAGTTCAACGCCTCTGCGACGCTGCTGCCCGACGGCACGTTTAACTATCCCATCGTGGGCAAAGTCCACGCGGCGGGGCTGACTTTGGACGGCCTTACCCAAAAGCTCACGCGCGGCCTGTCCAGCCAGCTGAATCAGCCCGAAGTCACCGTGTCGCTGAAGCAGGGACGCGCCCGCAAAGTCAGCATCCTCGGCGACGCCGTCAAAGCCGCCGGGCAGTACGAGTTCCGCACCGGAATGCACCTGCTCGACCTGCTAGCGCTTGCCGGCGGCCCCGCCGCGCCGCCCCAGCTTGTTTCGGCGACGCTTGCGACGACCGGCGGCCAGACCGTTTCCGTCGATCTTGCCAAGCTGCTCACCGACGCCGACACGTCGCTGAACCTGCCGCTTGCTCCCGGCGACATTTTGTTTCTCGTTGCGAAGAACCCCGAAGCCGGGCAGGTGCAGGTTGTCGGCGAGGTCCAGAAGCCCGGCCCCTACGCCATCATGCCCAGCGGCATTTCCGTCCTGGCCCTTCTGAACGAAGCCGGCGGCGCACTGCCGACCTCCCGGCTCACCGAAGTCCAGATCATGCACGCCGGCAAAGTCCAGACCGTTGACCTGCGCCCGCTCCTGACCACCGACCTGAAATCCGGGGCCGGCCAGCTTCGCCTCGTGCCGGGCGACGTGCTGCTGGTCCCCGCCAACAAGAACCGGATACTCGCGCTTGGCGAAGTGCGGACCCCCGGCGTCCTGCCCATCCCGGACGACCAGCCGCTGACACTCACCACCGCCTATGCCCTTGTCGGCGGCGCGACCGAGGAGGGCGACAAAAAGAACGTGGACATTATCCGCCGGGACACCGCCGGCAAGGCGACGGTTCTTGCCGTCAACATGGACAGCCTGCTGCGGGGCAAAGACGGCATCCATGACCTGACCCTGCAGCCCGGCGACATTCTTTACATTCAGAGCCGCAGCCATCCGCAGAGCATCGGCTCCATTCTCAGCGGCCTCAGCGGACTCGGCACCATTGCAACCCTATCGCGCTTATGATGATAACCCTATCGCGCGACGCGCCGGGCATCGTGCCTGCTGCGCGTGACATGACCCTCTGTGCGGAGCGCGGTTGTATACGCCGCCCTGCACACGAGTAATAACCGGCCGCTGGCCTGATACGGACATGATGAGGCTGCCGGTTATTACTCACCAGTGAATTATTACTACTGGTTTTTATTACTGAACACCAAGACGCTTGTTCGCACAAGACGTTTATTCGCAGGAAAATTTGCTTATGTCTTCACGCACCCTGGCCGCTCCGACGCCCAATCTTTCGTCCGGCGTGTTTACCGATATGCCCTCGCGCGACGCTGCCGTCTCCGTGCGCGGCCTGTCCAAGTCCTACACCATCGCCAGGAACGCCGTCAACCACACGTCCGCCGGCGAGGCCATTATGCACCGCCTGCGCCACCCGTTCGAGAAGGCGGAGCGCGACACGTTCTGGGCCTTGAACGACGTGAGCTTCGACATCCAAAAAGGCGACGTGGTCGGCATCATCGGGCGGAACGGCGCGGGCAAAAGCACCCTGCTTAAGATTTTAAGCCGCATCACCGCCCCGACCAAAGGCAGGATTGACCTCTACGGCCGCGTCGGCAGCCTGCTCGAAGTGGGCACCGGCTTCCACCCGGAGCTGACTGGCCGGGAGAACATCTTTCTCAACGGCGCGATCTTAGGGATGCAAAAGAGCGAGATCGCCCGCCAGTTCGCCGCCATTGTCGAGTTTTCCGGCACCGAGCAGTTCTTGGACACCCCCGTCAAGCGCTACTCGTCGGGCATGTACGTCCGGCTGGCGTTTGCTGTCGCCGCCCACCTCAACCCCGAAATCCTCATCATTGACGAAGTGCTGGCCGTCGGGGACGCCGAGTTCCAAAAGAAGTGCCTCGGCAAGATGCAGGACGTAGCCGACAGCGGACGCACCGTCTTGTTCGTCAGCCACAACATCGCCGCCGTTCGGGCGCTGTGTACCAGAGGCATTTTCCTTCAAAATGGCCGGCTGACCTTTTCAGGAAACGTCGAAACCGCCGTTACGCAGTATCTCGCCCTGGCCCGTGATGTGCAGGCCGGGACAGCGGAACACAACGGAGTGCGAGTGGTTCAGGTCGGCCTGACGGATGCCGACAGCGGGCGGGAGAACAGCCAGCCGATTGCCTACCGGGATTATCAAATCCATCTCAAGCTGCAGTTCAGCCGCCCGGAACCTCGCGTGGGGGTCGTCATTGCCATTCGCGACGACTCAGACAACCTCGTTTCCAGCATCTGCACCCCGGAAGAAGGGATCGGATGGCAAGCGGTCCGCGAAAGCCTGCTGCTGCGCTACGACATTAACAGCCTGCCGCTGTACCCCGGCAAATACTGGGTGGGTGCAGAGGTTCACACGGGGGATGCCCCAGCCGTATTCTCGCGCTTGTACTCGTTCGAGGTTCAGCCGGAAATTCTAAGGAACGCAGATACTGCGTATGGCCGCTCGCATGGATGCTTTAGAATAGCGACATCGGGCCGGGCGCTGATTGATGCTTGATCGGCAGCATCACTTGGGAAGCGATGGACGCCACCAAACGACAGAAATCAGGAACGCTCACTAGGGCTAAACATGGCAGATACATTATTACCAAAGCATCTCAGACTAAAGCATCTCAAAATGTGGTTGAGCGCTCGTCATCCACGAAATTGGGCCAGGATGCGCCGGGAAGATCGGGAAAGAAATCATAATCATTGTCATATTCTTTCCACAGACCCTCCTATCGTTTACCTCTGGTGGGGCCGTGACGACACTTTTCTGCACCAGCAACTGGCAGACAAAAAACTGGTAGTTCTTTACCTGTTTCCCTGGTGTACTACAGAGGAAAATATTGAGCCGATATGTCAGCAGATCAAAGCTCGCCTCAAACGGTTTAAGAACCATCGTATCGTATTGCTTTGTAACGAGGAATTCACAGTACCACTTTTTCGGGAGCAGGACGTTGAAGCCATTTTTTGCAATCAAAACTGCTTTATCAACGAGAATGTCTATACCATACTCCCAGAGGTTAAGAAGGAGTATGATGCAATCTACAACGCGAGCATGGCACCCTACAAACGGCATCAGCTCGCAGCAAACATATCCTCTCTTTTGCTGATGACATATCGGTACAGCGGAACACACATGAGCGATTACGAAAAGTCAGTTCGGGAAAGCCTCGCCCACGCAAGTTGGGCGAAAGACTCCTATGGGGATGACGATAAAGTTTCTGCGGAAGATATGGCAGCAATCTACAACCGAGCGAGAGTTGGTTTATGCCTTTCCAAAGTAGAGGGAAGCATGTTTGCAAGCATGGAGTATCTTCTGTGTGGCCTTCCCGTAGTGAGCACTGTCAGTCAAGGTGGACGCGATACTTTTTTTGATCCCGCCTACGTTGAGATCGTGGATGATACCGCGAAAGCCGTAGCATTCGGCGTTGAACAGATGTTGCAGCGTGCACCTTCCGGCGAAATTGTACGTGCGCGAACATTGGAGAAGGTGATGGAGCATCGGGGACGCTTACTACACTATTTACGCAGCGATGCGGCTGACATACACATTCCCTGGCCTCCTGGAAGTCATGGGCCTAATACATTCATGCATTTTAATAAGGTGGTTGAGCGTGTTAGAGAAGCACCTCGCAAATTGCAAACGACACAGACGCACTAGATACAACTAACGGGTTTGAAAAAAGAAATGCAAGAATCACAAACCCATACGTCAAAATCTCGAATCCCAGTCGCAGTTATTGGATGTGGGGCAGTGACGGAAGCCTATCATGGGCCTGCGCTGCAAAGTCTGGAACGGTCGGGCCACTGCCGGGTGACGGCTTTGTTTGACCCTTCTCCGGCGCGGGTGGAGGCGATTAAAGCCCTGTTCCCGGCGGCAGCGTCCATTGGTTCCATGCAAGATTTGCAAAACTTGGAGCCGGGATTAGCCTTGGTGGCCTCACCGGCGAAGTATCATGCGGCGCAGACAATCGCCGCGCTGGAAGCGGGATGGGCCGTCTTCTGCGAGAAGCCGATGGCCGCAAATCTTGACGAAGCGGAAGAAATGATCGCGGCGTCCCGTCGAACGCAGCGGCCCCTCTGCATCGGACTGTACCGCCGCCACTTGCCGGCCGTGAAGGCGGTCCATCAGGTGCTGAATTCCGGCGTTCTGGGAAAGCCGGTCCGTTTTGAGATCGCGGAAGGCGGGCCGTTCGGCTGGCCGGCGGCGTCGGCGCAGTTCTTCCAAAAGCAGCACGCGCACGGCGGCGTTCTGCATGATGCCGGCGTCCATGTTCTTGATCTCTGCGCCCTCTGGTTTGGCGACCCGACCAGTGTTGACTATGAAGATGATGCGATGGGGAACTTGGAAATTAACTGCCGGGTGCGGATGCAGTACCCCGGCGGACTGACCGGAGAGGTGCGATTGAGCCGGGACTGGAAAACGATGAACCGGACGTTTATTCAGTGCGAACAGGGGTGGATTGCGTGGCGTCCGGGGGAAGCCCAGAAGTTCGAGATGGCGCTTGACGGCAACGGACAAGTATTTCAAGTTGACCTTGCCCAAACCGACCAGCAGTGGGCATTGCCTACGGCTGGCATCCCGGTGCTGACATTTCAGCAGTGCTTGACGCGGCAGATTGAAAATGCGCTGGCGGCAGCACAAGGGAAAGAAGCGCCGGAAGTGTCGGGCGAAGAAGCCCTCCGCAGCTTGAAAGTCATTGACTACTGCTACCAGAACCGCAGGCTGATGGCGATGCCCTGGCTCAGCGCCCCGGAACGACGCCGGGCGGAGGAGTTAGCGGCATGAAAATCGCGCTTTTGGGGGCCAGTGGATTTGTCGGAACACGACTGGTGGAGCGCGGAGTTCTCGGCGGCGCGGCCCAGGTTCGGCCGGTCGTGCGCTCCTACGCAAGCCTTGCCCGGCTTTCCCGCTTTGATCCCGACGCGCTCGATTACCGCATGGCCGACGCTCGCGACGAAAAAGCGCTGACTTCCGCGTTCGAGGGCTGCGAGGCCGTGGTTCATGCGATTGTCGGGAACCCCGACGTTATTACCGGCTCCGTGGCACCTGCTTACCGCGCAGCGTGCCGGGCGAAGGTGCGGCGACTGGTTTTCCTGAGTTCCGCCTCGGTTCATGGACAGGCCCCGGCGGAAGGCACGGACGAGAGCAGCCCCGTGAGCGCTCGCCAGGATATTCCCTATAATAACGCCAAGGTCCAGGCCGAGCGCCTTCTGCTCCGGGAACGCGCGAAGGGCAGCACGGAAATTGTTATTCTGCGTCCTTCCATCGTGTGGGGGCCGCGCTCCCGGTGGGTTTCGGATTTTGCCGATGCTGTTTTGCAGGAAAACGCCTGCATTACGGATCATGGGCGCGGCATTTGCAACAGCATCTATGTGGATAACCTGCTTGCTGCCGTCGAGCTGTCGCTGGACACGCCGGGCGTGGACGGGGAGGCATTTCTCGTGCAGGATGACGAGGCTGTGACCTGGCGTGATTTCTATGCGCCGATCCTGGCGGCATTCGGAAAGAGCTGGGATGATGTGTCCGAGGTAGTACCCTCTGCACCTCGGAAACAAACAGCGGTGGGCCGTGTGGAAGCGCTCGGCGGCTCACGGTCCGTGCAGACAGTCGTGCCTTATGTGCCTAAGCGCATCAAGCGTGTCGGCCGGGCGCTGCTCAAAGCCTGGCCCCATCCGGCTCCTGCGGACATCTGGAGCCTGCCGAGGCCGGTGCCTCCGGCGCTCTCCCAAGAGATGGCACGGCTGTACCAATGTTCCTGGCGTCTGCCGGACGACAAAGCACGCCGGATGCTGGGCTACGCCGCCGCCTTGCCTTTTGAGGAAGCCATGCGCCGCTCCATCGGCTGGCTAAAGTTCGCTGGGTATCCTGCCCATGGCTAATCAGGTTATAGCTAATCAGACGCTTGATTGCAGCAAGACACTTGATCTCAGCCGATGGGCTATCGTGGCGCACAAGGATGACACCGGTTTCGGGCGAATGGCGGCAGATTACAAGCGTCTGCTGGGAATTGAGCGTCACCTTGTCATTCCGTCCGAACGACTGACCGACAAGCCGCTGACGGCTCCGCAGGAAGTCTGGCTCCGGCCGGAGGATACCCTGCTTCGCCTGCAAGAGGTACTCAGCGGGCTGCAAGGCATTCTCTTTTTCGAGCGTTCCGGCTGGCATCCGCAGCTCCTGCCGACGGCGAAAGAGATGGGCATTCGCACAGTCTGCGTTCCGATGTGGGAATGGTTCAACGCCAAAGACCCGCTCTGGAAGAACTGCGATCTGTTTATCTGTCCGAACCGGCAGTGCTGCGACGTGCTGCGGCGCTTTGGGTTTCGGAATGCCGTTCTGCTGCCGACGCTGCTGGATGTCACTGTGTTTCCCCGGCGCGAAGTTTGCGGTCCGGCGCGGGTGTTTGTTCACAATGCGGGCCTTGTGGACCACGATGATCGCAAGGGGACGCGGGACGTGATCCGGGCGTTTGCGCGAATGCGCCGCCAAGATGTCCGGCTGATTGTGCGGATGCAGAAAGAAGCCGAACTGCCCGAAGAAGCCCGCGACCCGCGTATCACGGTGCATGTCGGCAGCCTGTCCGATCCTTCGGCGCTTTACTCCGAAGGTGATGTCGCGGTGCAGCCGTCAAAGATGGAAGGCATCGGCTTCATGGTGCTGGAACCCGTTTGCTGCGGCCTGCCGGTCATCACTTTGGATTACGGGCCGATGAACGAGTTTGTCCGCCAGCCGGAGATGCGCGTGCGGAAACAGCCTTTTGCCCGCCGCGCGTTTCCGAGCCAGTGGATCAAGCAGGCTCATCTTCGCCTGCCGTCATCAAGTGATTTGACGCGGCGCATGGAATGGTGCGCCGAGAATGACCTGAGCGCCATCTCCCGCGAGAACCGGCGCTGGGCGGGAGAAACCTTCGCGCCTCAGCCTCTGAAAGCGGCCTGGGAAGAAGTCTTGCAGGCGCGTCTCTTAAACTCTGTGTGAAACGACACGTTATGCCGAAAATCAGTATTATTACGCCCTGCTATAACAGCGCTCATTTTGTGGCCCGAACGATTGAAAGCGTTCGGAGCCAGACGTTCCAGGACTGGGAGCATGTTGTCGTGGACGACGGCAGCGCCGACGCTTCCGCCGAGGTCATTGAAAGCTGCCTGGCGCGGGACTCGCGGCTGAAGCTCGTTCGTCAGCCAAACGGCGGCGTCTGCCAGGCCCGCAACCGGGGTTTTGCTGCCTGCTCACCGGACACCCAGTACATCTGCTTCTTAGATGCCGATGACTGCCCGGAGCCGGACATGCTGGCGACTCTCGCCGCGTACCTGGACAAGCACTCTGAAATCGGCTTGGCCTACTGCGATTACCGCTATGTGGACAGCGGCGATGCCCCGTTGCCGACGCCCTACCATGCCCGGTGTGTTCCGGCCGGGCTGGGACTTCGCAAGCTGCCGCGAACAGAGGCGCTGACCCCGTTCAGTTCTGTCTTCTGCGGTGCGCCGGTCCTGCCAAGCGCCTCGCTGATCCGGCGCTCCGTTTACGAGCAGTCGCCAGGCTGGGATGAGAAGTTCGGGCAGCACCATGAGGAACTGGATTTGTTTCTGAATTTCGCGCTGCTCAGCGAGATTCACTTCGTCCCCCAGACGCTTCTGCGCTACCGGCAGCACGCGGCTCAGTCTACGAAGAACCCGGCGCTGTTTGGCGTCCAGCAGAAAAAACTGGACGCCAAATGGACCGGCAAAAGCGGGCTGACGGCGGAGCAGCAGTCGGTCGTCGAAGCGGCGAGGGCCTTTCGAGACGGCCGGATGACGCCCTATGCGGGCCTGCTGGCCGGAACCCGGCATCTGCGGCGGCGCGAGCCAGCGCAAGCGGCGCGTTTCTACTTAGGGGCAGTGCGCCGTTATGTCAGAGGGTGTTTCGCAGGCCCGGTAATACCACACTCTGCGGGGCAGCGTCAAACAAATCAGCCGTTTAGCGACAATTGAAAGGCTTAATGTATGCCAGAGACATCAGAACAGAGCGCCACCGAAGGATTGCCGGTCGTACTGCGGACAGCATTCGCGGAAGGCGAGGTATACAGCAGCGCGGGTGCAAAAATCCCTTTGGACTCGAACGTCTCGCCGGAAGAGGCTTTCACTCTTTATACCGCCGTGAGAGAAATCAAGCCTGCTGTTTCTGCGGAAGTTGGGTTTGCGAAGGGAGTCTCGACGCTTTCCATTCTTCAAGGGCTTGAAGATAATCACCAGGGAAGCCATCACGTTATTGATCCGTTTCAAAGAGATTACGGCTATGCGGGCCTAGAGATGGCGAAACGCGCCGGGACAGACTCGCGCTTGACCTTTTACGAGACGTTCCCGGAGAACGTCATTCCCGGCTTACCGCGCCTTCAGTTTGCTTTCATTGATGCGTCCCATCTTTACGACCTGACACTGATGGAGTTCGTGCTGCTGGACAAAAAACTCGATGTCGGCGGTTTAATCGGGCTGCATGACATGTGGATGCCTTCTCTGCAAAAAGCGCTGCGCTACATTCTCAGCAACCGCTCCTACCGGCTTTATCCGCCGTCCGGCCAGGAGCTTGCGCCGAGCGTCAAGCCAGGGTTCAAGAGAGTAATCAAGCATCGAGCGGCGGCCCTGCTGGCAAAGCTGCCGCGCTCGGAAAAGATTTTTAGCCCGGAGCTGCTTCGCCCCTGGTCACGGATGCAGATTCCCAATCTCGTTCTCCTAGAAAAGACAGGGGAGGACAACCGAGACTGGCGGTTCCACGAGCACTTCTAAGTGAGCGGCTCTAACAAAAACCGTACCTCACCCCGTCTCGTACCTCACCCCGTCTCGTTCCTCGCCGACCCTCTCCTTGTTAAGGAGAGGGTGGCCGCTTGCGACCGGGTGAGGTTTTATTGGGGTGAGGTCTCTGGGCGGCAGCATTTTTGTTAGAGCCTCTAAGTGAGCGGCAACAAGAGGAAGGAAAGTAATCATGGGCAAAAACCTGTCATGGTTCGCAAAAACCAGAAGCCATGTTCGGAGCCGCCTGCGGGTTGAGTTTTATCGGCGTCTCTACCCAAAAGCAGTGCTGGGCCAGCATTTAGGCGTTCGCGGCAAACTGGTTATTACCGGGCCGGGAAAGGTAGTTGTCGGACAGCATTGCTTTTTTGATGTGGCAACCGGGCAGTCCAACATAATTGAGACTTTTAACCCCTCCGCCATCGTCACATTCGGTGACGCCTGCTACTTGAATGGCCTGAAAATTGTGTCTCAGTCCTCCGTCACCATCGGCAGCCGGTGCATTATCGCGGATTGTTTGATCATGGACACGGATTTTCACAGTGTCGAAGTGAACCGACATGACCCAGAAGCCGTTGTTAAGAAGGGACCTGTCATCATTGGTGATAATGTTTGGATTGGATACCGCGCAACGATTCTGAAAGGCGTTCAGATTGGCGAGAACTCCGTCATCGGCGCGGGGACAGTTGTCCGGCAATCGGTGCCGCCCAATTCCGTCGTGATCGGCAACCCGCAGCAGATCGTGAAGACGCTGACCCTGCCCGCCCTGCCGGCCTCGGAGCGCTCTGAGACGGATGTGCTGCTGGCATGAATTTTGCTGGGGACAACTTTATGTCAACTTCAACCACGCCGCAACTAAGCGCCGCTTCGCCCCAAACCGGGCGTGTTCATCTAGGCTGGCTGGATAGCCTTCGGGCGCTGGCGGCTTTGTATGTAGCGATACATCACATTATTCAAATTGTAAACCCGGACATTAGCCATTATCACGGCCTTGTGCTCGCGACTGCTGGTCCCTTCCGATATGGACATTCCGCAGTCGGGTTGTTTATCGTGCTGTCCGGCTTCAGCCTGATGATTCCAGTAACGCGGAGCGGCGGGGAGCTGCGCGGCGGCGCATGGAAGTTTTTCGGTCGCCGGGCAAAAAGGATACTGCCTCCTTACTACGCGGCGCTTGGACTGTCGCTTCTATTAATATACTTGTTGATCGGTCACAAAACAAGTTCAGTCTGGAACGAAGCTCTTCCTGTCACCATGTTTGATGTTTGGACGCATCTTCTATTGCTTCAAGACATTTTCAGCGTGGGGAAAATTGACAGCCCCCTGTGGTCTATCTCCGTGGAGTGGCGCATTTACTTCTTATTTCCGGTTTTCATCCTGCTTTTCGGAAAATGGGACGGCGGCAAAGTGGTTGCTGGGGTGCTTGCTGTTGCTTTTTTGGTATTGTTCGGTTTTCAGCATTACGGCCTCACGCTGCTCTATGGAACCATGCCGGCTTATTTCGCTTTGTTTACTATGGGAATGATGGCGTGCGAAATCGGGCTAGGTCATCAAAAACGGCTCTCTGAACTGCGGGATAGAACCCCCTGGCTTGCGCTTTGGGCTGCGGCAGCGCTTGTGTTTCTGGGATTGCTCTTCAAATGGCGGGCAAATATATCGCCGACACATCTGTTTCTGCAAGACACGGCTACCGGCGTCGTCGCGGCGCTTCTGCTGATTGCTCTCAGCAAACCCGGAGCGAGCCGCTTGCGCGATGCGCTCTCCTGGAAGCCGCTTGTGTTTGTCGGGACGTTCGCCTACAGCATTTATTTGATCCATATGCCTTTGGCTCAAATGATTTGGCAGTACGGACTGCACCCGCTGCACAAAGGGTTTCTGGGAACCTATTTTCTGATGATTGTCGTCGGTCTGCCACTGATACTCGGCGTTTCTTACTTGTTCTTTTTAGCGGTTGAGCGTCCGTTCCTCAACACCAAGAAGCATGAAACCCTGGCGGAGACGGCGCGTGATGCGGCTTTGTCGCCCGCCCCTTAGTAAGCACTACTTTTTTGTACCATGACTGACCAAAATCCACCGCGCATTTCTGTAATTGTTCCGACTTGCCACCGCAATGACCTGCTGGCGAAGTGCCTGGACTGCCTCGCGCCCGGCATCCAGACCCTGCCGCCGGAGCAGTACGAAGTTATCGTCACCGACGATGGCTCCCGCTCCACGGCGCAGCAATTGGTGGAAAGTGGCTACCCCTGGGCGCGATGGGTGGAAGGGCCGCGCACAGGCCCGGCGGCAAACCGAAACAACGGTGCCGGCCGTGCCGCCGGCGAGTTTTTGGCCTTTGTTGATGATGACTGCCTGCCCTCGGCGGACTGGCTTCAAGCTTATGCAGAGGCCATTCAAGCGGATTGTCTGGTTTACGAGGGCAAGACCACCTGCGCGGCCGGCATCACGTCACCCTTATATCAAGCGCCCATTAACTTGACGGGGGGCTGCCTCTGGTCATGCAACTTTATGATTCAAGCCGCTCTCTTTCACCAGCTAGAAGGTTTTGACACGCAATTCGCCATGCCGGCCATGGAAGACATTGATCTGCATGAACGGCTTTGCCGACGAAGCGACACCATCGTCTTCGTTGACGCGGCAGTAGTAGACCATCCGCCCCGGCGCATCACTTCCGGCTGGCGCTCCGGCAAGATGTACGAAGCGAAGGTGCAGTATTGGAACAAGCGAGGCCAGTACCGCCATTCGTTTGTTGCCTACCTGAAGCACATCAAGCATCAGCTTTATTGGATGCAGCGATTTGGCTTCCATCGGGACCTCTTCCCGGCGGGCTACGAGTTATTGGTGGAAACATTTTACGTCATTCCACGCTTACCACTCTGGGAAAAGAAATATCACAATCGCTACCGCGCCTGATCAGTGACATTATGAAACGACCTGCTTTTCTGCCGACCAAAGATTATCTTTGTAATCATGTCATCAGCCACATTCCCGGTCACGATTTGCGGATGAGCGCTTACCGCGCTTTAGGCGTCAGCATCGGGGCGGAGAGCACAATTCTGATGTCCACCGAGATGCAGCATTGCGAGGACCTGACAATCGGCAGAAACACAATCATCAACCCGCACTGCCTGCTTGATGGGCGCGGCGGTTTGCTGATTGGCGACAACGTGAACATCTCGTCTCACGTTCTATTGCTGGCCGGGACACATGACGTTCAGAACGGGGAAGAGTTTGCCGGGTTCGCGGAACGCATCGTGATTGAAGATTATGTGTGGTTATGTACCCGCGCTATGATTCTTGCGGGGGTCACAATCGGGCGCGGCGCGGTGGTTGCGGCGGGAGCCGTTGTGACGAAATCCGTTGAGCCGCACACCATTGTTGCCGGCATACCGGCCCGCAAGATTGGCGAGCGAAACTCAGATTTGCACTATCAGCTTAGGTACAACGTCTCTTGGTGCTGAGGTAACTTAAGGTCAACACGCATAAATGAACATTTCCATCGCCATGACGACCTATAACGGTGCGCGTTTTCTCGACCAGCAGTTAGCCAGCTTGGCGACTCAAAGCAAGCAGCCTTTTGAGGTTGTCGTTTGCGATGATAGTTCTACCGATTCAACGGTAGAGATATTAAGAGCCTGGGCCGCAAGTGTGGCTTTTCCTGTGCATATCTACCAAAATGAGCAGAAGCTGGGGTTTAAGGACAATTTTTGGAAAGCGGCAAATCTCTGCAGCGGCGATTTAATTGCTTTCTGCGACCAGGACGATGTTTGGCTGGAAGACAAACTGCAGGGCTGTGCCGCAGAGTTTGCCCATTCGGACGTTCTACTCGTGATGCACTCTGCAAAACTTGTAGATTCGGAATTGCGATTTTTAGGAAAAAATCACCCGCCTATTTCCAAACGCCGCGTAGCAGAACCGCTTGATGTTAATCCTTGGGGCTTGGTTCCGGGATTTGCATTAGTGTTTTCCTCAAAAATACTTCGCGGCGCGGATTGGGAGGGTCGCCCTGAAGACCATCTGGGGCCTGGGTATCCGATGGGCCACGATCATTGGGTCTATCTCATGGCAAGCGTTCTCGGACGCATCGTTTTTTTGCCTGACTGCCTCGCTCTCTATCGACGCCATCAGACCAATACGACGGGTTCAGTGGACCGAACAGTCAAAAAATTCGTGCGACAAGGTATTGATACGGGGGAAGATGGCTACAAACATTTAGCCAACCTCTCATTGGAACGATCAGAGTACTTAAATCGTCTCTCAGAGCGCACAGACAACACGGCGAGGAGTGACTACAAGAACGCCTCCTTGTATTACCAGAAGCTCTCGAAGAGTTTCACTCTCCGTGCCTCAATTCACTCATCCAGGGTGGGATTTCTGAAAAAAGCTTCTTACATCCTGAAACTACTTTTGGGAAGAGCGTACCGCGATCTCGATAGGGGCGGATTAGGCCCACGGGCTTTTGTTAAGGATGTATTTTTTAGTGTCGCGCGACATTAGAGTGAAGCAAAATCCGAAGAGTGAAGCAAAATCCGATTTTCTCAAAGAGGAACAGCGACTTGGTCTCCATTCCGCTTATCAGCGTCACGATGCGGACACGAAACCGCGCGAACTACTTGAAAGTCGCGGTTGAAAGCGTCCGCGGACAAACTTTCTCGGACTGGGAGTTAATCATCTCCGATGATGCTTCTACGGACGAAACTTCTGTGGTCGGACAGAGTTTCGAGCAGTCGGACCCGCGAGTTCACTATATCCGCCACGAGCCTGCTTTGGGCGCTTCCAGTAATTGGCGCTTTTGCCTTGCCAGCAGCCGCGGCAAATACTTTGCGGCACTCGACGACGACAACCGCTACTTGCCGCACTTTCTTGAAAAGGCCGTGGCCGCTCTTGAGGCCTCACCAGGCATCAGCTTCGTATTCTCGGATGAGTGGCGTATTGATGCCGCTGGAAAGCGTGATGAGGGTGCAACAGAAACCGCCTCAGCGCATTATCAGCGGGCAAATCTGGCGTCGGGCCTCTGCAAAGACATGGCACTGCTTGCCGTGCAGCAAGCACCCAGTATCAATGCCTCAGTTTTTGATCGCGAAGCTCTTGTTCAAGCCGGCGGATTTCGAGAACTGGCGGGTGACTTTGCGGATTTTGATGTGTTTTTAAACCTAGCCGCCCAGAGTTACCGCGCGGCATACGTCGCAGAGCGTTTGGTGGAATACCGTCAGCATGGGGACCAGGATGGGGCAACGTATCTAAAAAGTGTCGAAAAAGCGCGTTCCTTTCTTTCTATATTGGAATCCGTTTCTTTTGGAGGTCAGGCGGAGCAGGCACGGAGCAGGAAACTCGCTCAGGCCCATCTTACTTTGAGCAGGACGCTGTTACTGAATAATGACATAGCCGCAGCGCGAGAGGCGGTCCGCGCTGCGCTGCGACTCCAGCCTTTGACCTTGCGCCCTCTGTTGTTGGCAGCGATTTTACAGCTCCCAAATAGCCTGATCCAGCACGGATTAGAGCGGCGCTACGGAAACCAAACCGCCGGTATGAAAAAGTGATCCTGTGCATGGAACAACGAAGCCTAAAGAACAGCAACCGGTATGCCGATAGCAGGAACGCCGCGTGTGGCGAGGCAAAAAGCAGCGACATCCTGGAACTAGCACGTTGAAAATCACCATTATCGCCGCTGCGCTGCCGCCGCAGCTTGACGGCATCGGGGACTACTCGGCGCAGCTTGCCGCGGAACTCGCACGCTCGCAGGACGTGACCGTGCTGACCGGCGCACCGACGCCGAACCCGATCCCCGGCGTCCGCACCCGGACCGTGTTCTCGGCGGATGACCCGGCCAGCGTCCAGGGCATTGCGGATTTTGTTGAAACAAACCCGCCGGACTGGGCGCTGCTGCAATATAACCCGTTCAGCTACGGGCGCTGGGGGCTGAACCTGCATCTGCCGCGCGTCATGCAGCAGATCAAGCGGCGCTGCCCGCAGACCCGCTTCGCCCTCATGGTGCATGAGCCGTTCGTGCCGATCATCACGCCGCAGTTCGCGGTGATGGCGACCTGGCAGCGCTGGCAGCTCTGGCGGCTGGGACAGACTGCCGATGTCGTGTTCTTTTCGATAGACCCCTGGGCCAAGCGGTTTGGGCGCTGGTTCCCCGGAAAGCCGGCCCTGCATCTGCCGGTCGGCTCCAACATTCCGCGAGTGCCGATAACGCGGCAGGAAGCGCGGGCGCGGCTTGGCATTCGTGAAGATGCCGTCATACTGGGACTGTTCGGCACGGCAAGCAGCGGGCGAATGCTGGACCGGGCCACAGAGTCGCTGACTGCCCTGCGCTCGGCGGGCATTCCGGCGCAGGTTCTATACGTGGGGCCGCACCAGGCCGCGATCTGCGCGGCGTTGGGCAGCGAAAGCGTGATCGCCGGCGGCCCTTATCCTGCCGAAGAAGTCTCACGCCGCTTGTTCGCAATGGACATCTATCTTGCCGCCTATATAGACGGCGTTTCTACCCGGCGCGGGGCATTGATGGCCGCCCTTCAGCACGGCATCGCCGCCGTCGGCACCCGCGGCCCGCTGACGGATGCGCTGCTGGAACAAGAAGCCGGACAAGCGTTTCTGCTGGCGGATGTCGCCGACCCGCCGGCCTTCCGCGCCGCCGTTTCCAGTCTCGCCGAAAACGTGGAGCTAAGGCAGCAACTTGGTCAAGAGGCGCTGGATTTGCATGAGCGCGAGTTTGCTTGGGCGAACATTGCTTCTCGCTTATTGTTTGTTCTGAAATGAAATTACTATGATAGATTCGCAACTGCCTGTTACTGAACCTACAAAATCAGCTCCTCGTCTGCGCCTGCATTACTTAGACGGGTTGCGTGGGCTGGCGGCTTTATATGTGGTTTTAAATCATTGCTATACGCAGGCTCAATATAGCCTGTTCACAACGTCATTACCAATGCTGGCTCGGATGGCAACGCGCCTGCTAGACTTTGGTCATCTGGCTGTTGATGTTTTTATCGTCCTGTCCGGCTATTGTCTGATGCTGCCCGTAGTTCGCTCCGCCGATCATCAGTCTATTGGCTCCATGAAGAAGTTCTTTCAGAGGCGAACCAGACGGATTTTGCCGCCCTATTATGCCGCAATTTTGCTTTGCCTGATCATAATTTGGTGTATACCGGGTCTGAAGCAGGGAGCGGGGGTGGGCTGGGATATTGCGCTGCCTGCCTTCACGCCCGGCGCAATCATTTCACACTTGCTGCTCGTTCATAATCTCTCTCCAAACTGGATATTCAAAATTGATTATCCGATGTGGAGTGTTGCGACAGAGTGGCAAATTTATTTCTTGTTCCCCTTCGTAATGCTGCCTGTTTGGCGGCGGTTCGGGATTTTTGCGCTGCTGTTAGCCGTATTCGTTTTTTGGATGGCGATCCACATCTTTTTTCATACCCGGTTTGACGGCGCGGGACTGCATTTGGCAAGTCTATTTTCCTTTGGGATGGTAGGCGCGATCCTCGGATTTTCGCAGGAGCCGAAGATAATCTCTTGGCGAGACCGTATCTCCTGGGGCGTCTGCACCCTGGTCTCGTTTTTAGCCCTTATTGGTCTCCTTTACTGGCGACCGGAGCTGATCGAAAAGCATACCTCACATATTGACCTCCTCGCTGGCCTTTGCGCGACTTGCCTGATTGTCTACTGTACGCAGCATCTTTTGAGAGAATCCGTTTCCCGGCCAGCTGTCCTGGTTTTGCTGGAGTCGGGGTTTGCTGTCGGTCTCGGCAGGTTTTCTTATAGCCTATATCTGATCCATGCCCCTGTTTTGGCTCTTTGCTATGTTGTCCTGCGCCGGATGCACCTTGACTCTGTAATCACATTGGCGGCTGTGATATTCACGGGTGTCCCGCTTTCGCTGCTCTTTTCCTATGTCTTTTTTCTGGCTTGTGAGCGGCCTTTCTTGGAGCGGCGAGCAGCCAAAACGCCGACGGTTGACCTAGAAACGAAACCCAAAATGCTTCCGAGTAAATCAAGTTAATTCAGGAAAGAAGGTAAAAAACCGTCGTGACCAAATCATGAAAATCGCAGTTATCATGCCATTGGCGGAGCAGCGCGGCGGGGGCGAGTTGTCACTCTTGCATCTGATGCAGCAGGGGCAGGGCCTCGGCGTGGAGTGGCTGGTTGTCTTTCTTGCAGACGGGCCGATGGTGGAGCAGGTGCGGGCGCTCGGCGTCGCGGCAGTCGTGGTTGACGCGGGACGGCTGCGGGAAGTGCCTCGGTATCTGGCGGCTGTGCAGCGAATTGCCCGGCTGGCACGGCGCAAGAATGTGAACCTGATCTTTGGGTGGATGAACCAGGGCCAATTGTACGGAGGACCGGCGGCGAGGCTGGCGGGTATCCCGGCGGCGTGGTACCAAATCGGCCTGCCGCTCTTGCCCGGCTGGAATGACCGCATGGCGACCCGCCTGCCTGCCCTCGGCATTCTTGCCTGCTCGCAGGCTGCCGCAGACGCGCAGGCGCGGCTTACACCGGCGCGGCCGCTGCGGGTTGTCTACCCCGGCGTCGAGCTGGAGCGGTTTGAGCCGGAACAGCTGCCTTCGCCGCCTGAAGCAAGGCGGCGGCTGGGGCTGCCGATGACCGGGCCGCTGATCGGGATTGTCGGACGATTGCAGCGCTGGAAAGGGATGCACGTTTTGGTGGAAGCGCTGCCGGAAATCCTGCAAGCGCACCCGGACGCTCACTGCGTCGTTGTCGGCGGCGACCATGCGCTGGAGCCGGACTATCCGCCCTTTTTGCAGGAGCGCATCAGCACACTGGGATTGACGGATAAAGTGACGCTGGCGGGCCTGCAAAAGAATGTTCCCGAATGGATGCAGGCGATGGATGTTTTTGTCCATGCTTCCGACCATGAGCCGTTCGGCATCGTCGTCATTGAAGCGATGGCGCTGGGAAAGCCGGTTGTCGCGGGGAACGCCGCCGGTCCCACCGAGGTCATCACGGATGGCGTCAACGGCCTGCTGACTCCTTACGGCGACGCGCCCGCACTGGCCCAAGCTGTTTTGCGTTACTTGGATGACCCGGAATTTGCCCGCCAGGCCGGAGCGGCGGCACGGAAGCGGGCGCAGGAATTTTCGACCCGGCGTTACGCGGAAAACTGCGTTGCCGCGCTTCAAGGGCTAGTCCAGGACAAGAGATGATGGCACGATTTTTGCATCAGTATAAGCTATGAGCGTTTCCTTAGTAAAATCTACCCCCGCGCAAAACAAGCCGGCGGACGCTCAGACGCCGGAGCAGCGCCGTTTCTGGTTTGTGCTGGCTTTTCCCGCCGTTCTCGCGGTTCTTGTCGCGCTGGTTCCGGTGATCGGCACGGCGGCGGCCGGGCCGTTCCTGCTGGTGCTGGTGCCGACCCTCCTTTGGGCGGCGTTCCGGGACACGGAGCGGGCGATTTACGTTTACTTTGCCTGGTGCTGGCTGGACGGAACCATCCGGGGACTGCTGCACTCGGACCCGATCTCAATTGTCGCACGCGACCTCGTGCTGGCCGTCATCGTGGTTGGCTGGGGTGCCCAGCGCCTCCAAAACCGCCATGCAGACCCGATCCGGGTTCCGCCGGGGACACTGCTGGTGACGCTGTTTACCATCAACTGCCTGCTGCAAGTCTTTAATCCGTTTGCCGTCGGGATCGTGCAGAGCATCGGCGGCCTTAAGCTGCACTTGTCCGCCATCCCACTGCTGTTTTTGGGGTACGACGTTATCCGCCGTCCAAGCCAGGTACGCTCACTGTTTTTATTTTTGACCCTGCTGACCTTGATTATGGGCTGCGTTTCCTATGTGCAGTACGCGCACGGGCCAGACTGGACCTGGGCGCATTTTCCGGGAAGCAAAGACGCGATTAGCTCCAATTTATCGTCTGCTCACCCCAATGAAGTTCGGGGCATGACCGCAGCATTTAAGCCGCCGGGGACAAGCACGGGCGGCGGGGCCGCCGGAGCCTTTATCGGAATTATCTTTCCGCTGACCTTCGTCCTGCCGCTGCTGCCCGGCAGCCTGCGGTTTTCTGGAAAAGCGAGAACCGCTCTGGTCGCGGTTCTGCTGATTTTCATTGTCTTTATCTTCATCAATGCCGTCCGTTCCGCCCTGGTGATTGCTCTCTGCGGCATCCTGCTCTGCGGGCTGCTGGCAGGCGGGAAGCTGCGGGTGCGGCTGCTGACGGCAATCGCTGTCTGCGTGGCGCTGGGGGGGATCGCGTTTACTGTGTCCCAGGGAGTTTCTCAGGGCGGCGTCACCAGCCGGTTTGCTTCGACATTTTCTGACCCGGTGGACGCCCTGCACAAAGACCGGCGGACATTCTTTGATGACGCCGCCTTCATTGTCACCCATTCGCCCACCGGCGTGGGCCTCGGACGGGTCGGGGCCGCAGGCGGGCGTCTTGGCGGCGGGGCGGGAAGCGATCCCGGCTTCGTCGTGTTCAGCGAGGCGTATCTTGGCTCTATCATGTACGAAACCGGCATCATCGGCGGACTTCTCATCACAGCCCTTGCCCTTTCGTTTATCGGGCGCTGCTATGCGTATCTTGGACGCCTGGCCGATCCCGACAGCAAGCTCCTGGCAACGGCGATTACGGCGATTTTTGTCATCATCTTTGCGAACTTCTTTGTCACGCCTGTTTTGCTGGGGCCGCCGGGGTCTGTCCTGTTCTGGCTGCTCGGCGGCGCGGCACTGCGGGTTTTTGCACCGAAAGCGAATGTACGATGAGCAGCCCAAGAACCGACAAGTTGAAAATTGCGCTTGTCGCAAACCATATTCATTTTCGCGGCGGCATGGAGCGCTACACGGCGGAGCTTGTGGCCCGGCTCTGCCGGGCGCATGACGTTCACCTCTTTACCTGCGAGGCAAGCGATGTGCCGCTGGACCGCGTCACCGTGCATCCCGTCCATGTCCGGCAAAAGCCGTTTTTAGCATTGTTTGCCCAGTTCTACATGCAGACCAGCCGCATGATCCGCATGAGCGACTTTGACATCGTGCATACCATCGGCGGCATTACCGCTCGCCAGAACATTGTCACGGCCCAGTACTGCCAGTACGCCTGGGGCGATGCCATCCGGCGCGAACCGGGCGCAAAGGCCGGTATCACCACCTACCACCAGCTGATGTGGCAGATCGCCGGTTACTTTGAGAAGCGGGCGTACACGTCCCCGGAAACACTGGGCATCAGCGCGAACTCGCGCCGCACCCAGTCCGATCTTGTCAAGTTCTACGGCGTGGACCCGGCCAAGATGCAAGTCATTTACAACGGCGTTGACACGGAGCGCTTTACGCCTGCTAATATCCGGTTTCGGAGCGAGATTCGGCAGCGCTACCAAATCCCCGATGACGCCGTAGTCGTGCTGTTTGTCGGGGAATACCGGCGCAAAGGGCTTGCCACGATCATTGACGCGCTCGGAAAGCTTGGGGACAAGCGTCTGCATCTGCTGGCCGTCGGCAAAGGGGATTACCCGCAGTATCAGCAGATGGCAGCACAAGCGGGCATCACTCATCAGGTGACATTCGCCGGCCCGGCCCGCGACATTGAACAGGTCTTCGGCGCTGCCGACCTCTTTGTGTTCCCCACCTACTACGAGCCGTTCGGCATGGTCATCACCGAAGCGATGGCCTCCGGCCTGCCTGTCATCACCAGCCGCCGCGCCGGCGCGGCAGAGCTGATCACCGAAGGAGAAAGCGGCCTGCTGCTGGACAATCCAAGCGATGCGGCTGAGTTAAGCGGGAAAATCGCGGCGCTGATCGCCGATAACGCGCGTCTCAAAGACATGGGACGACGCGCCCGCCCCGCCGCGTCCGGTTATACCTGGGATAACGTCGCCGAAGATACGCTGAGTCTCTACGACCGGAGCCTGCACGGGACGCGCTTCGCCGACACGGGCAGTCTCGCCGGTAAAGTGATAAGAGGCTAAGAGCAAAAATTTCATGCGAAGACTTTTGCTTGTCCTGGCAGCCCTCCTGCCGCTGCCGTTAAAGCTCGTAATCTACCGCCGCCTGCTGAAGTGGCGGATTGGAAAAAATGTTTGGATTGGCTGGAGCTACCTGGATGCCGGGCAGGTCACGCTCGGCGACAATGTCCACATCGGCCACTTCAATCTCCTGCGCGGGATTAAGAAGCTCTCGGTCGGCTCTGGAACCTATATCGCAAACTTCAATCAGATGTTCGGCGCGGCCTATCCCGGCTGGGACTCGACCCTGACCATCGGCGACAATGTTAACTTTATGAGCCGGCACTTTATTGCTGTCGGCGGCACTGTCACCCTCGGCGACCGAACCGTCATCGGCGGACGCGAGACCCAGTTCTGGAGCCACACCCGCGCCTTTGTGGACGGCGCACCGTCCCTGCAGCCGACGAGCGTTCATATTGAAGACGATGTCTACATTGGGGCTAGGGCCACGCTTGTTTCCTGCGCCATTCCCGCCGGAGCCGTCGTTGGGGCCGGCAGCGTCGTCACCAAACGCTTCGCGCCCGAAGCCGCCCGTCTGCTGATTGCCGGCAACCCGGCCACGATCCGCAAACGCTACGAGACTGACAATAAATCTAGCGCGGCGCAGGATGCAAAAGAATGAACCCGATTGTTCTCTGGCGACTGAGCTGCGCCGCTTACCGAAGGCGAATACCTCTCGTGCCGCGCCTGCTAAAAACCATAATCTTCTTGGTCTACAAAGCGATCCTGCCCTGCGAGGCGGTCATCGGGCCGGGCCTGAACTTGGAGCATTATGATTAGGGATTGTCGTGCATCCCAATGTCACCATCGGCAGCAATGTCCGCATTTATCACGCGGTCACTCTGGCGGCGGAAACTTGGGTCGGCTCCCCTCACCGCATTTTTGTCGGCGACGATGTGACCATTGGAGCGGGCGCGATTATTCTGGCCCGCACCAATCAGAGCCTGACCATTGGGGCCGGCGCGGTTGTCGGGGCCGGCTCGGTCGTCACCCGCGATGTCCCGGCAGGCCAGACCGTCGCCGGCTCCCCGGCCCGGCCCATTATTAAAACGGGACTTCAATCTTAGGAAACGAGCAGATTGGCATTTCTCGCAAAAGTGTGATAAAATAAGCAAGTAACCAATTGTTCACTGGAAGCACCACTGAAAGCGGAGTGAAGGAATACTCTTGAAAATTTTATTTCTTGCAGACCTCGTGTTTGAGGATCATGCCGGCGGGTCGCGCGTTGTGGCGCGGGAGCTTGCGAGTGGACTGATCCGTCGCGGCCATGACGTGACGTTTCTCGTGCGGGCCGGAAAAGATAACCTTTCCTCCGAAACTGTTCTCGGCGGCGCAAAAGTCGTCCGGTTCGCCGCGCCGGGAAGCGCCCTCGGCTACATCAAAGCCGCCCGCGAAGCCTGCGCGAAGCTCCTGAGCGAACAATCTTTTGACATCGCCCACACCCACTTTGCCTACAGCGCCGTCGGGCCGCTCCAGGTTATTCCCGAAGATATGCCGCATATCCGGTCGTTTTATGGCCCCTGGCACGCCGAAGGCTTAGTGGAAGACCGCAAAAAGCTTGACGACCGCCGCCGCGAAAGCCGCAGCCCCCGCCAGGCCGCCGCCTGCGCCGCCGCCTTTGCCGCCATGCACGCCCGCTTCGCCCTCCGCGCAAACGTCGAGCGCCGCAACCTCCGCCGCAGCCAGGTTGCCGTCGTCCTCAGCGAGCAGTCCCGCCAGGAAGTCCTTGAACTCGGCTTCCCCGCCGACAGCATCATCAAAGCCCCCGGCGGAACCGACACCGACGCCTTCCACCTGCTCCCTGGTAAAACTGCCGGCAAGCTCGCCGTCCGCCGCGAATTGGGGCTGCCCGAAGACGGCCAGGTTTTGCTCTCCATCCGCCGCCTTGCCCCCCGTATGGGGCTGGACAAGCTGATCCAGGCCATGCCGGAGATCATTGCCCGCTGCCCCGATGCCTGCCTGGTCATCGGCGGCACCGGCCCCGAAGAGAGCCGCCTCCGCGCCCTGGTTCAAACCCTAAACTTAGAAAACCATGTCCGGCTTGCGGGCTTTATCCCCGCCGAAAAACTCGTCTCCTACTACCAGGCCGCCGACCTCTTTGTCCTGCCCACCCTCGCCCTCGAAGGCTTCGGTCTCGTCACCACCGAAGCCCTTGCCTGCGGCCTGCCCGTCATCGGCACCCCCATCGGCGCGACCCCGGAAATCCTCACGCCCCTCGACCGCCGCCTCATCGCCCAAAGCTCCCATCCCCACTGCCTCGCCGAGGCCGTCGCCGACTACCTCAGCGGCACCTGGCGGCACACCCTCACCCCCCAGCACCTCCACGACTATGTCCGCAAGCACTATACCTGGGAGCGCCACGTCCTCCGCATCGAAGAAGTCTACACCAGCCTTCTCCGCACCCGCTCCCTCCAGTTCGATTTTCGCCCCGCCCCGCACCACATGCTGATCAGCAAATAAAGGGGATCAGCAAATAAAGGGGATCAGCAAATAAAGGGGATCAGCAAATAAAGGGGATCAGCGCGGGGTCGCTAACCGCCCAACCTGCCGGTTTTTGCGAAATACTCATGCCTGTTCCTCATCGCCGTCGGCAGCTTCGTACTCTTTTGGGTCCCGCTGCTGATGCAGACACACCATGATCAGCACTGCCAAGCCGCTTCCGAGCAAGGGGCCTGCGACATAGAGCCACGCCGACGAGGCCGCGCCACTGACCAAAGCGGGCCCAAATGAGTTCCGCGAAGTAAAGCCGAAGCCGGTCCGCTAGGCCTTCCCGCCGCGTTTTTCCTTTGCACTTCCGCGTGTCCTGCGACCGGCCTTCTTTTTGGACATCTATGATTATCGTATATCTTTCTATGGGAAGATTTTTGGCGGCCACGACTGTCGTATGTTTAATTATTTATGTTTGCCCAGTTCTTAACATTCTCTTAACATTTGCCATATCCCCCAGCCGGCAGCGGCAGACGGGCGGGCTGCTCAGTTAGCCGTAGGGAGATAAGCAGGTTTTATGATAGCTGCCGCCGAACAACCAAATTCAACATTCATCGTTGCGCTTCGTGTTGTCTGAAAACGTGTTGTCTGAAAATGGGCCTGAGCGTACATTGATACTATGAGAAGCGAAAGTTGAGGAGTGTCAGCGCAATGCGCGAAGATCAGCTGTTACAGCGCTTCTCCGCAAAAGGATCAGAAGCCGCAGGACCAAAAGCGAAAGGATCGGAGGCGGCATTTGCCGAGCTGGTCCGGCGCAATCTGGACTTCGTGTATTCGGTCTGCCGCCGCAAAGTCGGAGACCGGGAACTGGCAGAGGACATCACGCAGTCGGTCTTTCTGCTCCTGGCCGCCAAAGCCGGCACGCTGAGGCCCGGCACCGTGCTGAGCGGCTGGCTGTTCCAAACCGCGCACCTCGCCTGCCGGAACGCGCTCCGCGCGGAGGCGCGGCGGCAGCACTATGAGCGCCAGGCCATGCTGGAATGGGGACGGGAGATGGAACACGCGGCTCGAGACGGAACAAGCGCACCTTTGGGCGGCGGACTGCCAAGCAGCGGCAGCGTCAACGCCGCGTGGGGGCAAATCGAGCCGGCGCTGGATGATGCCCTGGCCCAGATGAGCCCCGCTGACCGGGACGCCGTGCTGCTGCGGTTTGTGGAAGAACTGTCGCCGGAAGAAATGGCGGTCGCGCTCGGCATCTCGGCCGCGGCGGCTCAGAAACGGGTCAGCCGCGCCCTGGAGCGTCTGCGGCGCGGATTGCAACAGACTGGAGCGGCGCTCTCAATCGCCGTCATCAGCGTGGTACTGGCCGAGAAGATGGTGCAGGCCGCGCCGCCGGCTGCGGTCAGCGGCATCCTGGCGGCGGCAAGCCAGGCCGCTTCCGGCGCGGCAGGCGGAGATTCTCTGGGCGGAACTTCTGCGGGGGGACAGGCGCATTTCGCTCGCTGGGGCAAGCCTGCCGCGCTGACGAAAGCGCAGGGCCTGCTCACCGCAACCCTGCTCGGCGCGGCCGGCCTCTGCGTGATTGTTTTTGTGTCGGCGGCCCCTCCGCGGGCCAGTATAATCGTGCCAAAGACAACAGCGCCAAAGATTACAGCATCGCAGCAGACTACAGTGCCGCAGAAAACAATAACGCTGCACGGAAGCGTGGTCAGCGCCGAGGGAAGTCCGGCGGCAAACGCATCGGTGACAATTTTGCGCTATGCCGCGTCCGACGGTGCGTGGAGCAAGTTTGCCGACGCCCGCACTGACTCCGCTGGGCGCTATACCGCTTCGGGAGAAGGCGAGATACAACAGCAGGGCCAGTGGACGGTTGTCGCGGATTCCGGGACACGCCTTGGATTTGGAGTGCCGGGAACGCCGTGTGTCTTGCCGCCGCCGACGCAGATTCGGCTGCATCTTGTCGGAACGGACGGACGCCCGCTGCCCGGCGTGAACGTGCAGCCGCTGCTGCTGTCAGGCACCGATGCCGCCGGGCGGCAGGAGACTATTTCACTTGCGCTGGGCTGCCCGCCGCGCCTGATCACACGCACGGACAGCGCCGGAAGCGCGGTGTTCCAGGGACTGCCGCAGGGATTTGTCGCCACGTTTACGGTGCAGGATCAAGCCTATCAGCGGCGTCCGCCGGCCGCCGACGGACTGCCCCTGTCCGCCGGGGCCGATTCCGGGACGTACACAGTCCCCATGACTCTGGGCGCATTCGTCACCGGACGGCTGGTGTACGGCCCGACTCAGCTTCCGGCGGCGGGCGTGCGTATTGGGGCGCAGGAAACAACGACATCCGCCTGGGGAGAAGCGCAGACCGACGCCGAGGGACGCTACCAAATTAACCAGCTTTCGCCGGGCCGGTACACCGTCGCCGTGGATGAGCAAAGCGCGGCGCTCGGCGGCGGATGGACCGCCGCCGCCGTCCGAAATATCGTGCTGGGGCCGGGCCAGGAGGCCGCCGGTGCAGACATGCCGCTTGTTCGGGGAGTGCTGATTACCGGAACAGTCACCCGGCGCGGCAGCCATCGCCCGGTTGCCGGAACCGAGATCGGCGCGTATGGCCCGGCGCATCCGGCGGGCGGGGCGTGGGTCGGCGGCGGGTGGACGCAGGCCGATGGAACCTATCAAATCCGTGTTCCGCCCGGCCCGCAGCATGTGTACCCGATGGCGCTTCCCGGCAGCGCCGGAGCCGACATTGCTGTCCCGGACGGCCAAAAGGCGGTCGTGAACTTCGCCCTGCCCTAGCGAGCATGGTTCAAGAAAAGGAGAAAAGCGTTGCTGATCAATGGATTTTCATTTCTGCTGAAAGGCGGCCTCGTGATGTGGCCCCTGTTTGCCTGCGCGCTGATCTCGGTCACGCTGATGGTCGAGCGCTCGCTGGCCCTGCGCTCCGTGCTTCGGGAAAGCCGGGGACTGCGGCGGCAGGTGCATGTATCGCTTGCGGAAGGACGGGCGCGGGCCGCGCTCAGCCTAGTCGAGATGCGGCGCGGCCCGGTTTCCCGCGTTCTCCTCACGGCGCTCGAAAACCGCACGCTGGACCGCGAAACTTTAGAGCATTTGATTACGGAAATTGCCATGGAAGAAACGCCCGGCCTGACGCGGGGGCTGAACCTGCTGGACACGATTATCACGGTCGCGCCGCTGCTCGGCCTGCTGGGAACCGTCACGGGGATGATCGCCGCGTTCCAGGTCGTCGCGATCTCGACCGGCATGAGCGCCCCGGCGGAGATTACCGGCGGCGTCGCGGAGGCGCTGATTGCAACGGCGACCGGGCTGACCATCGCCATTGTAACGCTGGTCGGTTACAATTTGCTGACCGAGAAAGTCAGGCTGATTGTGGCCGAGATGGAAATGGCGGCCACGCAGGTCATCAACGATCTGAGCCTGCGCCAGCCGGCGGGAGGGCCCGTCTATGAGGCTGCCGGCAGTTAAGCCGAAACGCGCGCGGATCGAGATCGTCCCGATGATTGACACCGTCTTTTTTCTGCTGGTGTATTTTATGCTCGCCAGCCTGACCATGACCCATCTGAACGCGCAGCGGGTTTCCCTGCCGGTGAGCGGCACGGCCGCAGGCAGGCCGAGCGCCGATGTCGTGGTGACAATCGCCAAAGACGGCCGCTGTTATGTGGATCAGGCCCCGGTGACGGAAGCGCAGATCGCCCCGCTCCTGAACCGGCGGCTTCAGGACGAGCCAAAGCTGACGGTTGTTTTGAACTGCGACAAAGACCAGTCCATTGCCCGGTTTGCGCGTGTCTTCGATTTGGTGAAACAATCCAACGCCGCCTCCGTCATGGTAGCGACAACGCCCTCCGGCACCTGGGCCGGGCAACAGCAGTAAATTATTATCAAATTGAAATAGTATTATGCGAATGAAACAGCCCGAACTGAAGAAAGGCCGGATCGAGATCATCCCCATGATTGACACGATCTTCTTTCTGCTGGTTTTCTTCATGGTCACCTGGCTGACGATGGCGAAAATCAACGGCCTGGGGCTGCATCTGCCGCGCCGCCTGCCCGCAGGCGGCAAGCCGCCGGTCTCGGTAACACTATCATTGTCGCCGTCGGGAACCTATTTCTTAGACAAGCACCCAATCGGCACCAAGCTCTGGGCTGCGGAGCTGGGCCGGCGCTTGCAGGCGCATCCCAATTCCGTGGTTGTCTTGAACATGGCGGCGAACCAGAAAGCGCAGACTTTGATTTCTTTGATGGACACGGTTGACCAGGTCATTGCCGCCTCGCACAGCCAGGCTCAGGTGCTGATTGCGACCCCGCGTGTTGCCGCCGGAACAGCAGAAAAAGAGAATACTCATGCTCACTGATAAACGTCTTGTTTTCGCGCTGGCCGCGTCCGTGCTGCTGAACGGCGGCGGGGTCGCGATGGTCGGCAGCGCCGCCCTATCGCATCATCACTTGCCCCGCCCCAAGCCGCAATCGGCAGCTCGCAGCGCGGCCTCGCTGCATCCTGCTCCGCTGCAAATGGCGGCGGCAAGTCAGGAGAAGGCGGGTTCCGGCGACCAGTCCGACGGCAGCGCCGACGAATCCGCCGCTGCTTCTCGCCAGCCCGGCAGCGATGCCTCGCAGGACGAGCAGGCGGGCAAGCCGGCCGCCAAATCCGACTACAAACTCGACTACAAATTGAGCCAAAAAGAAGCGGCGGCGCTGAAAACAGAGATGCCGCTGGAACAGCGCTTTAATCTCAGCAAGCCGCTCAGCCGCGCCCAGAAGCAGACGCTTTTGCAGGCACAGCAGATTTTGATTAGCTCGGCGATACGCGCCATCAGCCGCAGCGAAGCAAAGCAGGGACGGAATCAGGTCGCAGCGCAGCAGGAACGAAGTCAAGCTGCTTCCAGCCGGACGCCGACGCTCAACGGCAAGAAATCAGCGTTGAGCGGCGAAAAACTGGCCGCTGCCAATCACCGCTCCACTTCCAGCAGTAAGATGACCGTGGTCACTAAGCCGTCGGTTCCAGGCCGGAACAGCCATGCCGGAGCGCCCGGCAGCTCCATTGCGCCAAAGCTGGTCAAGTACCCCAAGATGAAGCTGAACCTCGGCACGATCCACATGACCCGGCCCACGCGCGGCATTACCGGCGGCGGCAGCAGCGACATGCGCGAAGTCGAGATCAAAGTCCATTATGTCGTGGATGATCCCAAGAACGTCCCCAAAACATTCAAGCCGGACCGAATTATCAAGATGTTTGCGGCGAACTGCAACGGCGATCCGGGAAACACCGCCCGCTGCCTGCCGACCGGCGGCAATACCCGGCTGGGAGGAGGGACGCTGCACGGGAAACATGACCGGATTTCCGGCGTCAAATACTGCGTGCCGGGCGGCGGCGGCATTCCCGGCGGGGCAGGCAGCCAGTCGCAGTCGGCGCAGACCGCTTCGCAAAGCCATCAGGGCCGCCTCGGAAACGACGGCAAAGGCCCCCAGAACAGTCAGAAAGAATACGGGCGGCAGGCCGGTTCTTCCCGGATTATTTCCGACCCGTCTCTTGTTTCGCAGCCGTCTCGCGGCGGCGGCTCCCCGGCTCAGATCGGCGGCTGGCATGCCGGGCATCTGAACCCCAACGAAGTCATGGCGCAGGCCGTCCATCCGCTGCATCTGCCGTCCGGCCCCAGCGGCTTCCGCGGCCTCGTGCCGGGAGCCGAAGTGCCGGTGCCGGACCGGAAATGGGTCTCCAGCCCCAAATCGCATCTGGCGTCAGCCCTGCCGGGGGTGCAGGCTGTCCCGCTGCCCCGGTTCACCGTTTCCCCGCGCAGCATCGGCTCGATGAGCCGGTTCGGCACGATTAGCTGGGGCAAGCCCGTGAAAATCCGCCACAAAAAGCAGCCCTACGGCGGCGACGGTTCCGGGCTGCTGGGAACCTACTACCGCGGCAACAATTTTCAAACTCTTTTTATGACCCGGCCTGACCGGAACATTGACTTCAACTGGTCTACCGATCCGCCCGACCCGCGCCTGAGCCGCACCGAAGAATACTCCGTGCGCTGGGAAGGCGCTCTGGTTCCAAAGCAGACGGATACCTACACGCTGATTACCGGCTCAGACGACGGCACGCGCGTGTACCTAGACAATCGCCTGATTATCTCCGATTGGACAGTTCATGGGCCAAGCGAAGACGCGGCGCAAGTCGTCCTTGTTGCCGGCCACAAATACAACATCAAAGTCGAATATTACGAAAACGGATATGGGATAGCGGCCATGAAACTGTATTGGGAAAGCCCAAAAGTGCCGCGTGAGTATGTTCCTGAACAATGCCTGCGCTATCCTCTGGCAGCTGCTTCTCCGCGCTGAGAATAACCCTGTTCTGCTCGTTCAAGCTCGTTCAAATCCAGTCCGGGCGTCACAGTGCAGAGTATCCGCAGCGTGAGGTCCTCGCCGATACAAGTAAACAGCAGTTCGAGGAGGTGGGCGATCAGGGCCACGGCCGCTTCAACCCGATCCTGCTGTGTGACATTATCTTGCGGTGTGACATTATCCTGTCGTTCAGGAGAGTCGGTGCCTGTCACTCCGTGCAGACCCAGCAAAGAACCGTTCTCTGTGATTTGAACAGCGCTTAAGTGGGGAAATTGAGCGGTTGTCAGGGTCAGGGCGCGGGCCAAAAGTGTTCGGAACCTTTCCTGCCCAATCCGCTTCGACAGGTGCAAATGCAGCTTGTCGGCAACTCGCCCGGCTGCGCCGACCACCGAAACATGTCCCTGAGTTTCTGCCGCCTCGAGTGTCAGCACCCGGCGAACTATCCCCGCTATCATAATCGCCCGCATTGCCCCTGCCTTGTCGAAGTTATTTCCGGCCACTGTATCATAAGACGCAGGACAACAGAAATCCTGCTTCCAGAAGCTAAATCTTTGGCGGAGAAGCCGCAGGGGGAGGTTTGTGGTGAAGTTTGAAGGTCAGAGTAGCCGCCGCGCCTGTCCATACTGATGAAGCAGGGCGCAAAGCTGGAGACGGGCGCGGGACAGGCGGGAGCGGACGGTGCCGATAGGAACTTGCAGAGCCGTCGCCGCTTCGACGTATTCCAAACCCTCAATATCCACGAGAATTACGCACCGGCGCAGCCGCTCGGACAGGCAGGCCAGCGCCTGCTCAAGCTCCTCGTCCAGCGTGTCCGCCAGCAGCGAGACACCGGGAACGTCGGCCGCTGCGGCATGTGTCTGCACCGGACCGGCTTCCCCCGTCGAGGTTAAGGTCTCCAGGTCAACCCGCGACGCAAACTTTCTGCGGTGGTGATAGTCATTGATGGCGAGGTTTGTCAAAATCCGCAGAAGCCAGGCGGAGCCGTTGGAGCCTTCCTGATAGCGCCCGTCAAGAAACGCTTCGTAGGCCCGAAGGAGCGTCTCCTGTACTAAATCCTGTGATTGATCTTCCTGCCCCTGGCAGAGACGCCGCGAAGCTCGCAGCAAGCTCGGCTCATTCTGGCGGATCAAGGAAACAAAAGCGCTTGGGGTAGGCTCTAGGGAGGAAGGCTTTAGGGAGGAAGGCTTTGCGGGGGCCGGTGGGAGTGAACAAACGGCACGATCAAGAGTTTCCATGCAGGCATTATGACAGGCCCAAATCACAGGCGCTTCACGGAAATATCACAGATTGGTCACGCGCCGGCGGCATCAACTGTTTCGGCTGCCAGGCGGCTTCTCGGAGCAGGAAGCGAGGGGTTTGTCTCGCTTCCTGACCGAAACTCAGGCGGAATTAGCCTTTGTGGTGCATCATTTGGCTGTGCATCATCTGGCTGTGCATCATCTGGCTTTGCATCATCATCTGGTGGTGCATCATCTGGCTGTGGGTCATTTTGTGCGACGTTGTGCTCTGGGCCGAAGCGCCCGAAGCGCAGGCCAGGGTCATAGCGACCAGGGCTGCGGCGATCACGCGAATTTTCAAGTTCTTCTCCTTAGCTGCCGGGGGGCAGCAGTGACAGGAAGGGGACAATACCCGCTTCCGTTCTTGTATTATGAACGGCTGCTATCACGGAGGAGTCACGCAATTGTCACATTTTCGTCACGGGAGCCTGGAACGTCACGGGAGCCTGGAACATGGATCGGCAGATGAAATGTGAACGACGTGCCCTGATCGGGAACGCTTTCGGCGGAGATCGCGCTGCCGTGAAGCTCCAAAATACGCTTGACGATGGCAAGGCCGAGGCCCGCCGAGCTTGGCCGTTCGGGCTGACTCGCCGCCCGGTAAAAGCGCTCGAAGATATGAGGCAGATCTTCGCGGCGGATACCGCTGCCGGTGTCCGCAACCCGAACTTCGATTTTTCCGGCCTGCGGCACGAGGCTGAGCGTGACGGAGCCGCCGCCCGGCGTGTAGCGCAGGGCGTTCTCCATCAGGTTATCCAGCACCCGCTCGATCAGCGCGATGTCGGCAGATACGAAGGGCAGAGCGCTGGGGAACAGGGCCTGAACCTGAAGGTTTTTTTGGCGGGCGACAAGCTGATGCTGCTGCACCACGTCCTGCACCAGATCGCCCAGCGAGAACGGTTCCAGGTGCAGCTCGACTTCACGCGAGTCAAGCTGGGCCAGCTCGAACAGCTCGCCGATCAGTTTTGCCAGCCGCTCGCTGTGCCGGATCGCAACTTGAATGTAGGCACGCCGCTCCTGGGGCGTCATCGTTTCTTCCTTGATCAGCAGCGTTTCCAAATAGCCATGCAGAGCGGCAAGCGGTGTCCGCAGGTCATGGGAAATATTGCTGATCGTTTCGCGCCGGTGCGTGTCGGCATGGGCCAGCGCCAATATCTGTCCCCGGATGCGGTTGGTCATCTGAAGGTAGACCAGCCCAAGCCGGTCAATTTCATCGCGCGGCGGGGTAATGCCGGGCCAGGGGGTGAACAGACGCGCCGACAGCACCGCGTCCGGGTCGCGGTAGTCCTGGTCCCGAAAGGTCTCTATGGACACGGTCAGCCAGCGCAGGCGGCGCGTCAGCAGACGGAAGAAAAACAGCCCGGCGGCGGCGACGAGCGCCAGGATGATGACCAGCGCTCCGGCGCTCGACCGCAGGATGTTGCTGTCTTTCAGCAGCCCCGGAACGGACTGCGGCTGCGGGCCGCTCAGGACGACATAGACGTAGCCTCGGCCCGCGCCTGCCGGGGCGACGGAGAAAATCTTCTGCCCTTCAGAAGCACGCGGGTCGTCGTCCAAAATCGGCAGCGGGTCAGAGCCGCCGAGGAAGCGCCGCAGTGGTGCCAAGGCGACGCGGCGGCGCCGAAGCTCAACCGGCGCACCGGAAAAAGTCAGCACAGTCCCGCGTGCGTCCAGCAGGTAGACATCAATGTCCGGGTTGATGACCATCAGGGCCTTGATCTCGGCTCTGGCCTGCCTCAGAACGGCAGGGTCCTCCGAAAGCAGATGGGTGGCGGCTAAATGCGCGGCGAGGCTTGCCGCCAGGGGCCGGTTGAGGCTTTGCGCGGTTTCCTGCTGGTACTTTTGGGTCGTGAACAGGGCGAGGGGAACGGAAAGGCAGCCAACCAGACAAAGCAAGCCCAGCAAAATCAAAGACAGCTTCCCGTGAAGCGTCTTGAAAAATGTCGTCAGAAGCAAGTCAGCCGGCCCCCCACGTCTCGCGGGCGGCGAACTTGTAGCCGACGCCCCAAACCGTCAGCAGGTAGCAGGGCTGTGCCGGGTCTGTTTCGATTTTCGCCCGGAGCCGGTTGATATGGGAGTTGACGGTGTGCTCAAACCCGGTATAGCCCAGCCCCCAGACGAGGTCCAGGAGCTGGGCACGCGAATAAACCCGCGCGGGGTGACAGGCCAGCAGGAACAGCAGGTCGAACTCCTTGACGGTCAAGCTAAGTTTCCTGCCGGCGAGGGTCACTTCCCGCTTCGCCGCATCAATGACAAGCGGGCCGCCTTGAATAATCGTTTCCCGCTCAGAGTCGGGGCCGGCGGCCGCCCCCAGCGCTTCCGCGCGCCGCAGCAGAGCTTTGACCCGCGCCAGCAGCTCCCGGATGCTGAAGGGCTTGGTCAGATAGTCGTCCGCGCCGATTTCCAGCCCCAGTATTCGGTCCAGCTCGGAAGTCCGGGCGGTCAGCATCAGGATCAAGGGATAGCGGGGTTGGGTGCGGAGCCGGCGGCAGACTTCCAGCCCCTCGACACCGGGCAGGGACAGGTCAAGGATGACGAGGTCGTACTGCTGGGCCGTGGCCTGCTCCAAGCCGGTCTGCCCATCGCAGGCGATTTCTACCCGGTAGCCGGCGTCCTGCAGATGAAGCTCGACCAGATGAGCGATGTCCCGGTCATCTTCCACAATGAGGATTTTACTAAACGCGCTTTTTTTCATAGCTGTTTCTCCAAACGAGAGGCGGAGAAAGTATGGACGAAGAAAGTGTGTCTAGTATAGCCGCAAATTATCACATTTTGGTCACGAAAATCCCAAGCACCCCCGATATTCCGGTCTAAACGCCTTGTTGTTCAAACGCCTTGTGTGACGGCGCGAATGATGAGCATGACGCCGATCAATGTAATCGCGGCGGCGCTTGCGACCGGCAGGCGTCGAAGCAGTCCCTCACCGGCAGGAAAGCGCTCGAACCAGCGCCGCGTGGAAACGACCATGAGGCCGATGACGATCAGCACGGTAGCCAGGCCGACGCTGAAGGCCGTAATCAAGACCATGCCGTAGACAATCCGGTGCAGGGCAACCGCCGACAGCAGCACGACCAGCGCGGAAGGACACGGCACAATCCCCCCGGAGATGCCCAGCGCCAGCAAAGAGCGCATCGTAATCGGCCCTTCCGGCACGGCATGGGTGTGGCTTCCAAACCCGTGCGAGTGCGTATGTCCGTCGCCGTGCGTGTGGGTATGTCCGTCATCGTGCGTGTGGACATGGCTCTCGTCGGCCTCGTGCAGGTGTATCTCGTCTGGACCATGAACGTGGTCGTGTGTATGCTCGTGGTCGTGTGTATGCTCATGCTCATGGTTATGCGCGTGCGAATGGTCGTGGCCGGTGGAAACGCCGCGCAGGCGGGAGACCAGCAGCCAGACTCCAACTCCAAAAACCGCCAGGCCGCTGACCACGCTCAGAACCGGGTA
>JAABUZ0100000736.1_pt1 | contig 74512 bp, 76 predicted proteins | sample 5562091 | NCBI WGS metagenome assembly JAABUZ01 (sample SAMN12813069, study PRJNA571459) | rock metagenome | isolation source: Antarctica rocks | place: Antarctica: Victoria Land, Linnaeus Terrace sud | collected 2015-12-21
AGTTCTATATGTCGCAAACCCAGACTCGAGACTATCATTCTCAAACAACCGCATCAAATGCGTCGGTTGCTTTGTCCCTCCTCGCTTACTCTTCATATACTGTCGTATACGTTGTCTTCATCGTCATTCATATTATCATCGCTGTCTTCATTATCTCCTTTCATGTCTTCATCACCATCTTCATTCTCGTCTTCACTCTCCCTTGAAGCTTCACTTCTAATCTCATCTTCATCATCGCTCTCGTACACATACACATACTCTTTGTCGTCATTGTCGTTTCCAAAATTAGCTGCATTCTCGCTCTCGCCCTCGGTTTTCACAAGCTGATGAATATGTGTCAGCAATATCTTCTCGATGACGTTGCAATAAATTGACGGCGCTCGATGCTCAGCCACTCTAACTGCCATCTTCAATTAATCAACTTAATTCAGAAGGGAGTCTAATATTCTCTGAAGCTCTGTCGACGAAATCTCCAAAGACGAAGTCGGCGAAGAGTAGCATAGATCAGAGAGTGAGAGAACGTAAAAGTGAGTTTTTACTCTTCGTTCGACTTCAAGTTTCGTCGTGTGAACCAGATTATCTCATGTCTCAAGCGCGAAAGGTGACCAATTCTTTGTCTCTGAAATCGTAGAATAAGAAGTCAGCAAGTAAGAAGAGAAAGAGTAGACATCTGTGAAGCTTTCGTTATCATGCGAGTTCTGCTGAAACAAGTCAGATGAAATTTGAAAATATTGACTTGGCATGTTTGTCATGTCCGGATGATTCATAAGTACGATAAATGATTTGCTAAATAACTTTTTGAAACTTTCTGCTGACTCTTGAGAGAACTGACTGAGCTTCAGAGATTCAGTTGCATTTTAATAGATATCTACGTCATTCAATAATGACGAATCATCTTAGCAAATTTTAATTCTTCTAAATATGACGCTCTGCACTAGATTTGGCCGCTCTCTATCTTAAGTTTTGGCTCACGTTATGTCGCTGATATATACTGCTTTATCGAAAAAGCGCTGTTTAAATTAGTTGTAACTTGAACATCGCATATGCTTGACTAGTAGTTGAAACATGAACGATGGGCCAATGATGTGTTTTGACTTTTTACAGATTCTAAGATTTACAAACTAACCACAGCCACAAAGCTATTTCTGTCTATTTAAGAGAGTCGGCTCTCGTCTAGCATTGCAACTATCGGCGGGAGGCAAGAGCCTCGCCTCGGTTCTTCGCCCCCAACAACATTAAATGATCACAAAGAGATAGCCGCGCTAGAATACAACAATATGATAGGTGCTCCAAATATTTTACTCTTCCCACCTCGCACACCTCTTTAACCCTAGACTCCTTTTCTTATTTTTCTTATCGAGTCACGTCAAAATAGAATTCTCAAGACGTTGTGATCGTCATTAAGGCGTCAGAAGATGATTCACTTTTGAACGCAGCAAATGAGATGATAAACAAGTGTTGAAGCACGAATAAGAATAAAGATAAGAATAGAATTGCATTCGCGCAATTTTTCTTTGACGAGAGCGAAAATAACTTAATCATCCGAAAGCAGTGCAGTTCTAAAGATAAGAACGAGTGAAACAACTATAATTAAAATCCGGTTTGATCGTTTATGTTTAGACGACAGAAGATTAATTGTCTATTTTATCACATTTGTACTGATTAGAACAGCTCTAATCATGTCATAAATATTACTCAATAAATCAAGAACTCTTTTGCGACGAAGTAAGATGTTTGTTGATTTATTCTCACTTCTAACTTGGCGTTCTAAATATTTAGCATCCAAAAGTAGTTCTTAAAGCACTCTATATTTGTGCCTTAAGAGGCGATCGATTTATGACTTCCTTTTTCTTGAATTTGGACTAACGTATTTCTTCTCGCATGTTAATAATTGTTTCATTTCTATTGCTTCATTGCTAATTAAATTGCTTACATTTTATTTTTGGTTGCTAGAAAACACCAAGATAAAAATGTACTTAATATCAAAAAAACTTTATTATTTTTGTCACGATCATACGTTCGTAATAAGTCTAGCTTACTCGTGTGCATTACTTATGATCTTCGTTCTATCAAAGAGAAAGTATTTTACTCATAGATCTTATTAATAAGTATGTAGAGAACATTAGTTTCATTATTCTTAAAACTATTATATAGTAGTTAGTTGTTTACGATTAAATCTACTTAGTCTTCCCATGGGATGCGACTTTGCGAGCACCTTACCTAATTAGATTGGCGCCATAGAAGTATGCCCGAGCTCGTGCACGTTCCGGTCTCGTGCACACCTCACTTTACTATTTTCATCTTTCTTCAAAGATTAATTACAAATTCAATATGACTTCAATTGAATCAACGCTTGCTAATTTAGCTTTGCAAGACTTATTTAACTACATTGCTACTACAAAGAAATTCAATATCAATCGAATTACGTTGTCGCGACGACATAGAAATATAACGATCTCAATGAAGAAAAGCAAGCTATTACGCTAGTACTTTCCACGAAGATATCAAAGAGAATTATGCTATTAGAGAGATTTGTAAACGTCTTTAGGCAATGCAAGCAATCACTTAATAACAAGAGTTTGCAACTAAGTAGTCGTAACAATAAGTCAAAACTTAAGATAAATTAAACACGATTTATAAGAAAGTCGTGTTAGAAAATCTATATACTAAAGAAGATTCTTCTTGTTCGCTATGTTCGTTGTCGAACATGTTGAGCATTGCTCGCTTAGCTCGTTGTTAAACATGTCAAACATTGTTCGCTTAACTCGTTGTTAAACATGTCGAACATTGTTCGTTCGTTAAGTCGTCAAACATGTAGACATTTGTACTTCGTACTACATGTTGCGTTATAATTAATATATTACGTTGTTTTAAGCTTAGACTCGTAACATTATTCTTTTTCTTAAAGATTTTTGTTTCGAAAGTTAAACATCTTTTATTATGTTTTGTTAGCAACAAAGTCGTCTTTGTATTGCATTTAAAATCAAACGTTACAATACATTAGTAAATATTGCTTGTGAACGCTATTCTCTCTTTAGTTATTTTTGTATTGTTATAAAAGACTTCTTGTCTTGTTTAAAGTGTTCGAAATGTGTTTGTGCAATCAAATCGTATATAAACATGTCTTAATTTTCTTTTAATTATAATAGAAAAGATCTTTTTGCTAAGATTGTTAAAGATGAAGCTTTGCTAATAATTGTCATAACTTAATTGCTACGAAATAAGAAAATTTTGAAAAAAATTGATGCGAAGACGAAACGAAAAACACAATGTCTATTGTCAAAAATAAAAAAGTTAAATGCTTCTAAATTTTTCAATTGTTTTGTTACGAATGTTCTTGTTAAATTATCTTTTGTCTTCTAGTTATCTCTCGCTATGCTAAATGATTTTTCGAATGTTAATGAAATCTCTAGATAAAATTATAGCAATCATTAAGATTCTCTCTAAATTCTTATGTATTTTCTAAGATAAAATATTTTTTTCACTTGACTAATAGTTTTGATCTTGTTGCTTTAAAATTCTTTTCACTTTGTATTAACTTTTTTTTTGAGCTTTGTAATGAAATGTTTCTTGTATAAACGTATTAAGATCAACTAGTTCTAATAACGAGATATAAAATATTAAAAATACTTTGACGTTCTTAAGTAAGTCAAGTTTATAATTGATTAATTTCTTAGTCTTTTTAACGAGAAATGATTCAACTTTGACATGATTTAATTTCTTGTTTAACTTTCTTGTTTTAAGATTTTTTGTAAAAAGATAAATTTTATCTCTTTCTTTTAGCTAAGATGTCGTTTTTCGTTTTTTGTTTTAATACTTGATTAATCTTTCTTGCATTATCGAGATGTTGTCGTATATCTTTTTTAGCGTCGCTATTCTTTCGATAATTAATTGCGTCAATAGATGTTTTCGCTCTTTCTTAAAGAGATTAAATTCTCTATTATAGTTGACAAAGAACGAAGTTATTTTAATGATATTTAAAATCTTTGCATTTAGTGTTAATTAAGTCATAAATAAAAGTAATACTTAATTGTTATAAATATTGTTGACGTAATGTCTTAGATATTGCTTTAGACTCTAATTTGTTCGTTCTATTTAATCATTCGTAATCGAATAATAGACAATAAACATTCGAAGTCTTATATTTAACTTTGAAAAAAGCGTCTTTTAATCGTTAGACGTGAAGAGCTTGTCTCTATTACTAGTTAGTTCTTTAGATATATTATAATATTGTATAAGTCGATTTAATATAATGTATTTTAGTTGTTTTGCGATGAACTTTTTCTTGCATGCGACAATATATAAATACTTGATAAGCTTGTTAATTATTACTAGTATTGAATTATATTTGTCTTCAATTGCTAAGTTCGTTAATCTAAACAACTTAATAATAAAATTTATCGTAACTTTATCTTATAACGACTTAAATAATTTCTAATATTGAATTTCGTCATAGTTCGCATATGTATTATGTTTGTTTTGCTAACAATTAAGACATCGTTTAATATATGTCTTGACAACTTGTCTCATCTATAAGAACTAACAATGCTAGCGTAAAAGTTAAAGAATTTTAAGTACTCTCAAGTGCTTTTGCAATGATTCGTCATGATGTTCTTTTATATATTTATCGATTTTATCGATAAATATCTAGAGTTTTTCTTTCTTTATTAGAAATTTTTCTATATTGTCTCGAAGTATTTGTAGTGTAACATTTAGTTCGTGCTTATTAATTAATAGTGATTCGTCTTTATTAATCTTAAGTATGTTGTAATTAAACGATTTCTTCGTTTTTATATAATCACTTCTTTTGCTAAGTGCGTTTGCTTTGTTGTTATCTTTTTCTAAGATATATTGTATTTTAAACTTGTATTGTTCGAGTCGTTCTAATTATCGTATTTGTCTTTTGTTAAGTTGTTTAATAATGATAAAGTGCACAAGATTTTTATGATTCGTAAGAATTGTAAGTTTTGATAATTTTTCGATGTATACTCTTTATAACTTTAAGAAAACTACAATAGCGAATAGTTTCTTATTGTAAACATCGTAATTTTGTTTAATTAACAAAAGTTTTCTTAAAAATTATGTTATTAAATGTTATATGTTTTCATGCTTTTAATTAAAGTATGCATTAATAATTAGATCTAATGCGTCGATTTCAATTCTACTTAGTAATCGTAAATCGTACATCTTTAATATTAATTTTTTCAAACATTTTAACTTAAGATTCTAAAATGATTTTTTTTTTACAAATTTCTATATTTATAACGTATTCTTTTTCGTAAAATTCATCATTAATATCGCATTAACGAAGTAGTTCTTAATGAACTTTTTGTTGTAATTTATGAAATCTAGAAAGAATTGCACTTTCTTAACATTAATAAATGATTTTTATTCTTTAATTGTTCGTAGCTTCTTAAAATTCATGCGTACTTCATGTCGTTCTACGACAAATTTAAGAAAGTCAACTTCTTCTTAATAAAATTCGCATTTTTTTAGTTTAAAATGTAAGTTTCTTCTATTTAGACATTCTAGTATTTTGAAAATATAACTAACATGTTCTTTCAAAATTTTTGAATAAATCATGATGTTGTTCAAGTATGCTATGACAAATTGATTCAAATATTGTCGTAATGTATCATTAATTATTTCTTAATACGTTGTTGAAGCGTTTGTAAGTTCGAACGACATTATCGTGTATTCGTATAGTTTATATCGTGTGCAAAAAGCTATTTTTTACTCTTTTCTTGTCTTCATTTTAATCTAGTTGTACGCTTTTCGTAGATCTAGTTTAATAAAGTACTTAACTTCGAATAATCGATTTTAAAGCTCGCTAATATTGAATAATAAATATCGATTCTTGATCGTAATATAATTTAACTTTTGATAATCGACACATAGACGAAGAGTTTCGTTTTTCTTAAATACAAAGAGAATCGAGTATCTTATCTATAATTAGAATTTTTTAATAAATTTTTTTTTTTCATTTTTTGTCAAGTATTCGCGAAGTACTTCGAGCTTCTTTTTGAATAGAGCATATATAAATTCAAACGTAAATTGCTTGTTTAATTCAAGTTTAATTTCATAATTTTACGATTAATGTTTAAAAAAAATCTTTGTTGTTTTCTCTTCTTGAAATAGATGCTTCCAATTATTGTATATTCGTAATACGTGCTTTAGCAATTTCTTCGCTATATTAAATAATTCAAGACTCTTAGAAAATTTGCAATTTTTTTCACTTACTTTAATCTTGTGATCTAGCTAATCTTTGCTAATGCTTATTAAGTCGAACTTAATTATATTATTTTTTTTCAAAAATGCAAATTCGCATCTTGCGATCAAATTTCGACTCTATCTTTTATTTATTATCGAACGCTATTAATGCGTAAATTAAATGTGAATTGCGTAATCACATTGTTCGAATCTAAATACTCGTGTATTTTAATTAACTTTTAAATTGTGTTACTTTAATTAAGACATTTCTAAAACGATATTATAAGTAGTTATTTCCACTATATTAAAGATTAGTTTCTCGTGATGTTGCTAAATAGCTATCGATAATAACTTCGTTTTTTTGTTCACTTTTTCATTTTTATCAAGTAATGAGTTTTTATCTACAATTACTAGATTGTAAGCGTTAAACTTCTTTCAAATAAAATATTCTTTTCTCTCTACAAGAGCTTTAGTTATAAAATTATCTATCGCATTAAAATCGATCATTGCGATAAATCAATAATTATTAATCTTAATTAATATAATAAAACATCGTGCGTGTGTTGTTAAATTTAGTTGCTATTGCTAGACTAATATATTGCATTTCTTTAATATGTTTTTTATTAAAAAATTTAAACTTTTTCTTGCTTCTATGTTGCGACTTCTATTGCAAACGTCTATTTGTGCTAAGCTTCTTTTTGTTGCTAGATTGTTAACTTTGGTTTTCTAGAAAATCAATTAATTTCTTCTTTTTCTTTTAAATAAGTCTAGCATAAGTCGTCGTAGCAAGCGATTCAACTAAGTGTCTTATGTTTCTTTGCTTCCTTTATCTTTTGTTTAAATAAAATAACACTATTTAGTTGTTGTTCGATTTCGTTAAGAATATTCTTTTTTATAGTGACGTTGCTTCCTAGCGCTTCCTCGCATTTGTTTACGATTTAATTAATTTATTTTTTCTTTAATGAATTAGCTAAAGTCTTAAGATTATTCGTGATGTTTTCTAGACATTTGTAAAAGTTCTTTTAATTATACTTTTCGTCTAAGTCGATAACTAGACTATAAGATTTAATAATTTCTTGAAGTGCTTAATTAATTTTCTACGTAAATGCGAGTGTCTTGTCTAATGATATTTTATCTAGAACTTTCTATAATTGATTTAAGTTCTCTATCAAATAGTAATTGTCGTTCAATTTAATCTTGAGGGTGTTCGCTTCTATGTTGATTTACTTTCTAATATCGTTCTAGCTATTAAATATCTCTCTTAACATAGCATTGATTTGTCAACGATTTATTAAGTTTCGCAATCGACAATCTCTTGCGAAGTGACTCGATTTATCACATAAATAGCACGTTTTTTAGAATTTGTTATCTTGCTTTTCTCTAAAGTTCTTCTCTTTACGTTGCTAGATAGAGTTCAATTCCATAAATGTAAATTTACGATAATTTAAATTATTGTACTTCTAATTAGAACGAAATTCTTTCAAGTAATATTTGATCGTTGATTCAAAGAAGATTTTTGTTCTTTTTTGAAATTAATTGTATTTTTTTTTATAACTTTTTTATACAATTTGTCGTCGAAATCGATAACTATTTCGATAAGATCAAACATCGTCTTCAACCTCTGGATGTCAGCTTATTCAACCCTTTGGCCAATTACTACTCGCAAAACCTGAATGACTGAATCTTTAAGAGTCAAGGACTTTCTCGAATATCAAAAAGAGACTTCTTTGATCTATTTTGGCCTGCACATCAAGCTGCTTTCACGCCTGCCAACATTAAAAGTGGATGGGAAAAGACGAGATTGCAGCCTTTCGATTCGTCACAGGTCATAAAGCAGATTAAATCGGAGGCTAGACCTGTTTCAAGTCATTCTTCTTCTTCAGCATTGTCCGAAGCTGATTGGAGAACGGTTCGACGGTTCATGAAGTCAGTTGTAGGGGAAGTAATTGGTTCGGAAGCTCGTAAGTTGAACAATACGATGAAAAAGCTTACTACAGATGTTGCTCTTCTGAAAGCAGAAAACGAAGGTCTTCGACGAACAGTACGTATTGAGCGAAGTCGCAGACGACGTGGAAAGGATTTATTTGACGATCTAGGGGTTAATAGTGAGGCAAAGGGGGTGTTTTTTAGTCCTAATAAGATTCAGGCGGCTCGTGACCGTCAAATCCAAAGAATCGAAGAGGAACAGCAAGCTGCTATTCAAAAGGCGGATGAAAAGGAACAAAGGGAGCTTAGAAAGCTAGAGGAACAGCGTTTAATAGCTGAAAGAAAGGTGGAACGGGAAAAAAAGAAGGCGAAGCGAGAGGAGGAAGCGAAGCGAAAAAAGGAGCTACGGGCGAAGGAATTGGAGCAACGACGTCTAGTTCAGGAGCAAAAGCTGAAGGCTAAAGAGCTTCAGAAAGAGCAAAAGAAGAAGTCTAAAGAGGTGAAAGTACAGCAATCCACTGATTTTGTTCCTATTGAGAAGGTGGAAAGGGGGCCAAGTCAAATCAGGTCTACGCGAGCTGGAAGGCAAAACAAAGCTCCTAAGCGATTTGATGATTAATTCTATAGCTCGGAAGCTTCATATAGATATCGACAACTCTCTATATTAATTGCAATTTGATTCTATGAATGGTGGTTAAATAATGATAAAAATAGTATGGGTGGCTAATCGGGTTTAGGGTGTGCACGGGATCGGAACGTGCACAGGCCCGGGCATACTCCTACCTGATCGGGCATAAGCTTGTCGAGCGAGCACAACTATATTCGGTTTCGCCACCCCCTTCCTATTTTCCTTCCTTAGCTTTTAGATCTTTGTTACTAGGTAACCTAGCTAGCTAAATCTACTGTATTTGGATAATTGCTACTAGTAGGGGCACCGCATGTGCACCCCTAACATTAGTTAATATAAATCAGATATTATAACTTAACCTTCCTGTATGCAAACACTTCTGGAACAGGTATAGTACTGTAAATCTTGATATACTTGAGAGTTGCAGCTTCACTGGTCAACAGCAGAAGATTCGTCTCATTAGACTCAATTGAATTGCCCTCTCTTTGGGAACGGAAGACCCATTGCACCCCATCTTCAAACGTAATCAAGATTGCTCAGTTGAAGCTACCACATGCTGAAGTCTGGAAAGGATCACAAGTACATCGTGATCTCGACGTAACTTGCTCGCCAGACAGGAAAGAGCAAAGGTGTCGAACTTCGCTTATTTGAAAACATTTGGATATTGGTGCATCGATAAGGGTGAAAGCTGTTCCGCTTAATAAAAATAGAAATTAGGCAACAGCTCAGCCTTGTTAATAGTCAGGGACATTTTGAAACATGGAAAGTCCCCTGGATTCGAACATCTAGGCAGCAGTCTAGGCAGCAATCTAGGCAGCCCATTAAATCATACTGAAAATTACCGATCAATACCATTAGGATGATTTCGCATTTCAAGCGCTAAGAATAACAAGTGAGAAGGCCTTGTAAAACGGCGTCGAGATCATCGCGAATCGGACGCGTTTTCACCTGCACACAAAGTATCCGCGTCTCCCAAAGGACAGCTACATATCACGACAACCTCAAAACAGCTCTGAAAATGGCAGACTCAGCACAACAAGCAGATGCGTTGCTCACAGAGCACTTCCAATATACCCCTCTCGTACGCGCTCTTCAAATCACCCTCCCCTAGATCAATACTAATTTCCCGCCTCAGTCTCTCATCGACGAAATTATCAACGCCGTCAACATCGTCATCTACCACGCCCTCGAAGCCATTGAAAACGGCCTTCTCTCTCTCCCTCCCTCAACCCTCGGATTCGGTGCAGGAAACTCATCCGCCGACCCCTCAATACGAGACATCGACGGCGACGGCAACATCGAGTACCCTGAAGCGACGGCTGAGATTGAAGACGGCGTGCATCAGCTCGAAACGCTACTGGAAGCGACGATGGACAAGACGTTTGATAAGTTTGAGATTTATACGCTGAGGAATATATTGATGGTGCCGAATGAGCTGACGGGGTGGATGCGGTTGGGGCACTATGAGGTAAGTGAAAGGGAGTTTTCTGTTTTGTGCGCGGTTAGACAGCATGATACATTCGCTGTCGTGTATTTATGTTATTGTTGTTGCCTTTCAAGCACATACGACCACAGACACAGGAATGCTGAGCAGCCCATTCGCTCTGTCATACACAAGCCTGTGATCGGAAGATCAGTAGTTGCGTTGATGACGAGCAGCGAATCCCCCCTTGTTGTATGTTTTTGAAAAATTCGTCGCACCACATTTTTACTGCATCCAAAACACTTTCCCTTAACAACACATTTGCCTTTCGTTCAAGAAAGACTGTCAAAAATAACAAAAAAACTAATCTATCTCTACAGAACCTCCCTCTCTCCCTTCACCCAACAGCCCCAACCCTCGAATCCCTCCTCGCCCTCCGCGTCCGCCTCCATGAAACCCGCAAAATAAACCTTGCCCTCCGCGCCACCCGTACCCAAAACACCGCCCTCCTCTCCTCCCTCACATCCCTCCTCTCCCCTCCCCCCAACTCCACCTTCCCCGAAACCCCTTCCATCGCCTTCCTAACCCACCATCTCTCCGCCGCCATCCTCGGCCTCACATTCACCCCCCCTTCCTCCACGTCCGCCAAACCCCTGACCACCCACGCCGCCTTCGCCCTTTCCCAGCTCCCCGCGCTGAGAGAGAAGTTACAGGAGCTAAGACCGAAGTTGAAGATATTACCTGAGGCTGGGGCGAGGGTTGATTGGGAGGGGAAGAGAGAGGACAGGAGGCGGTATATTGAGGGCAGGGTGAAGAGGGTTTTTAAGGCTGAGGATGGGGATGGGGGGGTGGAGGTGCGAGGGGCGAGGGAGGAGGAGAAGGTTAGGGAATTTGAGGGGGTGGTGAGGGGGTTGAGGAGAGGGGGGGATGTTGAGATGGATGGGTAGTTTGATGATGGACTTGATAGTTGGGATTATTTATTTTGGGAATGGGTTACGGAGTTTATGGACCGAGGGAGAGCGTTGATGATGTATTTATACAGCACATGTCAAGTTTCTAAGAAGGACGGTGGAAATGACTCGTTTACTTCTTGAATAATATAACTCTGACATATCGATCATGAAATAAGTTCTTTCACAACTTGATATTTGAATAATAGATATTTGTGGGTCTCGGCTAGCTCTAGGGGCCGGCCTCCGTCCCGTTTTTTCCTTCTGTGGTGAGTAGCTTCGCGTGCTTCCGATGTTCGGAAGCTGCTTGCCCCTCACCAAATTAACGAACATCAGAACTTTTCAAATATTCGATTGGAGTAACCATCATACGCCGCCGATAGAATTTACACTTAGATAAGTCGTTATATAGGCCTAATATAGGGCTATAAATAGGCCCCAAAATATCGAAAATCTGATCGCTTTTGCATAGGGGGTAGTTACGTTGCTGAATATATTGATTTCAATCTCCTTCACTCGGAAATTTCTTATCTTATCTTATCTACTCTAACAGTGGCCCCGACTAGGGATAGTGGCACTCACCACGCTTTGAAGTATTTTTAGGGCGAAAACACGAAGAGATCGTTTACAGAATCACTGGATACATGTTAATCAAGTAGTCAATCTTGCATGTCCAGGTTTTGAAAAATCGGTGCGATTGTGGGCACCGGTTACTGCTAGGCTATCATTAATTTTATCAATGGTGTGGGAGGTTAATGTAGTTCTCTTGCACCCAGATTTGCGTGCGCGGTACCCGACCATCCCCGATCCGGTATAGCCGGGCTTCTCGCCGCCTGAACCTCTTCCCTCTTTTGCCCTCCCTCTTCCCTTAATGACTGAAATGCAACCCTTTCGCCGCTTTTTCTGGATGCTTCAACCAGACATCCACAAACGGCCTTCTGGCGCACCTTGCGTTCTGGCTGCGCCAAAATGCGTTTTCAGGCTGTTCCCCCAATTTCCCTTTCTATCTGTCGTTTTCGCGTCCCTCTCATTTCCCCTCGAATCTTTTTACCTCGATCGATCTTCTCGTGGTTCCTGTTCATTACTCGTGAGGCGATCAATTCTCTTGCGAGCCTTCGCCGTCGTTCTGTGTATACAGCATCATGGGTCGTCGACGTGACCGTCCACTGCGCAACGTTAAGACCGCCGCGTACTACGTGGAGAAAGGCCGGCAGAAAAACGAACATCACGACCTGCGAGGAGTGTTGGCGGCGGCTACGCAAGCGAAACTGGGAACGATCGAGGGGACATGAACACGGTGCGTTACGACTTCAGTGCCCGGTGGTTCGAGATTGATGTTGACTGAAGAACAGGTTCTGCGAGCATCTTGGGGAAGATCCTCATGATTATCTTGCACGAGCGACAGCGGAGTCGATTGCATCCTACTTAGAATGGTACCTCGATCAAAGCGATATCAAAAGGCAGATATGCATTCAAAACAAGTTCAGGATGATACAGATGCTGTATCGATATCAGGTCGGACATTCAATGAACAAAGTTGTCAATGAGGAAGTCATGAAGGTTCGTGCCCGGTTGACACTTTGCATTGCTCGCCCTCCTGACTGAGCAACATATGCAGTCGATCAAAACTCAGCTTAGATTTTCCCACGCCTTGGACGTGGGAACTCCGCATAAGCCGATGATGGAAGTCCCGGACCTGTTCGCGTTCCTGCATTTCCTGTGGAACGATGACCCCCATCGATTCTCTCACGAAAGGGAGAGGGTTCAATTTTCGCTATTTCTATTGCTATGCGCCTACACGTCATCACGACCGGGCGCCTTGGTTGAGAGTAGCGCAGATGGTATCAGAGGCTCTGGCGATGCCCTGCGCTACAGAGATGTCAAGCTGACCTTGATTCGGAATCCGGTGGCAGGGGGGAAGGACGTGTTGATACTGGAGGTCACTCTACTTTTGATAAAAGGGAAGAGACACATGAAGGAACCGTACGTTCTACGCCGCGCTGAGGCTGACAACGCTGACTGAGAGCTAACGATCGATAGTACTACTTATGTTTTACACGAACAAGACGACAATCTGGCCCTCTGCCCAATGTTGCACTTTCTCGCCCTCGCTTTCTCCGACAACGCCTTCAGGGCTCCGAACCTCGATTGTCTCGAGGCAATCTCTTAGATGAAGGTTCCGGAACCACGGCAAGCCATACAGCTTGAGTGGAAAGATAACATATTGGACAAGTGCATTTTCCGAAGAGCAGAGAAGGGGGTTAGTGGGATGAAAATTTCGGATCGAGTTTTGCCGTACTATTCCATTAGCAAGCACTTCAGAAAGGCCGGGCAAGACGCAGGGTTCCGCGAGAACTTGACACCGTATGCCATTCGCCGAGCCACAGGCAACGCCGTAAACGGTATTTATCATCGTTGTGGTCTATTCTTTGATCTGTTTGCTAACGCAGTTCAGGTGGCGCGACGGAAGCTGTCCGTAACCAGATCATGGGTCATTCCCGGGGAGAGATGTTCAAACATTACATATCCCAATCGGTTAAATACGACGTTCAATCTGCTTATCTTGGTACCGAGTCGAGGGCTCAGCTTATCTCAGCTGCAGGGAGGATGATCCTGTCTCGAGATCGGCGCGCGCCGACCGAACTCTCGTCCCTGGAAAAGCGTGAAGTCGACCGCCAAGATCAGGTCGTTGATCTCAGAAACAAAAGAGCCCGCCTGATTCAATTGTGCCAGACAAAACACGTAACCCTGGAACAAGCCCGGGTCAGCGGGGGAATACTCGCCCGTAAATTCCACGTTGCCGATCAGGCTCTAAGAAACGAGGTACGATACCAGAGAAGCCAGCGCTTAAAGAAGAAAAAGGAAGAATTTTTCGCGACAATCAACGTTTTAGAAATCCAAAATCAGCTCACCGGCTCGCCCGGATACTGCGTTTCTCCTCTTCCTACATCATCTCAACATTACCTTTTGGAACGCACTCGCTTGGCTTGCAAGTTGTTTGAATCAACGCAATCATCTTCTCACTCAGAACAAACGGTGCTCCTGCGCCTTTCGGCTCTTCACGACCTCATACAATTATGCGCCCGCCAGGAGCCTCGGGGACCGAGGACGGTGGACTTTGAGGAGGAGATCGAAAGTATAACCTCGGAGTTAAGCTCGTCAAAAGAAGAGGCATATCCGATCCGTTGTGCTGTGAGAACCTGTCTTTTCTGCCTGGGTAATGTGGCTTTGCCGCGTCAGTATCGACAAAGAAACTTCAGCAGCGGCAACAGGCTTGCAAAGCACCTCGAGAACCAGCATTATATGCTCTTACGCCGTGACCCCGTCTCAGTTGGTCAAATCCCGTGCCCTCATCCAGCCTGCAGCAACATACTTGAGGGTATCCCGCACTTTCAGAACCATGCAGCGAAGGTGCATGGGGTCCGGTTCACGAGGAGCTGTGGTCAGCCTGCAATGACAGACTAACAGAGACGCGTTGCCTCTGAGAACACCGTGTATAATTAAGAAGCGGGTGGTCTACTTTGAGATTTCTCATGCTAGGATCAGTTACAATGGGTAGTAATATTACAAAGTTATTCATCAGAGAAGATTGCCCCAATAGCTGAACAGATCGGGCTCCGCTTATGCTCACTCCATTGAGCCCTTTTTCATGTCCTCTGTCAGATTGTATGAAGATCATCCACGATTCAGGCTACTTCGTCAATCACGCAGTCACTATGCATAAATCGAACCTTGAAGTTCGGACTGTCACTATGAAAGCACTGGAGCGAACTGTTAAGTCTGGTTAACTTGCCTTGTTTACTTTATGAGGATGTCAACTTTATATCTCGTTTGAAATCATATTATGTATCTCTTGTATACGTGTCAAATGTTAGATTGTGGATTAATTTTATTCTAGTAATAAAATTTTCACAAGTTTATTAAATGTTAAAAAAATTAAATTAAAGCTTTGTTTTATGTTATTTAACGAGTTTCTAACGTTTTTAATAAAGAATAAAAAAGTTAAATATACGATTAAATTTCAACGAATAAATAATAAATTAATAAAACATTTAATCATTAACAAAATTTGAAGTGATTCAAAAAACACGTTTAATTTAAAAAGTTTAAATAAATTTAAAAGACTTAAGTAAACTTAAGTAGACTTAGAATCATATACTATTAACTTAATTCAATTTTTATTAATTTAAGTAATTTAATTTAACTTAGATAATTTAAATAATTCAAGTCAATTTAAGTTAATTTAAATGACTTAAGTTAACTTAAATGTTTCAGATGTTTTAAATGTTTATGTAGTAGTTACGTCGTTATTTAATCAACGAAATTATATATTTTTATTTTTTAAACATTAAAGTAATCATCTTATTAATCATTTACGCGCACACTTTTAAAGTTATTTATTTACACGCTTAAAGTTATAAATTAATTACGTTTAAAACTTATTTTTTAACACGCAAAAAGTTATTTATTAAACACGTTTTTAATTAATCTTTTTACACGTTCGAAGTCATTTATTTACATGTTTAAAACATTTTTTAAATGTTAATTTAAAACGTATTTTATAACATGTTTTAAATTTAACTTTAAATTAACGTTAAAACGATTAAATTTTTATTTATTTTAAAAGTTTTAGTAATATTTTTTATTTTTACTCACGTTTGTTCGTATTGTAAACACGTTACATTTTTTGAAATTAAGTATAAAAAACATTTACGTCGTTGCTTTAAACAATTAAAATAGTTTTATAAGTTTTATTATTATTTTAAGTTAAATTAGTTTTAAAAACGTTAATATAAAAAGAATTAAAATAAGTTACACAGTTTAATTCTTTATAAATTATAATTTCATTGTCTTTAACTCGTTGTTACAAGAACGTGATTTTTTTCTATTTTAATAAATATTTCTTATGATATTTCTTATAAGTTATAAAGTTAATTTTATAATAAAGTTTTATTTTAATCATTTAAGTCTTACACATTTACATAAATTAATCTAGTGTGATCGTTAGATTAGATTTGGGTTTAAGATTAATTTTTTTTAAAAAAATGTTTTTTTTAATAAGAATTTTTTTTTTTAAATAATGATGTGTAATATGAAATTTTGAAATCCAAAGCATAAACTTAAATTCAACCCAAGTAGCATATTACATATCATTATTTAAGATTTTTTTTTTACATTAAAAATTACATATTTATAAAAAATTATCATTTTTTGCAATAAAAACCTAACGATCACGCTAAATTAATCTAATTTTTTTATCACTTATTAAATTTATAACATTTATTATATTTAAAGTAAATTCATGATAATATAATTAAAAATTAACTATAAATTTAAACTTTTTAAAATAATTCGTTTAAAAAAATTGTAGTTTTTTAAAAAGCGTTAAAAGTAATAATATTAAAATTTAATTCTTTTTTCGTTTTATTGTTTAAAATTATATTTTTTAATCTTATAATATTTTAATATTAAATTTTAACTTAAACTGTTTATATTGTACTTTTAAAATTAATTTTAATTAATTAATTTTAAACTTTAATGCAATTAAAGTAGATAAATGATATATAATAGAAAAAGTGAAAAGAATATTTTTTAAAAAATATTACATTATATAATTATTACTTTTATCATTTTATCATGTTAGAAGATCTATCTAAGATATTAATATTTTATAATTTTTATTTTTATTATTAATCTTTATAACTTGTTTATAAATATTGTACATAGATTGTAAGCTAAAAGAAATTTATATTTATTTTATAATAAACTATTTTTTTTATTATCTTTTTACTGTGTAATTGATTCTATTATAATTAAAACTTCGAGTTAACATAAATGCAATAATATTTAAAATAATAATAATAATTATTGTTAGTCTTAAATGAAAATTTTAAAAAGTACATTTTGTAAAAAACATTAAATATAATTAAAAACAATCTTGTATCTATTTAAAATACAAGACATTTGCATAGAATATTACATTATTAATATTTACATTAAACTTTGCAGTTAAAAATTAATAATTTAATCTATTTACATAATATAAAAATTCTGAAAAGTATATTTTGTAAAATATATTAAACATAATTATAAATCATTTTATAGTTATTTAAAATGTAAAATAATTGTACAAAGTATTACTTTTCTAGTTTGTATATAAAACTTAAAAAACACAAATTAATTACTTTAATTGTTTATATAATATAAGAATTCTAAAGAGTGTATTTTGTAAAGTAAATTAAATATAATTATAAATTATTTTATAGTTATTTAAAATGCAAAATAATTATATAGAATATTACTTTTTAAGTTTATACATAAAACTTTAAAAATAAAAATTAATAACTTTAACTATTTACATAATATGAAAATTCTGAAGAGTACATTTTGTCAGATATATTAAACAGTTTTAAAAAGATATTTATATGTAACTTAAATGTGAAATTTTTATTAAAATATTAGCACAAAAGCAGAAAGTAATATTTTAACTAAAGTTTGCTAAGAAAAAAAGTGATATTCTGTGCAGAGTACTAGGAGAAAGAACATTAGAGTGATTGTTGAGTTAAATTAGATCAAGATTTCTTGACTTAACTTGATCTATAAGTAGTTAGTTCTAATAATTTAATTTAATCTGCAGATTAAGTTGAGTCAAAGTTAAGTTAGATTTTTCTTGATAAATCACACTTACTAAATATAGTATATTTGAGTTTCAATCTGATTAATTGTTAGAAATAAGTGTTAGATATACTATATTTAGTCTTTAAGTCTTATTTTGACCTGCAGGTCAAGTTAGATTAGAGTTAAGTTGAGTTAAAGCTGACTTGATGGTCACTCTATGCATAGCAGAAATGTAGATGTGAACTGTGTGATCTAAAAACAATAATTGTTTACATGTGTTAAAATATTTAACATATCAATGTGTGTAGTGTGCAGATCTACTATATAGGTAGGGTCATTTTCTTTATGAAATCATCTACAGGTTACTGCTAAGAATCTAACCACTAAGGCAAAAGGCCTGCCTGACTGTGAGGTTGATGCATGCACAACTGTAACAGTTGCCACCCTTCGCGAAAAGGTGCTCGCCCCCTCCAGCACTTGTGACCCGGTCGGGCTGCCATTTCTTGGTGCGTCACACACTTAGAAATTTGGCGCTGGTAGTGGCCAGTTGGTGCTACCATTTGCTAACGATCTAACCACTAAGGCAAAAGGCCCGCCCGACCGCGAGGTCGAGTTCTAAGTGAATATATAATGAATGTGGAGGTCGCGCACGCGTGACCGTAACAGTTACTATTACAGTGCAATTACAACTGTTGTATCTATAAGCCCAACCCTCTAGCTCTATACCTAAGGTTGCCTCTGGTTAAGGATGTAACAGTTATGCGGTGTTTTCACCATCTTGAATTAGCATGTCAAGCGGAAGCAAACCGACTCCTCTTCCTAATCTTCTTCCCATATCTACCAACACACAGTATACTCAGCGAAACGCTCTCTCTATCTCACACACATACTCACACACATCTGTCACGGGAGGGAAAAGAAGGAAGAGAGGAAGGAAGAAAGCACGTACCTGTAAAAGAGATATGGGAACGGCATCATTGCTAGTGTGAGGAAGGCGAGGAGACTGCCAAATCCAGATGTCAGTCTCTATCAGCAGTAGCATACAAGTAGACTAGGGGTAATGCTTGTTCGTACCTAGTTGCCCAGTGGTCGCCGAGTTTGTCTGCGGAGTTAGTTTAATGGTTAGTTGGTTGGCTCAGAGTGAGGAATAGGGGGAGTAGAGAGTTGCTTACGGTACATCTGGATGCCGAAGAGGGGGAATATTGCTAGCAATATATTAGCATGTGTAACGTTTTTTTCCCTTCTGGTGAGGAGGGACATACCGCCGAAACTGCATCTGAGAAAGGTGTTTGCGGCGAGGGCGCTGGCTGCGTAGAGGGGATAGGCGTCGACTTGGAAGGTGAAGATACCGGTGAAGACAAGGAGACAGCTGTGGAGGTTTCAAGCGGTTAGCTAAGGTATCTGTTTGATGGTATGATTGTGGATGCGTGGAGTTATCATGTAGCGTGTGTGAGATTTGGTTGAAGGGCGATGCGTTGGATGCAGGTTGAGTTAGTGGTCTTGCATGAGAGAGAGCGGAAGTGCTTCATGATTTGTGGCTTCGAATTATAAGATGATTCAGAATATACTCTTTGCGCCATTTTGGTATGAAATATCGCGGTTGAACGGGTAGTCAAGATCTCAGATGGGGCGTAGCAATATGAGTTCACTCACCCCATGCCGAATATACCTGATCCGATTATAGGCACGATCCAATGCACGCTCGGAAAACATGTCCAGGCAAACATAAACAAGCCTGTTGGTACGAGGATTGACCCTGCAATCTATACCCAGCGGTCGGAGTTAGCAGTGCCATTGACTTAGGAATGTCTCGACAAGTGAAGGAAATCTGTATCCCCCAACTGCATCAGACAACAGGTGAGTTACTTACGGCAGGTGGCAAACGGTACTCCGGCTCAGAGCCACCAATCTCTCCCGTAGCTACCTCTCTCTGCTTGATCAATCGCACATAGTTCCTATGCACGATCGGATCACACGCAGCACCACAGAGCATGCCCACAAAGAGGCCTAAGAATGTCAAGCCCAGCTGCGAGAGGCTAAATCCATAATTTCCGATAAACACAACGCCAAAAGCCCCAAAGAACAAGTATACAATCCCGAGGAGGATCGCGGAGAGTATGCAGAGGTTCAAGCACATTGGCTCGAAGATTAAGAGCTCAAAGGGCCTTCTTGTCGCCATGACGATCGTCCTTGGGATAGACTTATTCATCTTCTCGATCGGCGCAATCCATCTGTTATTCCCCGTGTCGCTGCGCAGTTTTCGGGCTTTGTTTCGCAGCAGAATGGGGTGGTACGTCTCCGGGACCAACAGACCGAGCAATGCAAGATCGATAGCGGACCAGATGATCAAAACGTAGAATGTCCATCGCCACGAGGTGTATTGGTTGATGAACCCACCGACCACGGGACCAACCGAAGGGCCGACAAATCCGGTAGCGGTGAACATCACCATGGGAGCTTGGAGTTGTCCGCGGTTGAACAGGTCTCCTACGGTGCCTCCTGCAACGGCCATAAAGGCGCTTCCGGAAAGACCGCATAGAAATCTTCCGATCAGCATGGTTGCGATGTTTTTCGCTGCTGCTTCGGGCACCAGCCATATCAGGAAGAAGGTGAAGGACACCAAGTAGATCGGACGGCGCCCATATGATTCGCTAGCGTTTATGAGTGAGTCAAGGTTGTCTAAAGGTTGTCTAAAGATTGAGAGAAAAGACTTACGATAAAGGACCTAAGAACATTGGACCGAGAGCTAGTCCCATGATGTAGAGTGACAAGCCGAGTGTTGCAACGAGGTTGGAAACCCCAAATTCTTGTGTAATCTGACCGAATGTGCTCGTATACACCGAAGAGGTGAAGGTTCTAACAGGCTGTCAGTCTGGGGTGGTTCCCACTGTCATGATGTAGGGTTTGTGTAGCCAAAGTTAAGAGATTCATTTTGAGCCACGTGAAAGACCCTTCAGAATAGCAACACTTTTTCAACATCAAAATGTACTTGAGACATCGAGGCGTACACAGTACATGTTTATGAAATGAAGATCGCTAAGACTTACACACAAAGAGCGCTCAGGCTAACGACGAGAAGTATCAACCATTTCCTGGCATACGACAAGCTCCTCGGATTCAAAAGATCGGCATCTCCTCCATCCCAATGTACTTCGAATGGATCATTTTCAATAGACGGGCCTCTCTCAGCATCGAGACCTACATCTGCTGTTGCAGTGGGGATGAGGAGAGCCAAGAATTTCTTCGTGTTCTGGGTTGGAGGTGCTTCGGTATCGATTTCACCCGCCAGCGTCTTTTGACTCTCCTCCGAGGCGGAATCCTCTTTCATCGCGTCCGCCATCTTGATGTATGATTACGGTGGCTTGAAGACGAAGCTGGAATGGAAGGTTGCTGTGCAGTGGGCGGGTGAAGCAAAGCAGGAGATGGAGGAATCGAAGCAGTTCATGTGGGTGAGGGTAACCACTCTTTATCGCCCGAGTAAACATAAGCTTACCAAATCAGCCTTCGGCTTCGGCCTTTTCGTCGGACTTTGTGCCTTTAACTCCTGAATAATGGTCACACACGGCAAACAGTGGCCCCCTGAAGTCTATATCGGGCTTTCTGTAGCAGCTGTTAAGTCTTGTAAGTTCTATTGTTTCAGATTAGTGGCTGAGATGCCTGAAGGCCGAGGGATATACGAAGTATTACCATGAATGTTTTGCATTTCGGCCTAACTAGACACTAGAAGGGTTGTTAGTCAGGATCAAGCTTCACCACGGCCCGAACCTTGAAAAAGATGAGAATGGCACTTGCGGTCCTATTTGGGGTATGGTGATTGTATTCACCACAAAGCAAGGCCGAAAAATAGAAGCTTGGAGGTTTTAAACATCTTGTGATGTATATTCTATGTGCTCATGTGAGAGCGTCTAAAGTATGTTGAAGGAGAGACGCTTGGGCATTGCCAGCTGTAACCAGCAGTCCAACCAACAAAGTATCCGAGATCTATTGTTTCTCCTCTCAACAGCCACCCAAAAAGTCACTTCCAGGCCATATCACCCCTGACACCCTGTTCTGCAACAAACCCTTCCTCCCAACTCTGCGTAGCTGGGAAATCACTGCCCTGGACCTCCGCCATTTGCACACGATACGACGTCAGCTGCTGAATCATCTGATCCAGCGATAGCGAGTTCGGCAGCTGACACCAGTCCGGCATGGGCGCTGCCGTGGAAGAAGGCGGCAGTGGTGTAGTTGCCGGCGTGGCGAGCCCTGAGGTTGAGCTGATGACGCTGTGGTAATCGCTTCTGGGGCTAGCGATGTTGGTGTTGGCCCAAAAACCGCCCTGCAAGGGTGTGGAGAGCTCGCAGAATGCTTCTTCGATGTCCGGAAGAGTCATGTGGCTCAATGAGCCGGTGGTGAATTTAGGTTCATTGCGGGAACAGAGTGTGTCTGGAAGAGGCTTTGTTGCTTCTGAATAGGTGCCGCCGCTTGGTACATCCATCGGAGGACACGTCGGAAAGGGCTCCAACGAGGCCAAGCCCGAATTGATGCCAGAGCTGCCGAGGGAAGACACGAGATTGCCATCGTTGAACAGATTTTTGAGTGGGATGTAGGGGGCTGATAGATGACAGTATGCAGAGACGTCCGACGGCTCAGAACATGACAATGGGAGAGGCTGGTTGTCATTGTTGCCCTCGAAGGTGGATGATGCGGGTGAGGGACTTTCCTCTTCCACGAGAGACACCTGCTGATCTTGGTTCTGTGAAACGCCGATGTTGCTACCCCCACCCCCCTTCTTGAATCGTTGCTCATACCTTGAGTGGTTCAGTTAGTTTAGGCATGAGCACATCTTTCATAGGATGGTTGTTCTCTGAAGAGAAGCATGCAAGTGGTATTGGTATCTTGAACTCGTCTCTGTGTGTATCAAATTGGTAGGCTGAGAATGAAAGTGGGTGGAAATAGGCAGAAAGCTTACCGATTTCTCGCAGCGATCGGGGTGCGGTCATTGAAGAATCTCTCGACGATTTCCGTCCAATTACGGCCGTAAACCCGCACTGCACACTCCAGAGTGCTATCTTCCAAGAGCGACCATCTCGAGCGATTGATGATGGGATTAAGACACTCATGCCATCTTCTTGAGCATTCTGCCAACAAGCACGATTAGTCTGTGTTGTGGATGGAAATCTCACAATCTTACGATCTGCTTGCCGTGTGCCCACGACCTCTGATACTTTGTTCCACCTAACAGAAATGTCAGTATCGGCTGTTGATACATCACGATGTAACTTTTTCACCTGCAACCGTGCAGTTCAACGCCTGCCTCAAGCCTTTGGTCTTCATCCTGTCCCCATGGACCTTTAGTGACCACAATTCTTAATGCATACACCCATCTCTTTCTACAATCCTTATTAGTTCGCCCTTCCAAGTGAGTCGCCACCTCCTGCCAGTCAATGGTTGTACTGTCTGTGGTAATAACTTGAAGTGAGCTTGCCCGTAGCCAGCATGAATGGAACACTTGCTCATTGCACTACGTACCGTTCTGAGCTATAGCCTCGCGAAGCAGCGCATCCTCACTTGCTGTCCAACGCCTCGGCCGCTTTCGTTTCTCTGCCATACCAGAAATTGATAGGTAGGTATGTATGGCCGTGTGGATAAGAGCTAGTTGAGTAGCTCAGTGGACGTAAGAGTCTTCACCGCACGATCGATGTTGAATTCTTCGAAGCAAGGGTCTTGTATGTATCTTAGCGCGCAATGCTTTAAGAGTACACTTTTGGCGCAGTGACATGTTATCTGACATCTTCTGGCAACTAACAGCCGTACTGTAGAAACGTGACTAAAGGCTCAGAGCAAAATCGATTCTCACATCAGCTTTGTGCGTCCCTAGAAGTCCTTGAGTTAATGATTAGTGAGCACTGCAGCTTACAGCATACCTGAAGCTTACTGCTTACGGCATATCTAGTGTGCACCAGGCCTCGCCGAAACTGTCTGAAACTGATCAGGGTAATAGATAATGGTAACCACTATATGCACACCACCCGCCTTTGCAGACACACCACCTGAACTTTGCAAAAACACCACCCCCCGCCACTAAGCCTAATCAGGTAATCGTTCTACCCCTGAAAGAGATTTGGAGAAGAACGCTGGGAAGATCACATAAACAGTCGATTTTTGGTGCGAAAAGCACCTCGTTCTCTTCGCTCTCAAGGGCATAATCAAAACCTGAAACATATCTTTTGAACGCTTCAAATCGCCTTCAAATTAAACCTATTTACATCTGAAAAGAGGTCATCATGCTGTCTGGAACGCCTGCAATTTGACCACCTCTTGCTTGACTTCTTGCTCCACCTCTTGCTTCACTTCGTCCTCGTCCTCGTCCTCGTCCTCGTCCTCCACGGCCCCGAGGGGCTTGTTGAGGCTGAGTCGCCTGGGTAGCCCCGCGCGACGGAAGCTCTTCCACGAGTTCGAAGCCAGACGGCTCTCGCTGTGTAGACTCTTCAAAGGCTTGCTGTCGCCGCTGAGAGGCCCCTGACCGTACACGGTTAGATGAGCCTCGTGGCCGCCCTTTCGCCCTGACAATGGCGGGCTCCTGGACGCGTAGTATGTCTTCCGGAGCCGCCGTAGCGGTAGAAGCAGTGACGACGACGGGTGAAGGTGTGACTGGCATATCTATCACCTCTTCCTCTTCCATTGTGTGATCCTCCTCTTCCTGAGTCGCTCGAAGCGGCTTGACGTATCTCCAGTGAGGATGTATGTCCTCCAACTTCAATGTACCACCGCTCGTTCGATCGTACATGCGATTCTGAATTCCGTGCGCGCATATGAGCCCCGTTGTCCTTGTAAATGTGCCCGTACAAGCCACGATCATCGTGGGTTCGGCAATGAGGCGCTTGTATTGTTGATACACCTAACGAAGCGCATGCGGAGTAACGAAGGCAGTGAGGTCTCGAAAGATAGGAAGGCGAAGTTCAAACGGTAGACGAGTCTTCGCTTCCTCGAGTTTCTGAACGTAATTATGACGTTGATCAAGTAGAAGAAGGTCCAATTTATCAATGACGGTCATTAAGTCACCTGCACCAGGTCAGCGAGGTCCAATATCGTTGAATTCACGCTCACCTGTTGAAAATTGAAGCCGTTGTTTAACAACTCGATGCCCTCCTTCAGCACGCGAAGTAGCGATGTTGTTGAAGTGTAGAAGTCTGTCGGTGTAGCATTTAACGAATTTTCGTCGCTGCGGCCATATATGCTTCTCGATGTACTCGCATATGTTCAAATCTACGGCGTTGTAGACCTCGTTGAATGCATACCAGGCGTCAATGAGTTCTTCTTCGCTGAGGGAGTAAACAAGCGCTTTCTAGCGCTTCAGAAAGAGTTCAAAGTCTTCCTGAATCACGAAGAACTTCTTGCAATGCTCCAGCACGTTGTTGTTTATGTGCCAGACGCACAGAGCATGAGTAACACGATCATAGTCTCCAAACACATGTTGTATGGCAGGTGCGAGGGCCTTGTCATCGTCTGACAGTATGACCTCTGGAAAAGGCAGTACAAGCTTCTCGTACAGTCGCTTCAGAGCTTCCATAACCCACACATAATCGTCGAAGCTCTCGCCTTTTATGAAGCAGAAGGCGACGTAGTAGGAGGTGTTCAAAGACGTGACGCCGGTGATAATCAGAAGCGGCATCTTGTACTTATTGGTCTTGTAGGTGCAGTCCATAATTAAGACCTCGGAATTTTCGCGAAGAAGCTTCTGCATGCACTTCGGAGTAAAGAATAAGAACTCTAGTTCCTCGCTATAAAGCTTCTTCTTTGACTTCATGTGCTAGGTTTTCTTATCGTTTAAAGCTCTCATTACAGCTTGAGTAGGCGTCAATGATCCTAGTGATTGTGCTTTGATTTGAGCGCGCGCGTTCCATATATCCTGAGGTTTGAAGACCAAATTTTCTTCGTCAAGGTCAAGGCGAAGTCCTGTCAGGATGGAGGCAGCGGCGCTGCTCTTTCGAACCTCCTTTTCAATTTCTCGTATAATCTTAGAAGTCATAGTCGCTTTCCGATGCACTGGATGAGCTCCTAGAAGAGTCGCGGAGTGATTATGCTCGGGGCATTTGACGGAAAGATGCCAACAATCGTCCTCAGCAGTCAAGTCTTCTTCGTTGTCGTTTAGCTTCGCGATGGCTTCAAAAGGACATTCGTTGCGTTTGCTGGAAGTGTGAAAACGATGCCCAAGGCCTTTGGCCTTTGCCACGCCGGCACGGTCGCAACAGAGCTAGACTTTCATGGTCACGCCTTTCTTGGACTTCTTGGAGCGCTTCTTCGTGACGGCGTAGCCTTGGGGACCAGCGTGTTCATTGACTGACTTGATAAGAAGCTCAATTGAGCAGTGAAGGCCCTCTGAAGGAGGAAGTAATTGCATAGACATGGCGGTGGCGTGGGTGGGTAGCAATGAAGGTAAAAAGTGGAGCGAATATTCAGGTAAACAACGCGGTGGACCCTGGAATTACCTGATTAGGCTTAGTGGCGGGGGGTGGTGTTTTTGCAAAGTTCAGGTGGTGTGTCTGCAAAGGCGGGTGGTGTGCATATAGTGGTTACCTTTAATTAAATGTTCCTTCTTATATTTCTTTCGACAACTACAACATCTAATTGATTAACGTATCTATCAACAACACTCCATCGAAACTAAGCCAATCAAGTCAACGGTCCGGCAGAGTCACTGTTATCAAGGCTGCCAGCAAGGTAGCATAATAGATAGGGGTAGATAGTTCATTGTAGCAGATTACGTTGAAATACAGCAGCCTGCGTCAAAAACACCAAAAATTCAATAAAATCAATTGTGATACACAACGTTGTTTTGATCAAGTGCGACATGAGAATACACAGTAACTTTGGTGCAAACCGATGTGGCGGCTATGTCACCTAGCTGCCAGTACAGTAAGTATATTGTCACAGTAAACACACTTCTCTGTATCAACTTGGCTGCTACTGGTGCTGCGTGAGCCAAGTTGGACGGCAACAGCGAGGTTATCAAGACGTACATGAATATTGTCTGCCATTCTGGCGGTCGGAAGTGAGAGGGTTTGCTCTAGTCCTCTGGATGTAGCTTGAACTTAGGTATCGTATGCCTCCACCTGGGAGCCAAGTGGTTCGTTTCCTCTGAAGATCTGTTGTTCGGCTTGATATCCAACCCAGCCTGCGCTAGCAGTAGTCGTCTCGCCTCTCTTTTGGGCTTGGGATTCATCTGTGTAGATGATGATATCCTGTTTTGAGAAACCAGCCAGCGTTGTTTTGAAGTCACGAGCTGCTGCTTCCTTGGATTGACCTGAGATATATCCGATCTTGGCAAGGCATGTTTTCTAATCTGCAGCTGCCTTCCACCGCGAGTATTCTATAGGATCTATGTACTTGGCATCGTTTTCTGTGAGAGCTGTCATGCATCTCAGCCGAGTATCTGGGCCTGGAGGATCTCTCAGTCTTACCTACCTCTTTCAATCTTGTGAAGCCACGTGTGCTAGCTGTCTACAATCCAGTACCTAGGTACTTTTCTCCAACCCCTGCTTCTCGCTCAACTCTGTCTCCACCTTCCTACTCAAGGCCTCCACACTCATAGTAGGATGTAACAGTTCCAGTAGCGGAACATTGACACCCGTCGCTTTGAAGAGCCAGTTCCTCAACTCGGCCGCCACCATGCTGTCGATGCCATAGTTCTTGATCGGCTGCACGCGCTCGATATCGTCAGTCGAGACGAAGAGCAATCTCGCCACGCGCTTGTGCATCCGGTCAACCAAAGCGCTGCTCTCATCGTCGTCAGCGACAACGATGGCATCGTTCCCCTGACCGTCCGTCGCTGATTCCAGATAGTGAAACGCCGAGAGAAGGTGCGAGAAGCGCGGGTCGCTGTACCACGTCATGTCAGAGACGGGGTACCGCTGATTATGCGCGAGAAGTCCCCTAGGCTCCAGGCCCGCAAGTAGGTGTCCCCTACTGAACGAGTTATCTGCCGTGAACGCCGAGACCGCGGCCGACGATTCCGATATCGCGGTTTCGCAGTATTTGAGAAATTCTCGTTCGCTGTTTCCGTACACACCCATACGGTTCAGGTGCTCCTGATACTGTAGGTTGGAGCTGACGATGCCGACATCGAGCATGTGGCCGAGGGATAACGAGGTTGCAGGGAGACCGAGCAGCAGCCTGTGGCGGGCAAATGCGTCCATGAAGGAGTTGGAAGCCATGTAGTTCCCTTGGGAAAGAGAGCCGAGGATTGTAGTCCACGAGCTCCACATGATGAAGAAGTCCAGAGGGGCGCGTAGAAGAGCCTCGTGCAGGTTGATGGTACCAATGACCCGCGGGCGCATCGTCTTGTTGAAGTCCTCCAATGTCATCGCATCGAAGAAATCATCCTGCGAGCCGTTAAACAAGGTCGTGCGGATTTGTGGATAGGTTCTTCTCTCGAAGATCAATACTCACATTGAGCTCCAGCGGTGCCTGGATGACACCTTTGATCGTACTCCAGCTGCCGTTCACGGCCCTTTCCACATCTTGCTTTGATGCTACGTCTCCTTTGACAACGGTCGCCTGTACCCCGATACCTTCGAGCCAAGCCAAAAACTGTCTCGCCTCTTGACTCACAGCACCAGATCGAGATAGGAATATAAACTTCCTTCCACCTCTTCCAACCATCCCTGCAGCATCGAGCTGTCAGTAAATGGCAAAAATAGGAAACTCAAGGATATGAAATCCAAATTGAATCTCTCTCGAGTCACTTTTGTGGACTCCCGCAGCACTTCCTGCAAGCGCCCGAAAATCATTGAGCAAATAAAAACTGCCCGATGTTACTTACATTTCGTGAAGCTCCGACCCAAGCCACCCAGGCATCCAATCAACAGATACGAAGCATCTGCATCGAACGAGACAGTCGTGGCCGAACGGTGAAACTGACATGCTGATTAGTACAGACGCGCGTCCACGACTGGGCATTGCACTCACTGGAACCTTGCCCTTCGAATCCTTCGAATCCAGGTTTATCACGGCGGTAGAGGGTGTTGGCCCGCTTAACGTCCTAAAAGCTGCCTGTAGGTCGGTGACTTTGAAGACCTTGGTGGGATAAGATTTGAGCGCTCCTTGGGAAACCATAACTTGAGCTTCACTCATCAACCTATCGCCCAATGTCAGCATATTCACATTTCGCTTGACAGAAGCAAGCACTTACTCCGCGATGATGCTCGGTCTGGTGTGTGCCATGCTCTCGAAGTCTATCGAAGTGATGCTCATGTTCTGCTTGCGACCATTTCCAGGCGCGCTGCCCTTCCCAAACCTGACGAAGCGACCCAGTGAAGCCACCAACTGCTCCTTGATGTCCCCAGCACCATCTGTGACGACGACGTCAAACCCTTTTCCAGAGGTGAGTTTCAGGAGTTTGGACGTGGAGTTTTTGGCCCCTGAGGGTAATATATGCGTGGATGGGACACCCAGATCGGACAACATCCGGGCATTTTCTTCGGCTGTATAGATGGCGGCAACCTGACAACCAATTAGTTTCTGATCCGGAGAGAAGAGGAAATGTAAAAAGTACCTTGGCTCCGTGGAACTTTGAGACCTGATAGGCGGCAAATGCAAATTCACCCGCATCCGAACGAATGAAAACAGACTATAGAGCATAAGCTTTTGTTAAGGAAATCATGGATGATGTCTGTTTACTTCTCCTTTTTTGACTCTGCCAATCGTAGAAAGCGAGTATATTGCTGAACACGTCGCAAACCCCGCCGTTGCCATCTGTGATGTTAGCACCTTCTTACCGAAAATCAGGAGCAGACCTACTTCAACCAAGCTGCCACTAGACACCTTGTGCACAAAGCCTGCCTTCTCCCGTACAACATTGCCCAGTCTCCCAAATGTAATGCCGAAGACTGGATCACCCGGCTCGATGGTTGTGACAGCTGCTCCGACACTTTCGACAGTGCCGAAAAACTCACCGCCAGCCGGATGAAGGGAGTGACCGTTTGAAACCGAGTCGCCAAGCTATGGTTACATCGGCGGTATGTTCATATTTTCCAAGAAATGACCTACCATTTGACCCAGTCGAAGTGACTGAACCTTGATCTGACAGCTGTCATCTTCCAACTTCTCCACGAAGCGTTGCCCTTCTTCGAGGTGGGCGGTTTCAAGAGCAGCAGGCTTCTCTAGCGCGAATTGAAAGACGGTTTCCTGAAGAAGCTCGAGTTGCGCCAGCCTTTTCTCAATCCCCTGTGTTGCTTCGTTGAGCTCGTCATCGGTAGTTAAGCGAGAAACATGAATAAGACCTCCTTCGGCTCTGAACTCAGCGTCTCCTTCCGGAGAATGATTATCGGCCAGCTCCTCAAGCTTCAGCAAGTCCTCAAATGTTTCAAGCAGAGGAACGGTAGCATCGTCTTCGATGTCTGCTGTGAGGAACTTCAAGGACTTCGACTCGGTTCTGAGTGCGCTGACCAAGCCAGTGATCATCGCGTACTCGGGGTTTCTACCCGCTGCCAAGCTACCTCTCGTCACCCATAAAGAGGAGCTCGCCGTAAGTATCTTTTGTTTGAGGCAGTCCCATTCTTCATCAGTGACATTGGTGAACATCGGTTCGTCGATTTCAGTCAGAAAGATTGCCCTTTTGTGCTGCAGGTCGCTGGATGCAACAAGTGGCAGAAGTTGAACCGAGTACTGCCGGGCCGTTAGGAACAGTGCAAGTTCGGATACAAAAGTCGAAGGCCGATTCCTGTAGATCTAGTACCTTCTAAGCATCTCGTTCAGTTGAAATGGAATCAAGGGAATATTCACCAGTGTGAGCTCCTTGGAAGCGGGCAGAGTGCGTGGCACGGGGGCTTCAATTGTTCGAGCGAATATCACTGCTGCTTCCTTGTACTCGGCAAAACTATCCAGCATGATATCGACACCTCTGAAGCCCGACTGTGGAAGAACGTTGTTCCACATGGCGTGTGTGAGGAAGGGCCCTTCGGTTCTGCGAAATTTGGCGTCTTGATCCCCATTCCAGAAATCAGAAAAGGTACCCTTGTCTTAAGTCAGCTCACGGAATGGTTGCAATGGAGCGGAACTATCTTTTTACCAGAATCATGACCCAAGATAATCTCGCTGGAGGTGGTTAGCTTAGTACTGTCCAAAGTAGATCAAGGGACACAAACGCTGGACAATCTCAAAAAGTGCGAGGTGCCCACCGGGCTTGAGCAACGTTCGTATATTCGCAAGTGTTTTCTGTATATCAGTCGTAGCATGGATAACCTGTTCACATCGTTAGTCGGCGGTGAATATTCAAGACTGAAGTGAATACTTGCATTTGAGGCGATGACCAGGTCAAAGTCTGCGTCAAACCCCTGCTCGTTTGCTGCAGTCTGCATGTCGAATGTTGCATATTTCATGCCCTTATACTGCTTGAAGTTGTCATGGGCTTTGGCCAGAAAAGAGCTGGTGATGTCCGTAAAGGTATAGCTCTCGTATCCACGGTACAAGGTGTCGTCGCGCAGAGCAGGCACAACTTCTTTCGTCGCGCTTCCAGTGCCACCGCCCACTTCGAGGATCTTCAGACGGGGGTTCTTGTATGAAAGAAGCTTGATCATCTCAGTGAGAGCTTTGTTCCCTGCTGAATAGAGTTCCATGTACTCATAAGTGTCGTCGAGCAAGTGATCTTGGACCGCGGCCTGGATTCCGGTCATTTCACCGCTGTATACTGCAGGGAGACTTTGATACATGTGTACCATGAGACGTGTCTCCGGAGCGTGATGATCCATGAGAGCAGCAGAAAGCCTCTGCATCTCCGCGTCACGCTCTTGCGGCGTTTGTGCCACAATGGTTTGGCCTCCTGGCAGCTTACCTCCCTTTGCAAGGTTCACTTTCTCTGCCATCCAGTCCAGATAGCGCTGGAGAAAAGGTATCTTGGATCCCCGGACGAAGAACTCATTGTACTGTTCGTGAAACTGTACAATCTGATGCAAGGCGAGTTGTTCGAGCAGCGGAACTTCGGGCATCTCACTGCTGCCGGTATGAGGGTACATACGCGCAACTTTGGAGCTGGTAAGAAGGTCAAAGTCCGGCTTCCAACCCATTCTTGTGAAAGGCGCCGCATGCTCGCTCGGCTGCGGGGTCGAATCAGCCTGAGACGCAACAAACGTGATGTCTGTAGCTCTGACAATCTGAGCACCACCGTCAGCATCGGCAACAACAGTAACACTGCTCGCAAATCCGCGCTCATCATAGCGGGTAGTCTTGGCGCCTGCTCTGTGGAAAGCTTGAGTCCTGGTAGTGGAAGTGGGCGTGACTTGGATACTGAGACTCCCAACGGAAACAGGCAAGAACGCCGAACCGCACTCGCTGGCGCGACCTCTGTGGTATGCAATGATGGCCAATTGCAATGCTGAGTCGAGTGTAGCGGGGTGTAAGAGATAGCGGGATTCTCCATTCATTATGTCCTTGGTTGGGTTCGACGACAGCAGACTTTCGGCCTCTCGCGTGTCCCCATTTCCGTGGACTTGGATTTTGGACAGTCCCTGGAACGTGGGTCCGTAATTCAGCCCAACACTGTCAAAGGAATCATACCATCTCGTGGACGAGACCGGCTTTTGTGCTGGGATCGGGTCCAAAGTGGCTGCTTCTAGTAAATCTACTTTTATTAGCGACAACGAATAAAAGATCTGGAAGCGCGAAAATACCTTGTGATTCAAAAGAGTATGCAACCTTGCCGTGACAGTGTTCCGTAAACACATCGTCGCCATCTGCATTCATAACGGAAGTCACAGTAAAGCTCCATTGCGCCCCGTTACTGGTGGCATTCCCAGGTTCTGGCCGGAGACTGGTAAGCAATTCCAGACCACGGTCGTCGTCAGGAATGAGGAGTGCAGCAGGAAGCAAGACGTCCTGAAACTCGAAGCTTTGGATGAGAGAGATGTCAATCGCATGGACCTCTGCAGCTTGCAACGCAGCTTCCACGGCTATAGCAAGATAGCCAGTCGTCGGAAACACCGCGTTCGTTCCGATCTAGACATTCGTAAGCGTGCTGGCACGAATGCGATTGATGATAGGCAGGGGGGCTTACTTTGTGATCCTGCAACCACGGGACATTCGTCGTCTTCAACACATTTCTCCACACGGGCTCATTTCGATTTCCGCCTGGGCTCCTCGAGCCCAACAAATCGTGGCGCGGGTGAGTCCGAAGGCGGAATTCTCGCGTCCAGCGGTTCTCGAAGTAAAACATGCGATTGTATTGCCATTGGTACTTGGGCAGATCCACAATCAACTTGCCAATTCTACCACCAGAGACGGTGTTGGTGAGGCTATCATAGTCTTCCATGGAGTTCAGGCGTAGCAGGTTGACATCGTGGCCGTTGACGAATAAAGCTCCAGCTGTAGACAAGACGTTTTCAACCCCGTCCTTCTTTCTCAGAAGAGTCGCCAAGTATGGGGGTAGCTTGCTTGCTTTCAATGATTGACCGACCTGACGAATTGGGCCTTGGAGAGCTGAATGGGGCCCTATCTCGATGAGGTAATGAAGGTGTACGGTCTCTGCAAGTTTGGACAGTCCTTGGCTGAACCGGACGGGAGACTCAAGGTTCCGACGCCAGTATCGTGCGTCCGGAAGTTTCTTCGTGAGATCAGCGTAAACCGTAGAAAAGAAATCCCTCTGATCATATCCTGGGATTCTGTCGGTCGGAGAGAGCTGGGAGAGCATATGGGCGAGTTCTCCCTCGTAACGTTCCCCTAACGCTTTCATGTGGGTTGAATGGTAGGCATTCCCGTCTGTGTGCAAGAGCCTGGCGAAGATGCTTTGGCTGTCCAACCTTTCCTTCAGGCTTTGAACCTCGTTGGGATCTCCACTGATTGTCAAGCTTTCGGGAGAATTGTAGCAAGCGATTGTAAGAGAGCCAAGATCCTCTAACCATGGGCCGATAGCCTCTCTACCTGCGCCAACAGCTATCATAGCCCCTTTCCTCGTGTTTCTGGAGACTGCGCGGCCACGAGCGTATGCAACCACGATGGCTTCTGCAGCGCTCAAGAGCCCGGAAGCGTAGGTAGCTGCTATCTCCCCTAATCTCAGACCTAGTGAAGTGCAGCTGGAAAATCCTAATATCATTGGAGTGTCTTACCTGACGAATGGCCGATAGAGACAACCGGTTTGATGTTCCACGACGAGAGCAAGTCAACCAAAGCAACTTGAATAGCCGTGACAAGTGGCTGAGACATAGCTGCTTGCTGGACCATGCTCGATTCCTCGGGTGCATGCAACGCAGCTGAAATTCCCCGTCAGACTTTCTCTCACGCCTAAGCAGTGAAAGCAGGATGGATGTGACCGACCTTCAATTGTCCAACTTGGGGCCTCAGTCAGACTCTTCAGGGCACGGTCCATATTACGAATACTCTGCAGATATGTGGGAAAACTATCCATAAGATCAAGACCCATCTGAACCCACTGTGCTCCCTGACCTTCAGAGCATTAGCTTCACCCACGTCTTCCTCGAGAAGAAGTACCTACCCGTGAAGACAAAGCCAAGGTTCAAGTTCCGCGACCCCATTGCTTTCGAGATCGTGAGACCCTCAACATCCAGAGAACCGACCATCGTGTCCTGCGAAGCTACGACGCAAGTTCTGCTGGCAAGCTTTGAGCGCCTGCAACCCAACGTATAGGCCAGGTCGAGAATGTCGTATTTCCCGGCGCGATCACGGAAGGCCGCAACATTTCGTCTGAGCGTTAACTCGTTGTGCGCAGAGAAGGTAAGCAAAAACTGGCGTCTGAACGGAACGGAATGACCATTTGTCCCGTTCGTGCCGTTCGTATAACCGTTCAAGTGGCTCTTGTGGCCGTTCACAAGACCAGATGATTCATGTCCCTCTACTCTAGCTTCAACACCTCCGCGGCCGGGTGCAAGGTGTTCGATGGACTCGAGAATCGTGTGGGCATTAGCACCCCCGTATCCGAAAGAGTTGACGCTTGCTCTTCGCAACTCTCCTACCGGCCAACCCGTTATCTCTTGCACAATTCTCAATTTCCCGTCTTGGAGATTGACTAGAAACGCATGTCAGTGGCTCTTTATGGACAACAGAATGACTCGGAAAGCTCACTGTCGGGATTGAGTTTCTTGAGTCCGAGGATGGGAGGGACGACGCCGTGTTCGAGGGCAAGAACAGTTTTCATGATTCCCGCAATACCGCTCGCTATCATTTTTTCAGTATGTCGAAGCTCCCTCCGAGAAACCATCAGTCTGACAGAAATCTAAAACGCACCTGGTTCACAATGCCCCATATTGCTCTTGATCTACCTAAGCGTCAGTGGGGAAAACGTTTGAACAACAAAAGGAGCCCTACCGATCCAATATGCAAAGGACGATCCGCCAGCCGTTTCTTTGCGAAGAACCTGCCGATCGCTTCAACCTCAAGCGGATCGCCGACTGGCGTTCCCGTGCCGTGGCATTCGAAGTAAAACGTTTCGTTGGGATCGAGATTGCCCGCCCGCTCATACGCTCTTCTAATGGCACCTTCTTGCCCATCCGGATCCGGGTGTGTGATGCCGCCCGTGCGACCGTTCCTGATAAAATCAAATCAATAGACATTTCGATGGCAAACGGGGAAAAACGAAAAATACGTACGCATTGATGGCAGTGCCTCTGATGATCGCTCGTATCGGGTCATTGTCAAGAATAGCTTGCTTCAACGGCTTGATGTACAGCGCACCGATCCCATCGGCTCTGGCATAGCCATCCGCCGCGGCGTCAAAAGTCTGGCATCGAGAACTTCTCGAGACCGCTCCCAGGGAGGCCGAGAAGACCTGGCACTCAGGCGTGAAGATGAGGTTGGAGCCCCCAACGATAGCGGCCGTGCATTCGCCGGACTGGATGGACATACACGCCAAGTGCAACGCATACATGGAGCTCGAGCACGCGGTGTCGAGCGTCAGACTAGGGCCGTGCAGATTGAAGACGTAGTTGATACGGTTACTCAGCAGCGCGATGCCGCCGCCGGAGATGCCGTACGGCTCAGGATACTCCGTGTCGCGGTACTGCATGAGCTGATGGTCATAGTTGAAGTTGCCTACGAAGACGCCCGTCTTGGAGCCGGACAACGTCTCGAGCGAGGCGCCTGCTGACTCTAGCGTTTCAAAGACTACCTCGAGAAGCTTGCGCTGCGCAGGGTCCAGGCTCGTTGCTTCTTGCGGGTTGATGCCGAAGAAGGTGGGATCGAACTGGCGCGGGTCTTCGTTCAGGAAACAGCCGCCGCGCGTGTAAAAGGATCCGGGCCGGCCCGTCTCTGGGTGATACCAGGATTCCAGGTTCACGCGTTCGGAAGGGAAATCGCTGTATGAGTTTTTCTTTGCACGCAGATACTCCCATAAAGCGTTTGGTGTGTCCACGTCCGACGGACTCCCTGCCTCACCGGGCCAGCGGCAGCCTGTGAAGTGGTCAGTGAGGCTCAGGTGGGGTACAGTCGTCTCAGAGACAGGAAATACTTACCCATGCCGATGATAGCTATGGGCTCCACCGCTTGGGCCAAAAGGTTCGCTTCTGCCATGTTGAAATGCTTCGTCTCGGATGTTATGTTAGTGAATGTGGTTCAAAGATCTCTATGTTGAAGGAATCAGAAGAAGTTGATGGCGTTCTCCAGAGATGGGGCCCAGGACCATCTAAAGGCGACGAACAAAAGCTGCATGTCGTTGTGTGACGAGATTTCACGCTGTACTACGATGTCACTGGACCAATATGACAGATGCATAACTCGCTGTTGTCGCTGACACATGCATATCTCTCCTGTTCCACGGATGCGGACCACATCTGGACCAGACTGTACGCGCATACCGCAGACCCCGAAGTGCATGTGAGGGGAAGGGAGCGAACAAGACCATATCTAGCCCAGGCTCGGAGCAGACACGATCAGTTTGAAACGGCCACTAGGTACTCGCCGAGCATGTACAGCAAGCAGGCGCTGCGGTGTTGATGGAAGTAGCAGTCAATTCGCTTGAAGGGCATTGTGCGTGAGGATTCGTTTCAAATCCTCGTGATGACGAGACCGACGCAGAGGAGAATGTTAAATTGAAGGGTGCAGCCAGGAGTGGAAAGGACGTGGACTAGAGAACCTGACTATGACGCTTGTTGGAGTGAGATAGGCTGTATGAATATTTGAAGCGTTTTGCAAGGCCGACTAGTCAATTAAGCCAAAATTGGGAGGAGAAAATGTTTTAAATGCAGTCTGCATGAGATGTATTGTACGACCCTCGTTGAGTCAAAAACTGGGTGGCTGGTGGGGCTTCGTTTGGGAAAGTGGTTCAACTAACTCAAAAGACTTCAAAATAGCAAAAGACAAGTTCCCTGCCAACATCTCTACAATAACCACAACACACCAGGACACACCAGGACCGCGGCACTTTCCGCTCTCCAAAGATCTCAATTCTTGCCATACTTCGCTTTATCAGCAAGTCCTATGATCCTCAAAACCTTCTCTCGACCCCATTCCCTAGCCGTGAGATCCGAATCGAGGTACTGTCCCGGCCTCACCAACGGACTGTCCACCGTCCGCATCTTGGCCTCCGCCCACGGCCGCGCCACAAGCAGCACGCTGAGTCTCTGGTGCTTTCCCTGCACACCCGGCGGCGTCACCACACGGTGCTTGCCCGAGTTCAGCAGCCCGTTGGTCATGATGTGCATCACGTCTCCCAAATTCATAATGACATGGCCTGGAAGCGGAGGAACGTAGAACCAGCTTTCCTCCGGGTCAAGCTCCGTGTCCAGCCGCTTATACTCATTAGGCGCATTAGTGATCTGCAGACCGCCCTGCCAGGTAAACAGTAGGGCAACGCTAACGGCATCGCGATGAGGGGGCGTCGGGGGCTCCGCAAGCGGCTTTCCGTCTTTAGGGCTGGGGTAGTTGAGAACGCGGACGAAATCTCCAGAGTTTTGGGTCAATTGGTGGATGGAGGTGAAAGTGCCGCTAAGAATCTGGAGCTGCTTCTCGAGGACGGAGAGGATCACGTTGTGGATTACGTTTGCGTCGCGCAGGATTGAGCGGAAGAGAGTCTCATAGGGCGCGAGGAAGGGGGGAAGTTCGTAGTCTTCTGTGCCGGAGAAGAATCCGGATTGGGCAATCTTTATATCTCCGAGTCAGCCAAATCTTCACGATTGAATTGAAGGAAGCAGCTCTTACGTTGACCATTTCCATCTTGTTTGGGTTTCCTTCCGCATCGCATCCCGTCTCTCTGTATCTGTAAAAATTCTGTAAGCAAACACACGTAGACGAGCATGTATACAAAGACTGTACGCACCCTGTATCGAGGAGGCCCGTCTCCGGAGGGCGGGTTTTGAACTTTCGCTTCTCGTCCACAGGGGCGCCAAAGAATTCTTTCGCCGCCTGATGCACTTGCTCGGCCTCTTTGACCAGCTTCACGCCCTTCTCATGGCTCATAAGATCAAGGTAGCAAAACCCTTTGTCTTTGCAGACATCGAAGAGCAGGGCGGCCTCCTGCTCGTCGCCATCGAGAAGTTTGGCCAAGCTGATCCTTGCCAGGTTGATGATGGGAAGGCCATCTGGAAATGGTTCTGGATAGAACTTCGAGCTCAGGTCTACTTCCATTGTTTTCGTAGCCATTTGGAAAGCTTAGAGTAATACGTGCGGGCTTGGAGAAACGTTTGGATTTCAAACTGAGTGTTTTTTTTCTCTTGGAAAGAAAGAACATGTGCAGACTGCCGGAGAAAAGAGCGTGCTAAATCCAGCACATTCACTGGCACTTGCTGTTTATGCATGATGGACGCCGGGGCGGTAATGGAAAGCGCGATCAGTTGGTAAGCTTCGTGCACCCCATTCATGGGCTTGAGCGGACCAGACAAGGAACGTACTTTACCTATACTGCTGACCTACACTAATCAGCCTGCATTCAGTTACACAACATTATGAGGACGTACGTACGTACGTGTGCGATCGATTAGCTGGGGGTAGTCAGGTCAGTGGCCATCATGGGTGTGGGGGCGGGTTGAGAAGTGGAATTGCGTGCGTACCCAGGTAGCTAATCTGGGGTTGATGGCACAATGTGTATCGTGGTCAAAGTCTTAGATCAATTTGGTTGTATGGGTGATGAACGGTGATGAGTGATGTTTTCGATGAAGAGTACAAATGACTAAGCTAAGCTAGTGACCTGCGAATATATCTTCGTCGGAACCGAAAGAAGGCTTCAAGCCAGACTTGATGATTATAGATACATGTCTTTGACCACACCCCACCTCACATCTACCTTGGGCTACCTAATAATTCCATCCCAATCATAGGTAAACACCATCCCTCACAGCCTGGACCGACGACTCAGGAAGATCAAGCTCAAACAGACCATCCGTTTGATTCCCCGACACCTCAATGAACTTGGCAATCGTCGCCTGATCCTCCGGCAAGTTCATCAGAGGAATGAACCTACCGAGCTGGTCATCCAGCGAAGCAATCGTCGGATTCAGCAGGCTCAGCGTCACTTTCGTATCGTTGATCGAGTGTTGCGGGAAGAGCGCAATCCGTTCGGCAAGCGCGGAGACTTCGCTTCGAAGCTGCTCCGTCGTGTCGTAGTAGGTATTGAAGAGGCCCAGTTTCTCCCCGGTAGGGCCATTGAAGGCCTTCGCGCCCAGCAAGTACTCCATTGCGCGCGCCTTGCCGATCACGGGTCCTAGGAAAGGCTGACCCCCCGCAGCGGCTGTGAGGCCGATGGAGTTTTCAAACGAGCTTGCGAGCGCGTGGGGGCCCGCAAACCGCATATCCATCTGGATGCTGAGTTCCTGTCCGAGACCAATCGTGCGGCCGTTGATCTCGGCGATGAACGCGGTGCTGGAGGTGTTCAGGATGTAACGCGTACAATCGATGACCCGGCTGAAGATGTCGGATTTGGTCGGTGTGAAGGGCAGCTCGATGTTGTGCAGGTCGTAGTGGCCGAGGAACCAGTCGGGGTTGGCGCTGTCGAAGACGACGACTTTGGGGGTTGTTTTATTGGGGGCGGGCTGCAGCGAGTGCAGGAAGTCGAAGAGGTCGGATACGACGAATGCGTCGACGAGGTTGATGGGTGGGTTGTTGAAGGTGGCCCGTGTGACGCTGCCGTTGCTGCTGCTTTGGAAGGCGACAGTAGAGCAAACGCGATGATCCTCACACTTGAAATCAGCATCTCGACAGAGTAGCTGCTTGTCACGGGAGGGCACGAGTACTTGCCTTTAAGGACTTAGGACTTGCTTTTCAAGACAGGTCCACCGGCGCTCAGAGGGCTTAGAGCTTGCTTTGCATAAAGGATTGCATATGCGGCTGGAGTTGAGTAGAGCTGATTACCGTCTAAGGTGAGGAATGTTTCAAGTTGTTATGCCATTACTGCATCTACATACCTACCTGTATTGTCTAGGTCAAGTCTGGGTAATGCATAGGCGTCTACGGCTGGAGCTTACCTATAAGCTTACCTATAATATTGAGCCGAATGTCACACTCATGTCTGGGTAGAGTCTGGTCCCGTAACTCCACAAAGCCCGCCGAAAGAGCTCCAAGGTTCTTTGTTCCACAAGCCTCATCGTCATCGAGTCAGGCTGCATGTCACACAGACAGGAATGCTTGGTCATAATTGTCGGCGATCGGCTTAGGCTTGGCCGATGGAGCCTTAAAGAAGTGGATGTTTACACTTAACCAACAAATCAACTCCTCTCTCCATCACCTCCCACATCCACAATATCGCATACAATACCACATCATGGACCCTCTACCATTCAAGCCAACGAGACATGATGTCTACGACTTCATCTCTCCCACCGCTGGCACCAAGAATGCAGCTGTAGGAAAGGCCGTTCTCGTTACGGGAGCTGGATCTGGCATTGGAGAAGTACGAACTCACTTTCCGAATGGCCTCATCTCATCAACATCTTCTTTGACTCTGACTGAACGACTGACATGTTTCAGCATACCGCCATCCATTTTGCCCGTGCAGGAGCGACTTCCATCGTCCTCGCCGGCAGAGATGCCAAGGCCCTCGAGGAGTCCAAAGTCAGCATCCAGGCCGAATCCCCCAAATGTCACGTGCTCTGCGTCCCAACCGACATCACCGAGCCCAAAGCCGTCGCAAACCTCTTCCAAAAGGCCGGCAAAATCGACATCCTCATCAATAACGCTGGATCCACGGGAACCATCGGCCCACTGGCGGCGACCGACTTTCAGAAATGGTGGATGGCTTTTGTACGATGTTCCCTCGATTTTTGACTTTGGAAATCAAATTGCAAGCAGGTTAATATCTTACAGGACATCAACATCCGAGGCACGTACATGGTTACTTGCGAGTTCCTGAGACTGCTTAAAGGCGGTCCCGGTGTCGTTCTCAACGTCTCCTCGCGCTCCTCCTACGTTACTGCTCCGGGGATGAGCGCGTATCAGATTTCGAAATCGGCTCTCAACAGGTCAGCATTCAAGACCCATCTGCCCACACTTGTATACTAATACATCTATCTTCCAGACTCACCGAGTTCGTTGACAAAGGTATACATCCCATCTCACTACCCCTTGGTTTACTTTACTCTCCGCGATCAGAGTCCCCACACCTTGCAGCGTCTAACAACAAAACAGATTATGCTTCCCAAGGCGTCGTCGCGATCGCTTTCCATCCCGGCGGTGTTCCAGGCACCAAAGTCGCCGATGCTGCGCCCGAGTGGCTTCGCAAGACTTTCAAAGATACCCGTGAGTCCCTCCCCGCCCCCACTCATCATCATCACACTCGCACCAGCACAGAGGAACACCCAACTAACCGATCCCAATCCAGCTGCTCTCCCCGCCGCCACAGCCCTCTACCTCACCCTCCCCCGCGCCAAGTACCTCAGCGGCCGCTTCATCAACGCGCAGTGGGACATGGAAGAGCTCGAGACACACCGCGAGCGCATCATCTCTGAGGATCTGCTGAAGATGCGGGTCTTGGGAATTGATGACCATCTGTGAGGTCAATAGGTGTTGGGCGCTTCGGGACCACGAAGAAGGCTGAGGGTACCCTAGAAGTTCGAACCGGCGACTCTGATTTTCTCCACTTGACTGCTGCCTAAACGGTGATTTCTTGTGGTAATTCTCGTTCCTTTAGCTAGTCTTACCAATGAAAATCGCTTCTCCTGACATGCTTCTCTGTAACCCTGGTGCTTATGAAATTCATATTTACCTTAAGGATGCATATGTGGGGCGCCTGAGAGGTATGCATTGGTAGCTCGCTAAGAGCTTGGCAAGCTCTATACAACCCCAGCAGACGCTTTCAACCATTTTTCTTCTACCGTCAACCAGTTCTACGTCTTCAATCTGCGCCCTTTAGAGAGCTATTACACTGTGTTATGTCAACCCTCAGTTATGAGCGCTTGCAATTATTCCTTGATGCGAATCAGCGTATGTAATTCCATATAAATCTATTGGGCGAAAAAGGATCTATCTAAAATGATAATCTAGAAAGAGAAGAAGATAAGAATCTATCGCAACAGTGTATGAGAGCACATGGGTGTATTGAAGTAATCTGCCTTGGTTCCCAAGGGACCATCAAATGAGTGGATGTGTGCTTTCTCTATATAAACAGCGAGTGTCATGGGCACAGACACAACTGATGATCTGGATATCACATATGTTGCAACAGAATCCAGTCAACAACAAGCACCTACGACCCAACTGGCACAGGATTCATAAACCCAAACAACCCTTTCGGATCCCACCTTCTCTTCAACTGCACCAACTGGTCCAACTTCTCGCGATACCACACCTGCGGGCCCTCGTCGCCATGCGCATACGTCATGTACAGCTCCAGATCGTCGAAACCGCTTGTGGCTGCGAAGGCTGTGCGCGCTGAGGACGCGAATTGGTTTACCTGGGTGTCGATGCTGGGGTCTGCGTAGTTGTAGCCCCAGAGCCTTTGCATTCTCTCGTGATCAGCTAAAATTCTGCTGACTGGGTATATATCAAGATGGGGGGAAGAGGGGGGAGAGGAGAAGAGAGATGGGATCAGGAAAGGAGGGGGGGCGCCACAAACACATGATTTGTAATCTCGCGATGCTTCTGCGGCACCGCCGTCTTCCCCCCATTCGCCTGCAGCACCGCCTGATTCGGAAACGTCTCCACAAACGCCGTACTCAGCCGCGTTTGCGGATACTCCTCATACAGCCTCGTGAAATTCTTCACATGCGCATCCCACGTCGGCACATCCACCCCGGTCGCGTCAACCGTGTACGAATTAACGTGTTTCCCCTTGTCACACTGCCTGTCGGCGAAGAGCCCGAAGGCGGCTACGGAGACGAGTTGCGAGGCATGCACGTAGGAGATGTTGCTGATGAGCGGGTGGTTGCGCGTGAAGGGCGCGATGAGCGCGCGGCCTTCGGCTTCGGGACCGAAGTAGACGGCGTTGACGAGGATTTTGAGCTGGGTGTGGGTTGTCAATTCTCCATCTCTGACTGACGGGGGAAAAGTAGTATAAGGGATACATACCCCTCCATGGGCATCATTATAATTAATCCCCGAGATGAGCGCCAACTCCGCCGGCAGATTCTTCGACACCTCCTTCAACGCCTCCCAATGATTATGGCTCTCATTCGCCGGAAAGATAAAATCCGCATTAAACGCATACCCGCCATTCGTCTGATCAAAGATGTTATACGTAGCCCACAGAATGATCCCGAAGTTGGCGCCGCTACCGCGGATGCCCCAGAAGAGGTCTGCATTCTCGGTTTCGGACGCTGTCACCAATGAGCCGTCGGCGGTGACGACCACGACCGAGACGAGCGTGTCGAGTGTGAGCCCGTGGATGCCTTGCAGCCGCCCGACGCCGCCGCCGACGGTGGCGCCTACGATGCCGGGACAGGCGCAGGAGCCGGTTGCTATGTCTCATTTTAGCACAACTGGCCCCCTTAAAGAACTGCTTGCTCGAAAACACATAGGGAAGGAATGCATACCCATCTCTTTCCCAGCATTCCACACCGTCTCAAAAACATCCGAGTAGACGTTAGCTCCGCCGAGGGTGACGGTACTCGCAGCGTGGTCGATGGTGACTTTCTTGAAGCTGCTCAGATCAATACTAATCCCGTTCTTCAGCTTGCTCAGCGTTATCGAAAGCCCATGGCCGCCTCCGGTAGCCAGGAACGGGATGCCCCAGCGTCCGGCGGTTTTTACCTGGTGAGGTCAGTCAGCTACGTCTGTTGCAGTTTTTGGGGCGAGGGGGGTGTTGGAAGGGGAGGACTGGTCGTACGATGTTTTGGACGTCGGAAGCGGTAGCGGGGACGATGGCAGCGACGTAGGTAGGCTCTTCGTATACGGTCCAACGTTGGGTCGTCTCGTTGGCGTATTCGGGGTCGGAGGCAAGGACGATCTTGGCCTTTTCTGAGAGGCTGCTTTGGAAGGTCTGGGTGATGGTCGTTCTCTCTTGGATGGAGAAGGCCTTGGAGAGCGGGAGACAGGCTGCAAGTACGAGCGCTAGGAAGTTTGAGGTGATCATTGTAGCGGTCTGAGGGAAGATCTGGGCTCGATGGCTGGGAAAGAAGAGAGGAGGAAGGGTGATCCGAAAATGAGAGCGTGGTTGAAGGACTGGATTCTTATAACCTTCACAGCCAGCCCTACAAGCTTAAGCTGGCGGAGTTAAACAACCTGCCGTATTCGCACCGGGAAGAGCGTGCTGATTGCTAAACTTGGCACGCCACCGAGAAAAATCCTTTACGGATATCTCAGCCGTCTCACATCAGAAAGATCCTACATACACGGCAAGGCAGATATCATCTGGGAACTCACGCGGCAGACAGAGTACGTGTGCAAGCTAGCTGGTGCCTGGCACGGGAAATGTGTGACACACTAGGTAAGCTTGGTGGAAAGTGATGGTATGGAGAGGTGTGTATGGAGATGCGTGAATGTGAGGCATGAGACATAAGACTTGAGTGCTCATAAGAACAAAGGCTGACTGTGTGGCTGGATTATTCTAGGTCTTACATCAGAAAGATCCTACACACAAGGCATGGCAGATATCATCTGGGAACCCACGCGGCAGATAGAGTACGTGTGCAAGCTAGCTGGGGCTGAGGCCGGGAAATGTGTGACACACTAGGTAAGCTTGGTGGGAAAGTGATGGTATGGAGAGGTGTGTATGGAGGAGTGTGACGTGTGAGGCGTAAGGCATGAGGCGTGAGTGCTCATAAGAACAGAGGCTGAGTGTGCGGCTGGATTATTCTAGGTACTTTCAGGCACCATGGATTCCAAATCTAGGCGGAAAAGGGGTTAATGTAACACACCGGGTAAGCTTAGTGGGAAAGTGATGGTATGAAGAGGCGTATATTGAGAGGCATGTATGGAGAGACATGAGGCATGAGGCGTGAGGTGTAAGACATGAGTGCTCATTAGACCAGAGGCTGAGTGGGTGCCTGAATTATTCTAGGTAGCTTCAGTCACCACGAGTTTCCGAATTTAGGCAGAAAAGGGGTTGACCACTAGGGCTGCGTATTCAGCAAGGACAAATTCACATCGAGAAAAGCGTAAGAAACTGTCACTGAGCCCTGGAGTGTTCTACGTAAGATTTTCTGATTGAGATACGGCTACCATCGGTAATACCGGGCCTGGCGTTATTTATCCAAGCAAGAAATCGGAATTTCAAATCTTCAGAGCTACTAGCTTGAGACAACAAAGAATCTTGGCTCTATTATCATACTATCTGTCAAGAGAGAATGGACTCGACGCGTTTCTCCATTCGAACATAAAACCCTTCCTGTATGAACAACCACCAATTTTTGACTTGAAGAAGTTTCGGGTCAATTATTTGTATCTGTTTCTTAAGATGGTTAGGCATACCCGAAGGGAATATCTATGCTCTCACTCCGGGCTTGAGTCTCACAACTTACATCGTAGTTTAGAACGAGCAGAGAAATCAATTTTTTGATTTCTAAAATTCCGATGTGCCGTCCGATACAGATCCGGAAGCCGGCACCAAACTAAATATGAAATCCCGAGCGTCAGCTAGATGCGAGGGTGCGTATGGAACGGAACAGACGATGCCAGGAGGCAGACACAAAGAAGAAGGTTACCGACAGTCAAAGTGCTTTGTTGCAATCTGTTCTTGTACTTCTCATCACCCTCCAACCACCTCTCCGGTCTCCAGAACTCGGCGTCCGCGCCGAAGGTTTTCTTGTGTCGATTGACCACATACGGACTACCCCCAACCCACGTGCCCGCAGGGAGATAATATCCCCAATGGTAATCCCCCCTTCAGGCACCACGCGCTCAAAGGGCAACGCGAAGGCCGGGTGCAATCTGATAGCCTCCCACATGCAGGCATCGAGATACGGCAGGCTCTGTATCTCACTCAGTCTGGCATGCGGGCGGGTCAAATTGGCGGATCGCAGCTCGGTATGGAGTTTCTGCATGCTGTTCGAGTTTTGCAGCAGGTGAAACATCATGGTTGTTATGACGGCGCCAACGGAATCGGAGCCCGCGATGATGTTGGTGAAGGTCCAATTGGATACGATTCTGTGCGCTGTGTCAGATGCGTAATGCTCACCCAAGTATCGTCTGGCTTGGTGCACTCTTACCCAGGAGGGAGCTCGGGGTGCTTGGCTGCAATCTCCATGAATTTTGCTAGGAAATCCGGCCGCTCGTTGAAACGATCGCCTTTCTCCATCTGTTCTTGCCGTTTTTGGACGGCGCTTGCTACAAATTGGAGGATTGGGAGGGAAGGCACGCGTCTTATTGCGTGAGCAAGCCAGTTCTTGAAGAGGAGTTTGTCGGCCCATGGAATCTGAGTCAACTGGAAATCTATCAGCACCTCATAGTAGGGTACTGGCTCTCACCCGGACAACTTACCGGTGCCACGTTCTCCATGTAAGTGTAGATAGCACCCAGCATGCCCCCAACATCCTCTCCCTCGTCGAGAAACGAATACCGCTTCGAAAAGGTTAGCGTTCCCATCACGTCGAAAGCATAGTACTGGAGCCATTTGGCGAGGTCGAAGATAGTGCCATGTTGCAGATACCGCTTATTAACGTTCTTCGCAAAGCATGCGAGAACTTCATCTACAACAGGCTCAAAAGCCATCGCGTTTGTCGCCGAGAAGAGGGGCGCCACGGGGCTTTTGATCTTCTTGAGAGCGTCTTCGTCTGTTGCGTTGAAGACTGTGACGCGGCCGCCGTCTGGCGTGTAGGACTTGAAAATATCATAAAATGGGGCCTGTTGTAGATAATCAGCGTTTTCAACGCAAGGAAGGAACCCAATGGAAGACAAGATACTTTTGGAAAGCCCCGTCTCATGGTATGAACAATCGGAATCGCATCAGGGTCATCAAACATCACCATATTGGGACCGATTCTGACAACTGGGCCATATTGCTCATGTACGTGCTGGTGAAATAGATGCGCCTGCTTGGTCTTGACCCACAGTACCCGTTGAAGATTGGTGAAGGTGGCCCAGAACGGACCAGGAATGTGTCTCAGGCGCCAATACGTTCGAAAGAGCTGTAGGGCAATGAGCAGGGGCACTACTCCAAGCCCCACCACTAGCACTGCTAGGAGATAGTTCCCAAAGATGATGTCTAACACGGTCCGCATTGTGAAAAACTTCTAGACTCTGAAGATTTGGAGTCGAAGAAAGTGAATGTCAGCGACCGGCTTTCAGTTAACGGAGCTGAATTAGCTTTTGCACGAACCTGGAAGTCATGACAGTCATCAAGTAACTTGTAATCCTTGCGACGCGTGTGACTCAGGAAATCCTGTAACGCCATGCTATCCCGGTCGCGGGACCAGACTCGGACTGGACTCAAGATGACACGGAATGAGACATATCGGGACATGTTGGTAAGCGCATCACGTCAGCACAGCCCGTCATACCCTACACATACCTTACGAGCTGCCTTTTCCACGTGTTCCAAGTTACTGATTCACTCAGCTCACGGCTTATCTCCGTTTCCCCTTCCGCATGCTTATCGTCAGCGTTGTACCTTCACCACTTCCACGCCCTCTCTTCAGCACCTTCGGACAAACATGAATTCTGCTTTATCTAAAATCATCTTCGTTACAGGTGCCAATCAGGGTCTAGGATTTGCAATCATCCAAGTTGCTGCTCTGCGCGACCCAGAACCGACCTATGTCCTAGCCTCTCGAAAACGCCTGGCTGGCGAAGAAGCCGCAAAGAAACTACGCGAGCTAGGTGTCACGGCCAAGATCGAAGTCGTCCAACTGGACGTTACCAACGATGAGCAGATCGCAGCCGCTGTCGACTTCATCAAGACCCGATTCGGAAAGCTAGATGGTGAGTGCTTCCTCTCGAACCCAGCCTACGCTCAGCTGGGTTCCTGACTTTGAGACTCATACAGTTCTTATCAACAACGCCGGAATCAGCGGCCCTATGCGTCCCCCGCCCTCAGAGTCCCTCTCCGAGATGCGCGCGCGCTACAACACCATCCTCAACACGAATCTAACCTCCGTCGCCATCCTTACCCACGCCTTCATGCCCTTACTGCACGCAGCCCCGGCCCCGAGAATTATCAACGTCTCCTCCGGCCTCGGCAGCATGAGCAATGCGCTGACGCGCAAGATGGGCCGCGTCCCCGCCTACGGCGCCAGCAAGGTTGGCATGAACGGGCTGAGTGTGCATCTGCAAGTCGAGGAGAATGACCGCGTACACAGCCTTGGGGGCTTGATATTCAAGGAGGTGCGTTTCTCTTGAGATAGTATACTCTGCTTCTACTAACTACGTTTCAAAAGGCTATGATAAGCATGAAAGCTAGTAATGACCTAGACGATCGGCTAAACTTTCGATCTACTTATGGAGCACTGTTCTTTGGCGTACCAAGCCAAGGCATGGATGTTGACGCGCTTGCAGCTATGATTGGAAACTTACCCCAGCGCTTTACGTTAAATCTGCTGGATCAGCAGCTCGGTCATCGACTAAGAGCTCGGCACCACAACGAATTCTGTGAGGCGTTTGATTACACTGATTCCAAGATTACTTACTTTTTTGAACTTCAAAAGTCGCCAACAGTATGTCAGGTAAGTGGTTCAATTTACAACTAAGTTGAAAGTATAATGCCAACGCTTCCGAAGGACAGCGAATCAAATTGGTCTCGCTGCGGCCCTCATGTATTGCTCGTTAGCTTTGACTCAGCAACTCGCGGAAGACCTTGGGAAACAACTAATGAATATAAAATCTCTTTAAAAGGAGATCATTCTACGATGGTTAAATTCTCAGAGAATGACCGTAGCGATTATCCTAAAGTGTGCAATGTTCTAAAAAGCTATGTAAACTCTGCGGTTCCGACAATTAGATCTCGAATGAACAAGGAGAAAAATCAACGTTTGTGATCCTTTCTGACACGCTTTGGTAGGAAAGCATGAAGTAACTAACACAGCACTAGTCATAATCAGATCTAAGGCGTCAAATGAAATGACACAAGAAGAAAAAGGTGTGACTACTTATCAGTTAACTTGTACTTTTTCTGACTCTGTTCAAAGATTGTCAGCAATCTCTCTTCTTTGAGGATATGAACCGGCGTATGAACGACATATCTGATCCAGTGGACAACACTTGCGAGTGGCTCTCCAAACATCCAAAGTATTTGGAATGGTTCAATCGACAGCATGGGTTGCTTTGGATAAAAGGAAAGCCAGGAGCTGGAAAGTCGACACTAGTAAGACATGTGCTTGCGACCGATGAACGAACAAGACATGCCATAGTGTTCGCTTCCTTTTTCTTCCATGCCCGCGGCTCTGTGCTTCAGAAGAGCCCCCTCGGTTTGTTTCGGTCTTTGCTGCACCAAATTCTACAGCAGGTTCCTGAACTGCTTTTGAGATTCAGCTCGATCTTCCAAAATAAGTGTGAAACACAGGGAAAGATAGGAGAAAAGTGGCATTGGCATGAAAGAGATTTAGAAGACTTCTTCAAAATTCATGTCGCAGGTGCAGCGAAGACTTACAAGATGCGAATATATGTTGATGCGCTCGACGAATGTGGAAAAGCAGCAGCCAGCAACCTAGTTGGATTTTTTACGCGCCTTATGGACAAGGTTGCTTTCACTAATGCTTCTCTCAGTGTATGTTTCTCTTGCCGACACTATCCTGACGTAGCCTTGGGAAACGGGCTTGAAGTCTGTATCGAGGACGAAAACCATGATGATATAGAATTGTATATTCAGAATACCATCGAGAACGCTGTTCAGGATAAGGAAACGGCAGAAGTGATTCGAGATGAGGTTGTTCGAAGATCTTCTGGAAATTTTCAATGGACCGTACTCGTTCTTGTTGAAGTCGTCGACCTCTACAGAAACGGCTATTCACTGAAGATTATGAAGAGACACATACGAGCTATACCATCAGAACTGGAAGAGATGTATCAAAAGCTGCTTAAAGGAATTGCTGATGAAGATTTGCCTCACTCACTGCGCTTAATGCAATGGATATGTTTCGCATTACGGCCACTTTCTTTAGAAGAGCTGCGCTTCGCAACTCTCGTCGATGCGAACACGCCATACCAAAGCATTGGCGACTGCCAAAACGCAGAAGAATGCGGTTATGCGAAGATCGATGAGCAGATGAAGAAAAGAATTCGACATCTCTCCAGAGGTCTTGCTGAAGCCAAGCAACATGAGAATATATGGATTGCGCAATTTATCCATCAATCCGTCAAGGATTATCTTATTCAAAGCGGATTACAGATTTTGGATAAGCATTCATCGGGAAACGCGGTTGGTCGTGCACACTTTCAACTATCAAGATCTTGCATCAGATATATAGCCATGAAGGAAATAAGTAATCAGACTCGTCCATACGGTTAGAATCTCAAACTTGACTTTCCTCTTCTGCAGTACGCTATCACGTCTTGGATTTCCCATGCAAAAGAGGTAGAAGAGAAGAACATGTCTCAAGAAGATCTTCTTGTTTTCTTTTATCTGGCAAGTGAATTGTTGCAGCTCTGGATTCATATATATCAAGAAATAGAAAGATTTTCAGTTGAGTGCCCCTTCGAGTCGAACACAACGCTCTTACATGTTGCCTCGAGATATTGTCTTTCTAGTGTTGTGAGCGCTATTCTTAACTTGGATGACGTCGAGGCGGATTTGAAAGATGCTGGCGATCGAACGCCGCTATCTTGGGCGGCCGGACACGGGCATGAGACGATAGTAAAGCTGCTGATCGAGCGAGATGATGTTGAGACGGATTCGAAAGATGAATTTGAGCGAACGCCTTTATATTTTGCGGCTGAAAGTGGACACGATACAGTAGTAAAGCTGTTGATCGAACGAGATGATGTTGAGATAAATTTGAAGAATTCATATGACAGTCAGACGTCTCTATCTCAAGCGGCTGTAGGTGGGCATGAGACGATAGTAAAGCTGCTGATCGAGCGAGATGATATTGAAACGGATTCGAAAGATGGTTACGGTCAAACGTCACTATCTTGGGCGGCCAAATACAAGCATGAGACGATAGTAAAGCTGCTGATCGAGCGAGATGATGTTGAGATAAATTCGAAGGATTATAACGGCCGAACGTCTCTATCTCTTGCGGCTGAACGTGGGCACGAGACGATAGTAAAGCTGCTGATCGAGCGAGATGATGTTGAGATAAATTCGAAGGATTATAACGGTCGAACGTCTCTATCTCTTGCGGCTGAATATGAACACGAGACGATAGTAAAGATGTTGATCGAGCGCGATGATGTTGATATGAATTCGAAAGATAGAAACGCTCGAACGCCTTTGTCTTTGGCGGCTGAACGTGGGCATGAGACGATAGTAAAGATGCTGATCGAGCGAGACGATGTTGAGATAAATTCGGAGGATTGTAACGGCTGGACGCCGCTATATTGGGCGATGCTGAATGAACAGAAGGCGGTGGTGAAGCTATTACAGTTAGCTCGCGAGGTTTAATAACTACCAAACCTCCTCACCCATCATCGAAACGTTCCCGTTTCTTTTACATATCTAAGAATGTTCCATCACTCCTCGATGACTTTATCAGATGTGGCAATATCATCTATTACCCAGAGAGTTCTAGACCTACATTAGGGTACAGTAATTGACCTCCCCTCCCCCCAATCCAACAAAACCTCACTAACCGCAAACGCCCCATGTCCCGCTACTCCTCGAATGCCCCACCATATCCCTCCTCAGCTTCCGCGGCAACGGCGCACCTACACCACCCGCCGCAACCGGCGTACCAACCGGTACCGGCGCCGGGGTCACAGCCGCAGCACCGGGCGCAGCTTTGGGGTCCGCGACTTCATTGAGAAGGGCTGGGGCGGCGGTGTTGGTTGGGGAGATGGTGGTACCTGAGAGGAGCTCATCGGTACCTTGGAGGAGGGATTGAATTGTGAAGGTTGGGGCGGCGGGAGGGTTAGTCATGCCAGGGATGTCGAAGGTGAGGCATTCGGTGAAGAGGGGTTGTTGGTAGATGGCCCAGAGTTTCTTGGTCAGGAGAGGGTTTTTGGTGCCGCCTGGGGGGGTGTCTTCTGTGACAAGGTGGAGCTCAATATCCTATTGGCTGGTGATGGAGGCGCCAGTTGTAGGGGCTCCGGGGGCGGTGTCGCAGAAGCCGGATGCGTTGTAGCCGGCAGCCATGGTGACAGAGACCAATGGCAGCTTTACCACAAGACTAACAGCGTAATGTTCAATCTGTGTGATGTCGACGCCAAAAATTTCGTTTTGGTTCGGAGAATGCGGCCACAACGACATCGGCCGTAAGACTGGTGAGGTTGAAGATTGGTTGGAGGTTGATTGGCGCGTTGAAGCCATTTGCTACACTGTTGCTTGAAGTGACCACGTCGATCGACACGCCTGTGCTGTTTGGAAGAGACCCCAAGACCCCGTAGTTGGACGATGCAATGCCCTTGAAGGTTGTGCTGAAGCCAACTTCGTAAGCTACAGTGGCGCCGAGGCTGAAGATTCCGCCGACGGGGATGCCGGCTCCTGGAATGGCTGCCTGTAAGAGCTCCTTGGTGTAAGAGGGCGAGTCGATCTTTTCGGGAGCAGTAAGAGTTGTGTCAAGTGTTCCAGGATGGCAGCGATGTTGTCCGGAGTGGCCGCTAGGGAAAGTTACTTCAACGACCAGCCTTGAACCTAGTACTCGTCAGCTTGGGAACGAGTTATCGTCAAGATTGTGTCTGGTCACTCACTATAACGAAACCGATGACTTGGAAAGATTCAGTGATATAGCAGCTGATACAGTCTTACTTTTCGATGCCTTGATTTGCGTCAAGTCCTCATCCATTTCTTTCATCTTTTCCGCACGTAGGTCCTCATCGTCTGAGTGCTCTGCGACAGCTGTAATCGTGGGCCCAGAGTTCTTCTTCTTCTTCATCTCTGCGGATACAGGATGCACACTCCGCAAAGAAAGGCTTCATCACGACCGATGGTTCGATTTGGGAACATTCGAGAGCGCGTCTCAAACCGTCGTTTCATTAAGGCAATATTTCTGATCCGACAGCTTTCGAGTCTTCCGTGAACCAATTGTTGAGTGGCATTCCGACAGATGGCTCGACGATTGACCAGCAGCCTCGTCTATCTTTACTGGTAAAGTTCGCCTAAATTCTGGTTACATAGTCGCTGCTTGATGCTTATTTATTGTTAATTTGTCGATACGTCGACTAGGTTTTTACTAGGTCAGTCTCTTGGAGCACTTGGCGGTGACGAACCAGCAGACGCTCCAGTGGACGGCAAAGCGTTCTTAAAAGCTTTCCAGCTTTCTCTCCGTAGCTGTGGCATGCGACTCTACCTGGGTCCTTTCAGATTCATGACCCCGAAGTCTGCGAGCGTCGTGCACTGGAACGTCGTACACAAATTCACTGACTATTACGTAGACCGAGCTCTTGAAGACAAAAAGGATAAGGTTTCACCCGCAATGAATCTGGACGGCAAGCGGACTTCAAGTCATCATCATCAGAGTCTTCTGAATGGACTTGCAGAACACACCAGTGATCGAATCGAGATTCGTAACCAAATCATACAAGGAATGATGGCTGCACAGGACACGACTGCAGTTCTAATCAGTAACACTTTCTTTTTGCTGTCACGTAGTCCGGCAATATGAAAGCGCCTGCGGGACGAAACAGCTTCTGTAGACTCTCAGTCACTGACGCTCGAGGATACGAAGAATTTTAGGCTGCTGCGGAATGTTCTGTACGAATGTGAGTGTCTACACCGCGATGATCTGAGAACATAGATAGATTAACACCCTTAAATCCCGCATTTCATCCCAACCCCCATTCAGATACGAATTCGCCCCTTCTACCATCGATCTTCTCGCCCCCCCGCTTTCCTCCTTCCTTTGACCTCCTCCTCGTAGGGCGTTGCCTCCGGTAAGTGCCTTGTTGACGGCTATTAATGCGAAATGAAAGTCCCTAAACTCCAGTGGGTGGCTGCCCCTACTAACGTTCGATCCGTGGCCCAAATTCTTTGCCCTCGCACTCACGGTTCACATCACCGGGTGTATTTGGATCTGAATACCAACAGAGTGATAGCTCCTCAGAATTTTATAGTCAACTGGTTTAATCGTGGAGTATGGTAGTCGACTTTACATAGCGGGGAAGCAGTCGGATCGTCTATGTGGCCACTTGGTCATATAGACAGTTCACGCGCTCGTATGCGCATTTTATCGGTGTGACTGCACAACGGGAAGATATTAAGCATCGGTTTTGGCTAAAAGCAAAAGAGTTCTTCTATCGTGCATTAGGTCAATCTTCCAACATCTTTGCACAAACATCGAGCAAATTGGTATACGCTTGACGCTCTGTCTCGACACAAGATCTTCTGTAAGAGCTTCTGGAGTCAAGAAGTTAGCAATGATTAGATGACGGATGGAGAGATGATGGGTAGGCACTCGCGATGCAACAATATGTTAACATGATCTCTATAAGCGTCTCTGGGATTCGGAATTGGACGATCAAGCAAAGAATTCGTCTACAAAGGTATTGTCGAAGTCACTGCTATATTACAACAGTACGATTTGCGTTCTTTTCTGCTTTAAAAGTCTCTTGTTATCATCCCGCCTCTTAGAATTTTACACGAGGCAAGGAAGAGCAGGACGAGTAGTACGCGCAGAAGAGAAACACTCTGTCTTTGAAAGGAAAGGGCACACGGCATCGTAAGCTAATAGTACATGATAGAACTATCATATCTCTCTGCTTCGCAGAGCATCCTGCAATTGATGAATTTAAAACCTGATACTGCAATGATGCTTCCTTCACAGACCCTCTTGAACCCCCTTCGTACGTTCTGAACGGCTACCAGTAGCGCAGCAAGTCCCTTCGAAAAGTCTAACATTCTCCCTTCTGCACGGCCTGCGCGACCTTATCCATCCCGGTCAGCTTCTTGATGAACCCGTCCAACGTCCCGAAGGGCAGAACCGTCCCAAGCCACGTCAACCACGCCGACTCTCCCCTCCAAATAACCGGCGGCGGATTCTTCTTCATCAAATCCCGTACAGTCGCTTTCGACCATTTATCCGCCGGCATCCCCGCATTGTCAAACTGCTCCTGACGCAACGACTTCTCCACCACCTCCTTAGCCGGCTCGTAAATCGATCCCTTTGGCAAAACAGGCTTTTCAATCTCTCTCATGTTCTTGATCAAGTTTGTCTTGACGACTGCGGTCCTTAGATCTACGACTTTAATGCCAAAGGGTTCAAGCTCGAGCCGAAGCGTATCTGAAATCATCACTATAGCGGATTTGGAAGCGTTGTAAATGGCTTGGAATGGGATTGTGCAGCTGCCCCCTACAGACGTCTGGTTCACAATCATGCCTTTGGGGGATTTCAGCAGCAGGGGGAGGAAAGCCTGCGTCACCGCAATGTAAGACCAGACGTTGAGGTCGAAGGTCTTCTTCGCCTCGGCAATGTTGACATCAATCACGGGCATGAGGAACGTCATGCCTGCATTGTTGACCAAGATGTCGAGGCTGGACAATTTGCTGACGCAGGCTGTAATAGAGGATTCTGATTGCACGTCGAGGGTGAGGGTTTCGATTCCGAGGGATGTGAGTTGGGACATTTTGGCGGGATTGCGAGCGGTTGCGTAGACGTGCACGCCGGCTTCGTGAAAGGCTACTGCGAGGGCGGCGCCGATGCCGCCGTCTGAGCAGCCGGTGATGAGGACTGTTCGCTTGAGGATAGACATTTTCTTTTGGGAACGAGTGAGGAAGAAGTATTTGAAAGGTGTCGTGAAAGGTACGCAGTGATACAAATAGGTGTAGTATCAAGTGGGACAAGGGATCCGGGACATGCCACGTCCGGTGTCAAGACTTTGTGTTACCAACTTACCAAGCAGCCGAGGCAGCTGCGTATCAGCAATTTGGCCTTTGCTCGCCGTGCTGGGAGAGATTTACTTGGGCGGCATAAGGGGAGGTGTGGGATGCATGACAGGCATGTAGAGTGGGTACGAGTACAAAAGGGAGGGGGGTGTAATCCTGTGCCACGAAATGTCGCCTGCTTATAAATCATACCCGAAACTCTCGGATGTTAGGCGCTTCCGAAGCCGAGCGTACTCGAATACCGCTATGTGTGGATGCACAAGAGTAGAGCCGTTCAGCAAGCGATTGGAGGTTCATGTTAAGTGTGTTAGATCGTATATAATACGATACGACTATAGCTAGTGGGACTAAGGTGTGGTATAATATTGTTGAAGACCCGAAATGCTTCGCCGCACTCATTCACTGCCAGCGAAATGCGCTGTCCTTAGACCATATCCGATGTTTCTTACACACTTTGCTTCGAATTTTAGGCTGCAATAGATCAAAGCAGTGCTATCTAAGGTCTCACCTTCACACGGAGCCCACGACTCCCCTTGGCTGGCATGGGGACGATCGTTTCGCTGTTCGCGTCTATATCCCTCTCGCGAATTGTGTCATACAATTCCAGCGTCCGTCCTTCCTGGCCGCGGTATAAGTCGTACCTGTTGAGTATTGTGGCTAGTATGATGCCGATTTCACGGCGCGCAAAGTTCATGCTACGAAAAAACAGGTCAGAGAGTATGACACATGAGAAAAAGGCCGAGGATCTCACCCGACGCAGTTTCTCGACCCTCGGGAAAATGCGATAAAGGACCGACTGAGCTTGGGATTATCGATCCATCTCTGTGGACGATACTCGTAGGGATCCTCGAAGACGTCAGGATTGGTGTGGGTGATGTACGTTGACATGCTTGTGGAAGTGCCTGGTGGAATCACGTAAGTCGTGCCGCGGCGCTTATCATTGTACACGATATCCACTTCGGGAGAGACGCGAGGCATGCGAGATAAGACGCCTGGGTGAAGACGGAGAACCTCTTGAATACAGGCGTTGAAGTAGGGAAGGTTCTCGACTTCTGAATACGACGGGACTCTGTCCTTGTCGGGAATGGCTGTCGCGAGCTCGTTTTTTACTTTCTGGAGGTCTCGAGGATGAGCAAGAAGCTCGAACATTGTAGCACTGAGCGTGTATGCTGTATTCTCAAGAATCAGCGCCACTTAGTCTCAACGACTTGAATGGGGACCTCCTACCAGTTGTGCTCTCGCCGGCAAGTCCGATCAATTGGGCGTCGTGGGCCATCCTGGCATCAGTCTTTTCTTCTGCCGGGAGGGAGCTGCCCAAGATTCCTTCAAAAATCGTAGTCTTGATTTCTTCTGGATTCGGCGAATTCCTGATTTTGCGAACTCTGTTTATCCACCACTATTGCGCATCAGTAACACTGGACTTGGAATACGGGATAGGTTATGAGAGTCCGCGCTATTATTCAATGTACACCCACTACGGGCTCTGGCTCAAGTACGAACATTAAGGCTTCTTTCGCTGGTGTGTTTGAAGATAGCCATTTTTCCACGTGGGATTTGGGAATGCTTTTGCTGAACCTCTAGAAGAAGACGTTTTCTTGCGGACGGATCCAATCGCTTTGAAACAGACAGGGGATAAAATTGTGCAGTGAAATGAAAGTGGGAGCTCTTACCTCTTGCTTTTCCGACATTTCGGACAAATTATCAATGATTAATCGGAGAGCCCACGTTGGCGCATTATTGACCAGCTTCATGACTATCGGAAAGTGGCCGAAAACGTGAGTGAGGCCGAAATACTTTTCAGTCGAATCGAAATACGCCATACCCCAATCGTCCTCGTCGAGGAAGTGGAAACAGTCACCAAAAGCGTATGTGGTGATTATGTCGCTTGCGTACGCTTTAAAAACTGTGTGCAGGTACAGAATCTTGCCATCCTCTGGGCTCGCTTCGCTCCATCGCGAGAGCATCTTTTCCAAACGCTCCTTGATAATAGGCTCGACTCTACGGATGCTGGCATTGGAGAAGAATCCGTTGATGCTGTTCCGGCGCATACGGTGTACGTCGTGGCCTACCGTGGCAATGATCGAATTTGGGGCTGGCGAGAGTAGGTCATTAGCTCTGAACAAGATTTTTGGCCCGTTGATGCCTACTTCCTGATCTCTGTCCGACAAACAAGGGCTTGTCTGTCTTCCTTCCTGCAGTCGGATACAGCGTATCGATGAAGTCTGGGTCGTTGAAGTGGACTTCGTTTGGATTGATGCGCACAACCGGACCTTGAGATGTCTATGTCAGCTACTCCAAATTTCGGCAATCAATGACAGTTACACATGCCATATTCTTTATGCATTTCGTCCATCCGTCGGAAATACTTGCCACCTAGAAAGATTTCGTAATATATCTCGTACCAATATGTCATTGCTAGGCAGCATTAGTTGCAATGTCTTCACAAGATTTGATCCCGTGTCGGCCATGGATTGGGTCTTCTCACCAGCCAATTTTGGGCCTGGAATCCTCGAAAGTGGATGCAATGTCACTGAATTCTCCAAGTCAATTTCATGAAAAGGTAAATGAGGTTCGGCTGCATCACATACCCCGATATAGTGCGAGACAAATGCTCCAAATGAAGATTCCTATAACCAGAGGATAGATCCATTGACGTCCCCAGTCTTGGAACCCATATTGATGAATTGTTGCTGGGCTTTTCAGCCAGCTACCTAATGACACGTCTACGGCAGACATTGATTTTGGAAAATGTCTTCGACAACGGCGCTCAGAAGAAAAGGAGTTTGCAACGTTGAATGCGAGTAGTTCCCATAGAACACCCTTTCTATGACTTTGAATATATGAGCCAGTTTTTCTGAAGAGCGTGGACAGATGATCGTCATTGGTCGTCTGTTCAGGCGGCCAACGGTAGTGATTACGCTAACGTTCCTGCATCATCAGCCTGAGAAGTGAGACTCTTTGACCGATTCATTCAGGGTGGTGGCAATGTCAAAGGATTCACCAGACGTCATGCAAGGCTTATGTTGCCCGTCACACTTTGACCCTGTCACGTTGCAGGTAAGCATGCCTCTTGACACCATTCCACTTGAATCTCGGGAAATATTTCGTTCGCCTTCTACATGCGATAACATGTGCTTTTTGCATGCACTTCTAAGAGAACCTATCGGACGCAAGACTGATAATCCCCGTCCACGTGTCCACCCATCCATCCATCTCCCCATGTACAAGGCTACAGCGCATTCAACGCAGCAATGATGAACACGGAGCTCGGCTATCAACCCACCCGAGAATCTTGCACTGCAGGACAGTGTACTCAGCCGGCAATTCTGCAAGGCTGATTGACGATAGACTCGGTATGTATCATATGAAAGAGAGCTTGGACAGGCCGGGAGCTATGCCCGGGAAAACAGTGGATCTAGGGTTGAAGAGTCAGCTTTGACATTGGAGGGGGCAGGGGATCCGATAAGGCTTGAGTCCTTGAGTGTCCACACAACACACAGTCAGACTATATAGGTATAAAGGGGCATTGGTATCGAGAGCATTCAGCTGTGCCGTAATTGAATGACTGCTAAACGGGCCACCACGAGGGAGGTTCGGCGTCGCGCCGTCGGTCTGATGGATGCGTGGCGTCCATTCAAGATTCCCATCTGCCGCCTAGATTGAGCCCATCATTGCAACTATTACATCGCGTCGAGATATTCCTCATTGACGCTCACAATTCTCTGTTTCCAGCTCCGTCTGCCTGTCAGAGCTGAGTGAAGGAGCGTTGCTAGTGTCGACAAGCGATGATCAAGTTGGTTTCCGTCCCATGGAAGATCGTTTGATTGCTCGATCCTCTCGTGTCATCTTTGCCGCAATGCTATTCCGTGAGCAAGGCCTGAAGAAATTCAGCACACCACCAGTTGGCTCAGAGGGATACTGCTCAATACTCTGGCAAGGAATGCGGTATAAATACCACCGCATCCGCCACCATCTTTGACTCCCTCATGAGCTCAAATCTCTGTCAGATCTCATAGCATTCGACGATGTATGCAACATTAGACTACCGCATCTGCGCTGTGGCAGCTGGCTTACTTGCCGCATCCCTTGCAGCCCCTGCCGAGGGAAACCAGAACCACGCACCCAATTGTCGTTACTTGCCAGGAGACTCTCACTGGCCTACAGAGGAGGACTGGAGTCAGTTGAACAAAACCATCGGAGGCAGGCTTATTCGGGGTGTTCCTCTAGCACAATCCTGCCACCCTCCCGGTCTTGACAAAGCTGCATGCGCCAGAATTCAGAATGAATGGGTGCTCACGCAAACATAGTTAGTCAAGAGGAATGCTGCGTTTAATGTTACATAACCTGACCTCGCATTTTTAGCTACGAAGATCCGGTCAACGTGATGGTTCCCTATTGGCTTAACGACTCTTGCAGTCCATTTTCCGGTCCCAATTCACCCTGCACTTTGGGCAATATGGCAAGTTACGCTATCGACGTCGACAGCGCAGCAACTGTGGCAGCTGGGCTTAAATTTGCCCAAGAACGGAACGTCAGACTCTCAATCAAAAACACAGGCCATGATTACATCGGAAGATCGAACGGCCGAGGCTCCCTGGCACTATGGATGCACAATCTGAACGACATGTCGTTCTTCAACTACAGCAGCCCAGGCTACACCGGCCCTGCCGCTAAAGCAGGCGCCGGCATTCAATTTTTTGACATATATCGGGAGGCTGCCAATCATGGAGTACGAGTCCTCGGTGGGTATTGTCCTAGTGTGGGGATGGTTGGAGGCTACGTTCAAAGTGGGGGGCACGGACCCCTTGCAGCAAGCTATGGTATGGCTGCCGATAACACGCTTGAGTTTGAGGTCGTGACTGTCGATGGCCGGCACCTAATAGCCTCGCCCACCCAAAACCCGGACCTGTACTGGGCGCTCAGTGGCGGAGGAGCAGGTACATACGCCGTGGTCCTCTCGGCGACGATTAAAGCGCATGTTGATGGCCCGACCGCCGGTGCATCCTTTTCTCTCCCCAATACGGACCCAGACAAATATTGGGCAGCCGTAGGAGCATTCCAGAAACACCTTCTTGTTCTCAATTCGGTCCCCGGCTTTGCGACCTCATGGGGCCTTGATAATCATACATTTGACCTCAATGTTGCCACTCTGCCCGGTGCTGTGGAATCTAATATGACGGCCGCTTGGGAACCTTTCCTTCAAGAGCTCAAGGGGCTCGACGTGCCACTTACCAGCGTTAACACGACTGAGCATTTCAACTTCTATGACCACTATGAACACTACACATTTCCGCCGGAGGTTTATCAAACGAACAACTCCCTGGGAGGACGGCTTATCCCGCCCTCGACCGTGCAGAACGACTTGACAGGTTTGATTGACGCCTTCCGCGAGATTGTGACCGACCCCGAGTTCACAACGAACCGGATCAGTGCTATTGGTTTAAATGTGTCACATGAGCGCGTCGGAAATGCGCCAGGCTCGAACTCTGTCCTTCCAGCTTGGAGGGACGCGCTGTACACGTTGAACGTGGGCATCGTATTTCCTGCAGATGCTTCACCCCAGGAGCTCGAAACGATACAAGCCAAGGTAAATACGTGGCAGGCTCTATTCACTCCATTGACACCGGATGGTGGAGCGTACATGAACGAGGCGACATACGACGACTCTGATTGGAAGGCGGACTATTTTGGAGAGAATTACGACACGCTGCTGAAAATAAAGAGGAAGTACGACCCTAGCTTTGCCCTGTGGCAACATACATCTGTAGGAGCTGATGTTTATTGGGAGGTGGCTAATGATGGGAGGCTGTGTCGTGTGTTTTAGAGTCGCTTCTCTCCATGTAAAGCTGTTACTGTATCTAAGTAGTCGACCCATCGTCGGGTAAGGAACAACCTTTTTCCACCTATCCTGATACCTCATGCAGAAGCGTGTTTTAGCACGTAGATCTCACTTTTGAACGCATGTTTTTCCTTCGCTATCTAACAGCGCTTCCACACATTATTCTGCGTGTGAGATCCTTGAAGATGCGGATACATACCGCCTTCATGACACCAGGAATCCAGCAATAAGCCGAGTAGAAGGAAGTCAACGATACCCAAAGCTGTCAAAGTTAATTCGACGGGCTTATTGCTGAAGGAGGCACTAAGCCCCTTTTAGACGCTTCTTAGTGCGTATGCCACAACTAGAACGCACATGATCGCGCTGGCCTGAAGCCAATAAGCAGGCCCTAGCCGGCCGCAGGATTAGGATGACCGAGTCACATGACGGGGTAGTCGAAGCACGGGATAGCTTTGAGCCGATTATTGCGAGACCTTTTTCCTGGTGATCAACAGGCTGATGTCCGATGTTCGTTGTATCAGGATTCGGCCCCTGACACAGGATTGAAGCTCCTACGATGGATCACATCAGCGACAGGGCGTTCTAAGAGGCGGTCAGCTACGATAACGTGCGTTTTGACCAATCAGAACCTCTGACAAGCACAGTTGGGAGACCCAGTAGAAAGACTTCGTGGGTTGTCAGCTCCAATACACGCAATCAGCAACCAACATGCGTAAATGCTACTGCCATGCTTCCGTCTCACGATGCCTCAAGCAGTCCACATAGCAATCCCACAGAAAGCAGGGGTTCCAGAAGATGTGGAAGATGCTGGCTCAAGGCAACGATGTCTCTGTGCAATAAAAGACATCTCTCGGCGGAGTAGGATCTTCTCATTTCACTGCCAATCGCATATATTAAGTTTGAACCCGAGCAGGGATCCACACAAATTCCTTACGGCGGCTGAACCGTATGCACGGGGTTTCCGCGCACACTGGGTTTCCGCGCACTCTAACCTACAAAGATTAGTTACAGGTAGTATCGGGCTTAGCGTGCTAAAAAGTACACTAAGATAATTAGTCATAGTTAGCGTGCGCGGAAACCCAGTGTGCGCGGAAACCCCGTGCATACGAGTAAAGGCCGCGCGGGATTCTTCCGCGCTTGGGTCCCTGATCAAGCTCGACTTGGCCCGTTGACCCAATTTTGATAGGTATGTAGGTGTGAGCTATCAAGCAGCTCACGATGTCTGATATATGGTGTAAAATCTAAACATTTGGCTGTTGTTCTGCACCCAATTCTCATTCCGCCTGGCGTTTGGATATGGTCTGATAGATGATGACTGATCCTAAACTTATCCAAAATCGAGAGGCGCAGCGCAGGTTTCGAGGCAGTAAGACAATTTATCCCAGTCTATTGAATCAAGCCTGTGACTGACCATGTGTCGTTGTGATCTTTAGGGAAGCGAAAGCAGCCTGAGGCCGCACATTGGGTTGAAGTCCAGGAAGATGCCTATCACTCCTTGACTCAAGACGTTCAGTCCCAAGAAATATCGTTCGGCAGCGCCTGCTATTCGCCTACATCATTGTGCAGCTCGCACGATCATTCTCCTCCTCAGTACTTTAGTGACCTAGATCCTCCTAACCGCGAGAGTCTTCTCTCGTATGACCTCAATCGAGAGGATATTAGCTCCCCACCGCATCAGCCGTCGACCGCTTCGATTTCGCAGACATCATTAGCGAACAACACGGCCATTGAACGAGTAATCAGCAGCTTCTCCGCCGGCTCTTCTTGTGATTTACCCTTCGCTCAATCGGGACATATCATGAATACCAGCCAAAATTCATATGATCTGAATTCTGATCCTCAAAGCGACAACTCATTGATTTCCTTGGGGGGAAAAGCGAGCGGCTGGCTGAGTCCGCTCCACGTCGCAGCGCGAAAAGGCCATGATCAAATCGTACGCATGTTGCTACAACACAATGTAGATTGCGAAGATAAGGACAGCAACGGTCTGGCACCACTTATTCATGCCGTCATTGGGGGCCATGAGACTGTGGTACGCTCCCTACTCTCCCTTGGGGCCCGCATTTGCAATGGTGACGGCCAGCAATGTTCATCAGCTCTCCATCTAGCTGCTCGACATCGCCGCGGAAACCTGTTGAGAATCCTGTTAGACCACTGCTTGAGAGAAAGAACTTCGATAGATTGCTCTGACGAAATGGGGAAGACGCCTTTACATGTTGCTGTTGATATAGGGTTTGAGATGGGCGTGTATATCCTGTTGCAGTCCGGCGCGAATCCAAATTATAGGGTTTTCCAACCCCTTGAGAAAAAAGATATCTTAGATCAGAATAGAATAGACGCGTCAGGATAGATTCGATATATCAAGTTGTGATTCAGACAGAGTATTTGATATCAGGAGAGGAGAAGGTCGGCTAAACAGGGGGCCCGAAAATGATGGCCCGTGAATGGAAAAAACTCTCCGTGCGGGTCCCCTACCTCCTAGCTGGTTGCCAAAAGGCATTGGGCGGCACCACCAATGTCTCTACGTGCGTAAGATATGTTATATGCATGCAGGTTGCAAGGCGGTATCTTGGGACGGAAACGAGGCGAGAGCTACATCTCATCAGACAGGTGTGTTGAACCAAAATCTTGACTCTTTATTTGATTTCACCCTTAAGTGCTGTCTCGAAAAACTCTATCTCAGCTTCTAAGAACTTATCAGATCCCTCTCCAGAGAGAATTGACAAATGCCCTTTCCCCTCTGCCCAATGAAGCTTTTTCGGAGTCTTTAATTTCTCAAAAACCTCCTTCTGTTCTGCTGGGGGCGAAATTTCATCAAGCTCCGGAATCATCATCATGGTGGGTATTCCCTCCAGCATCTGCTCGATCACCTCTTTGGGCCGAAACAGAGCCATTTTATGGTATGACTGCAACGCGATGCGATCGCGAAAGTTGGGATGACCACGTTCAGCAGCGGCCATCATGAGAAGATAGGCTTCCTTCCCGCCTGGTCCTCCGGAACCAGCGAGACCGGCTGGGTTCTCGCCCTTGCTATTGAATGGCTGTAGCACGAATGGTTCATTACCTCTCAGCTGAGATTCGCGATCTGAACCACCGACTCAAGTACTAAGTATCATTCTCGCAATCGCCAACAAAGATATCCACTTCATTGACTGTTCGGCTGTTGTTTGGCCATCTAGCTGGCAGGGCAAGATGGGCTTTTGGTCTATGTATGTGAAAGCTGGCCACTTCGACGTGGGCTTCGGAATTCGCTGTAACATTAGCAGAATCAGCAACTCGATGATGGCGGGCCAGGTCCCCGAATTGCCGCTGTAGCTGGACCTAGTCGATATTATATATAAACACGAGATATTAATCTTAATTAGGCCATTTAGCTCAATGGTAGAGTATGTAGTTTCAGTTCGGAAGTTCAGGACCAGAAATGTCAAGGTGCAAGTTCAAGTCTTGTGATGACCGTTCGTTTTTTTTTGACATTCTATACGCATATCCGTACGTACCTTAAACGCGGCCCCTGAATCATGTAAATAGAAGCTCAAGCCCGTCTTGTACATTACCAGATGTATGTCTTGTACCTAGATCCTATCAAAGTAATACACATCCTTCAATTTATAGTCCCTAGCCTAGTCCCTGACATTACGAAAGACCTACAGTTCCTGCAACGTTTCCATACGTTGAAATCTAGTTTTCAGTTACCCTCGTCCCTTATCCACCCAAGTCCATGGCTTCAATGAAGCCCTCCAACAACCCCTCCGCCGACGATGAGCTTACTGCCGAAGAGTTTGCTCAACGCGTGGCTCAAAACCCCGTCGAAGCCCTTCGGGTAATGCGGAAGCTTCAGAACCAAGCCCGGCAACACGTCAATGCCACCTCGTCCTCGCCCTCGTCCTCCGCTCCTAGTCCTCCACCCTACATAGGGCTGGATCCTCAATCCCTTGCGACGATAGCTCAGATCGTCGCACAAACCCTAAATAACCAACCTCTCCCCGTCATCCAACTTCCTGCGAACCCTGTCGCTGCCATCATCGCTCCTAGATTCGCGAAGTTCTCTGACATACCTGAATATGAGAGTGTTAAACATTGAGGTGCAGCATGAGTGTGTAGAGGATTGAATTACTATAGGGGGGTGACAACTCGGCTAACTGCAGTGCGTCATGTGACCCCGATAGGCCTGGGCATAACACTAGTTTCAACAGAGAGAGACAAAAATCAATTGAACGCATGGGAGCAGAGTTTGATACAGCGCATGAATGTGAACGACGATCGATATTCTTTCGATCCTTCGCGAAATCTTGAAGCAGAACTCTATGAGCTTTGTCGAATACTACAATCTCTTCTATCAAAAGAAAGAACGTTCTTTGATAAAAGAGTCTTCACTGATTGATTGCATGAAGCGCAACGTTAGTTACTTATCTACCCAGCTGCTGCATCAAGGTAATCATGCCTGCTCATCAACGATCGACGATTGATTGCATGTCCTTTGGGCGACGATCTTTACGCCCTTCTTGGTGTTCAAGGGCTTGCATATTGCTCGTTGGCATCTGCAATGCATTTTATACTCGTAGCTTTCAGAACAAAAGAGTAAATTGAGGTTACTGGCTAAGGATGTTGGCTGTGGCAATAGGCTGCAGGAGTAGCACTTGATCATCATAAAGTCTGTCCAGTGATGTCAAAGACCAAGCAAAGTACGGCTCAGATTGCCAACAACCAAGGGTTTTACATTGATAATGGCTCCTTAAAGAAGCTCGTTTTGCATGCTGCATCCTCGGACCAACGGCGTATAATGACTCACCACGACTCAAAGTTTTAAAAAGCATAAGCTAAAACTTATGATGAGAAATTAGATGTTGCTCCTATACGGTGGCTCTCCTCCTCCCCAAGGAATAGCACTTTCAATTGTTAGCCACATATGCTGCATAAAGAGGCGAAGGAAACACGCGAGTGCACGTATTTGTTATGTTTGCTGGATGCGCCTGTACGTATAGTAGCCCAGAAGAAAATGTGGTTGGGAAGTACCACTGAATTCAAAGCCTGCTGGCCTTCAGCGGCTCCCTCTTCGTTCACACTCTCCAGTACCAGCCTATGAGATACCCGAGCGATAATAGCACAGGAGATCTCATGCGTGCCCACTCTCCTCGCACACATGACTTTGTCTGAACCGCATGCAAGGCTTGTCGTTCAACAACGGAACAACTCGCATCCTGACCTTTCTTCACAACTGGCTGACGTATTGCCCTCACTATCTTCGGAATAGGGGCCTGGAAATCTGCAGGACGACTGGCGCTCGTTTGATGTTTTCCCTATCATGTTCAATGATGTCCCAAGATGAACCCGGTGTGACTCACTAATTCTCCGGACGGAGGCCAATTGATCTCCTCTGTCGATTTATATGTATGATATTTATCGTTATGCTAGATAATTATGTGTACCTTTGACTCTGTCATCCACGCCAGCTCATTCGCTTTCTTGAACACATTTGTCTTGCGTTTGCGGAACTTTTCTCGAAGTCGTCGTTCATTCGTCACTCTTGTCATCTTTAAATGATGCTTTGAGAAGCTGTCAAAGCCGTTAATACTTAATTCCTGTCCAGTTCGTATTGCGTGTCGGAGACAAAGTCTCTTGAAATAATTGCGAGGGGCTGAATCAAGATGTTCGAAATCAACTGCGTTATTAAACGGCGAACGAAATGGCAGCATTCACAGCTGGCGACGTCGAAAATTGACGACATCCAGATTTGGTAGCGACAACGCTCTCTTGATTCAACCTCTCACCATATTTGGGATGCTCATGAGAGCATCCATAAATGAAGTCTCATGATATCGTTTCTTCGCGTTGCTTTTGAATGCTCTAACATAATTTTGCCGAAGAAATTCTATTCTCTCAGCAAACTATGTAAAGAATTCTCATCTGCATCCACATTACCAGAACATGATGCGAAGGTCACAGAATTGAATGCTGTTATTTCTCTCCCAGAGCTCCAGAATAGACTCCCAGATGGGTCGGAACTAGATACTACTAAGGATATTAAAGTCGTGATATTTGTTAATCAATGCATTAAATCTTTGACGACTTGAGACAAAACTAGATCACAATGTCATTTCGCGACGTTCTAAAGACCTCTTTTATCTCTCTTCTATGCTTTTATCTAGCCATTACACATGGATACGCTCTACTAATAGTCGAAAACAATTTATCTCTTTTGACAAGAGATTATGATTTAAATATCTAAATAGATGCAAGAGTAGAAATCGACGTCTATCCTAAATCGAATTGCGCGAACGATAAGTTTCAAATAGTAGGCGCAAGTCTTACTTATGTAATGAATTATTGACTTGAAGGTACGAACGAACCTTCAAATTTTCGATTCTTCGAGATATCTTGAGCTTTGAAGGATCAAGAGAAGTTGAACCTCAATAAATTTGATCAAAATTCAAATGATATTGAGGCCTAGAGTTGTGGGATTTTTGTGGCGCGCTTTACGATCGAAATGAATAAAGGTTGTTACAACATTTTGGGGGATAAGTTATCTACTTGTCTTCAATTGTGGCAATCCTAAGGGCTTCGAGGCTTTGAGTCATTAGGAAGCAGTTGTTTTCGAAGGCGAACGTATTTGAAAGGTCCAAATAGCAAATGTATTAGCTTTGACAATAATCATGATGCCACAAAACTAAAGGAATCGTTTCGACGACGCTGCTCCGACTTCTGTGCTCTTCTTACTATAATATACTACGTTATGGGCACGGATTCTTGACTGTGCACTGGCTATAGTGTCGTTCAGTCTAAAGTCATGTTCTTCGAATCAGCGAATAGGCTTACAGAATATCAGAAGGTATGCGAAGGGGAAACACATAGGTACTGAAAAGAAAAGGAGAGACGGCTTCATCGAATCCTTCCTTTGCAGCGATCGAGCCAAATATGCTGTAGGAAGAGGTTAAAAAGCCCTGTAGTGGTCTTTAATGCGTGAGCGGGGGGGGATCTCACGTGTTTCAAGCTCTTCTCATGGTTCGTGTATGCAGCACATTGCCTTTCTCCACCATTCAAGACGCAGAGATCCTTCTTGCAGCTTTGAAAGGAGGCGATGATGAGGGAGCACTTGATATGTCTGTCAGCCCAGGCACACACAGTGTTCCATCGAATCCAAAGGGATAGGTCGGCGTTGATGGCCTGGCGTAGTAGCGTTTGTCAGGGGAAGCTGCCCGCTTGCGCATAAGGTCAAAGAATGTGTGATGTGGAACGACTCGTAGCGTTGGAGCTGTTGCATCACGATGGCGGCTTGCAGGAGTTGACCTTGTGAAGAATGTCATTAGGATGTCTAAGCTGTCAGATCGTACCCGTTTCATAGGAATGCGAACTGAGGCAGCAGCGGGAAGGCAAGGAGTCAGCAATCCCCGATTGATGTCTGGCGACGGCATCCACAACTGATGCTGACATCCACAACTGGTGACGATGTCCACAACTGGTGCTGACATCTACAGTTGATGGTCCAGAGCTGAAGGCTTGCATAAATATCCTGAAATGACCCATCTACTGCCGCATTCTTAAAGAGTTCATATATCAAAATCAAAAATCAAAAATCAACAAGCAGATCTCATACAAGGAAAATGTGCTGTCTTATCATTGTTCGACCGAGACCCTACAATGAACGACCACCACAACCTCTTAAGAATGCAGTAACCAAATGGCTTCAACGCAGATGCCCACATCTCTTCGACGAACGCGATTTTCTCTTCAATCCCTACGAACCATTACCTTATCCTATGCCTGTTACCAATGTGCCTATTCTGGGCACACAAGTTTCGAGTGTACCACCGCAAGCAAACAAAAGCGCACCTTCGTACACTTCAGATGTACCTTCTTACCAATACAAGTAGCACTAAGGTGCAGCGAAGCACTTGGTTCTCTGGTTAATCGTCGCAGCTTGAGCCTGGAAGATAATGTTGAAGTGAAATATGTTTTGGAACTGGCTCGGTTGTAGCCTTGTGGTAGGGCTAGCCCCAAGCATAGCTAGATATTCGGGCTTCTGGTCACTAGATAGCAATCCAAGCATACTCGTATTACATACACTCGTATTTTCCCATTAATGTTTCAGAACTTAATTTAAACCTTATAAATTGATAACATAATTTTTAAAGAGATGATGAACCTCAATACTGAAGGCGGAATGGGCCTAAACATCGTGCAGACGGCAGCTTTGGGTAAAGCGATGAGCTTATTGGATCTGGCATTCTGGTGATCAAGTAGAGAAACTGTGGGAGGGAGCGGCTATTCCCCAAATGAAACCAATCATCGTTAGCTTGATCAAGTACCATCATGAGACCCACAACCAGACTGCTGGGATGTTGTTTACACGAGCGCCATGTGGTAACTGGTTCTCATGCGAAGCGCCGACCCCGAGAACCAGAACGGGCGCTAATTCCAACGTTGTTTCACTAGGTAGTTTGAAACCAAACAAAATGTAGCTTTAAACATTTGAAGATCTTAGTTCGCAGGTGCTGAGCTACCCACTAGTAGGCAGCAAATATAATAGCCATCTCGCTTCGCCCAGATTTGTTCCACAAGTTTTAGCCACAGACGTTGCATCACTGCATTTATGAATATTTAGCCTACGAGACAATGCTCAAGATTTAGAGCTTTGTTATAGACAGCAGATCGAAAAACAAGCCATCTGCCAACCTCCAGCACGTCTCTCACATTCTCCCTTCCCTTCTCTTCTCCTCCGAATGCCGGCTCGTTATTGATCACATGCCAAAGCCCTCACGAAGCTCGAAGTTGCCAAATGAGATAGAAGTCGTGTCTCTCATGACGCCGATGACTTAAAGCTTCGATTCTACTTCTGAAAATTCACGAGGATTCTGCGTAACAGTCACCCTTCCCTTTATATCTAGATCTGCATGCTCGTTACTAATTCTCATGTTGCTGTCATATTTTCTGATACGAAAGACTTCATTATCACTGATCCCCAGACTGTCTTTTGGAATCCAAATCACAGGCCTCTGAATGTGAAGAGCCTCATGCTGAAACGCTAATGGAACAAGGCCATCAAGCTCGTTCGATGCGGAATCTTTCTTGCTATCATGCAAATCGGAGAACAGGGTGGTAATAGAACCTTGGCTTGCAGTTGAAATTGTCGTCCAGTTCCAAAGACTTTGCACCAGGATCCGAAGATAATTGTTTGTTTCTGGTGTATAATACTTCTGTCCTTCCTCTTCTTCTTCTCCTTCCTCCGCTATTTCCACCTTAGTTGACGACAGGAATCGAAGAAGTGGTGCAAATGCGTTGTTCAAAAGAAATTGAAAGATCACTGTCATCGCGATAGCAATGATCATGATCACAACTTGATCGACGCACGTAGATCTGTCATGATCATCACGCACTAAGAAGAATAAACCTATTATACAAAGCTCCATAACGTAAACCTCGATAAAGAGCTAGTTCAAAGTCGTTGAATAGAATAGATCGCTAGTATTTGGTCGAGACTTTGTGACATAGAGCAAATTATAACGAAACACAATCCAAAATAGACTAAAGATAATAGAACTAAACACAAGAATTAGTGAAGCGATCACTAAGTATATAATTTCTGTCGAAATTTTAGCAAAGTGAATAAATGATACAAGTACAACTTACCAATGCAGGCGAGATTAGTATAGATGGGAAAAAGTGTGTCTCACTACATTTGAGACAAAACTATTTGTCTTTCTCATTTTTGTCTAGACGTATAACTCGTAATAGAGGCGAGAACAATCTAGTTGATCAATCCTCTCATTTGTAGAAGTGAATTTGCGTTTATCAAGAAGTCTTGTAACAAAAGATAAAAGAAGAAGTAGTTGCTTGCCTTTGACAAGTTAATAGTCAAAATCGTTAACAAGAAATCTAGATTATGAAGAATTTCTTGAGCGACAATCGTGATGCTTGAAGACAAGAAGATTGTAAAAAAAACTTGCACGAATAAAAATGCGAAATAGTACTTTTGTAGAGATAGCTTAACGATCATCTTCGTTAATAGATTTTGACGTCTTGTAATCGCACGTAGTATAAGCGAAAGCAACATTATAAGTAAGATTAATATTAGTTGCGACAAAACATCTTTAATGAAATCAAGTAATCATGTTGAAAGTCGATCTATTCAATGTAGTCATAATAGTAAACTCGTAAGATAAATAATCTAGAATACTAGATTAGTAAAGACGACAAGAATAGCTCATGCAATAATGAGTGAGACAACGACAATAAAAGCTAGAGCAGATCGCGTGTAACGATTCCATCATTTCTTGAACAAACTCTCTTATCTTACGTTTATTGATGGAGCTTCGATATATTAAGATCTTAAACACAACGACGTATAATAGACGAGAGACTAACAAGTTATATATGCGATCTCTTAAGTGTTGAACTATATAAATGCTAAGCTCGTGAGCGAGTACTTCTTTGACTCTCGCTAATTCTAATCAATCTTATTGTTCAAACGAGTCATCTCTTGCTAGCAATGATCGATAATATCGACTTTGTTTCCCACGAAAGAAATTGAAGACATCTAGGTTTGATTAAAGATTGAAAGACGCATGTATTTATAATTCTTTTTATCTAGATATCGCTTCTAAAGAGATTCTTTACTTTTAACATCAAGATGACTTGTATCATTCTTCTTGACTTTTGTAAGCTCATGATCGCTTCGAACTTCAAATAATTTTATCGCCAATCTTATGAGCTTCGTCTTTGCGATCTCCAATGTGAAAATTACTTTTCTTCGCTCTTGGGCCTTTCTCGATAGCTTGACGAGGTCTCGATTGATTCATATCGTGCGTATTTTATCAAGGAAATTGCTATAAAGATAAGTAAGAGCTAGAATGAACAAGAATCTTTTAGAAATATTCGTCACAAAAATAGTATTTGCAAAGGCTTGAAGACGATGCTAAGATAATGTGAGATATGTTTGTCGAACGCAAATATACTCGAGTAATTTCACATACATAGTATGGCACACGAAGATGATCACGCTTAAGGTTATTATTAGATGAGTTCAATAAAAGTCGATGTGTCTTAATCTCACATTTCCTCAACTTAGTCGATCTAGGTTTTGAATTCCCTCGATAGCATTCTTTCCATCAACAAGATTTAAAGAAATAAGGATTGAAATTATGATCAAGCTTAGAGAAATAAATATTTTTAAAAGTGTGCGAAGATAACGAAGAAAAAAGAAAGCATCAAAATTAGATTTCTAAAGAATGACCCAATTTGAGGTTTGAAATACAAGCAGGATCCATGAAAGTATCCCTGAAGGAGATACCTTAGCACGTTGTTGTTCAGGTACAAGATAAGTTCGAGGCTGGCTGCCATGTGTTAGTCGTTGGTTCTCAGCTCTAGCACGAACAAAGAGACTCACTATAACTGTGTAAGTCTATCCTTTAATAGAATGAAAAGCACTATCTCAAGGCCAAATATAGAGGCTGAGACAGTAAGGGATGCTAGAAAAGAATGCAATGACGCTCCTTGATTACGTTGAGCAGCATTAGAAGATGCATTGAGTGCTGCAGTGATATTGACAGTAGATCTAGGAATCATTGATCGCATGATTCCGTGATATCTGACATGATAGCAGTGGCATACCGAGTTAACGGGGGACTAACCTACTTTTATAGGTGGGCAGAGCACTAATCGAACTCAATCTTGCGTGAAACGCTTGATTTGGCTGCTCGAAACTCCAATTCTGGCCTCATGGCTATCCCCGTGGGTTCACATGGGAACAGGACTGGGAGAGTGAAAAAAGATTCAAAGTGCAGAGAGGGCGGAGACGGTGATTGCCCTTCGTCGTGTGTAGGCCTCAATTGTACCTCTAGACCGATTTGTGTGTAACTAGGATCAGAACGATGATGGCGAGACGGTTTAAGAAACAATGGAGGTCGCGCAGAATGACATCCAGAAACGACATGCAGAGGGCAGGCGCACCATCAAAATAAGTTGGAATATCTTCTCGCGTAATTTGCTCCTTAACTGAGGAGCGTTTGCTGGACTGGGAAGAGACGAGTAATCCTTCACTCAGATTACCATGGCACGGGAGTTCATCAGTGGAACATAACTCTTTGGAGACTTATTTTCCATTCTTTGAGTACATTGACACGAATACCGCCTCCTTTCACACAAAACTTATTAACATTTCCTGTAGTATGTGAATGTTACGTCTATAGTCTATGGAATCGCCATAGCTGTGATCAAGCTTTCCCATATTGTTACAGTATCCCAAGATTTTCGTACCGAATCGAAAAAGCAACATGAGGTTGTTTGTGTGTTCTCAATCGCTTATCTGGGGAAACCTGGCCTTTTACACCGCCAACGCCTTGCTCGATGTATTCGCCTGCACTTCACGAGAGAAGATATGAAACAAACTGATCACCGACGGTCACTGTGCTTAATACTGACGCTTCTGGTATGGCCGGCGCTATATTCAATGTCTTATACGATTTTGCTATCTTGCTTCTTCCCATGATATCCGTTTGGAAACTGCATCTAGCCCCACGGAAGAAAATTGGGAATTTTCGCTATCTTTGCCACGGGACTTTTGTAAGCTTTGCAATATCATTCTTTAATTGAAAGACTCAAGTTACCGTCTCCTCTTCTAGTTCATCCTGAAATTCCCCCCCACAGATCTCAAGCCACCGCCTTGCATCCCCACCAAAAAACGTAATATTCCCTTTCCACACCTTGTCTGCCCAAGCTTTATCCTTTTTCC
>JAABUZ0100000737.1_pt1 | contig 74446 bp, 78 predicted proteins | sample 5562091 | NCBI WGS metagenome assembly JAABUZ01 (sample SAMN12813069, study PRJNA571459) | rock metagenome | isolation source: Antarctica rocks | place: Antarctica: Victoria Land, Linnaeus Terrace sud | collected 2015-12-21
GCATCGCCCCTCCCCCTAATTATCCTTCTTACTGGCAACCGGCTACTGGCAACTGGCAACCGGCAACCGGCAACCGGCTACTGCCGAGCGAAGCGTCCGTGGTAGACGGCCTCGCCCGTGCATTCCTCCACGATCAACTGGCACACCCGGACCCCCGGTCGTAGCAGCAACGGGGTGGGACCAAGGTTGGTCATTTCCAGCACCTGGTGGTTGTCGATGCCGGGTTGCATGAAGCCCGCCGTGACATGCACGGCCAGTCCCAGGCGGGCGAATCGGCTGCGTCCCTCCAGCCAGCCGCAGAGCGAAGGAGCGAGCGTAACCCGTTCCGTGGTCAGCCCGAGCACGGTCTCGCCGGTTTGCAGGACGATGCCCGCGCTGTTCTCAACCTTGCGCGTCATGGCCTCGAAGTCGCTCTCCTCCGAGACCTCATGCACGGTGTGCCGGTTCTCGAACACCCAGAAGGTGGCGCTGAGGTGGAGGTCGATGGAGGCCGGCCCAACCTGGCCCGGCTCGAACGGCTGGACCCGAATCCTGCCCCGCTCGATTTCGCCCAGGATCACATCGTGCGTGAGGACGCCCATCGCTCTATCTCCCTACCCCATCCTATTACAACGTATCTCCGATGCTACGATAACGCCGCGAATGCCCGTCGCCCGTCGCCCAGCGCCCGTACCCACGTCTGTGTCTTCACCGCGAAACGCGCCTGCTCCACGCTCGTAGGCCCGTGACATACGCCTGGTACGCCTAACCTTAGCACCGCATTGTTTCTGCATTGTAGCCGGTAGGGAGCGGCACGGTGGATAGTTATACCCCCGGCCGCTCTCTCTACCCTGTGCGAGGGAGCGGGAGGTAGCGTCCAGAGGCAAGGATGAGCGGTGCTAGGTCGCGGACTCGGACCGGGAGAAAGGCGGCATGTTACGCCGCGCCATCGTGCCGCTCGAGCCAGGACAGCAGGTCGGCCAGCGGTCGGGTGGCGATGGGCCGGAAGTTGTCGTCGATGGCGTCCCGAGCAGGTCCCAGAGTATGGCCCAGCCCTTGATACAGCTTGAGGGTAGCATCGTGGTTGCCGGCCGCAGCCAGGGCCGCTCGCAACTCGACGGCGCCCTGGAATGGGACGTTGGCGTCGTTGCGCCCCTGCAGGATCAAGATGGGCAGTTTCAGGCGCGGCACCGCGGCGACGAGGCTAGGCAGGGCGCGGCCGGGCCCGTAGATGCCCAGCGGTCCGAGCGGACCGAGTAGATAGTCCATGATGCCGGGTAACGCCGGCAGGAACTCACGATTTATGTCAACAGCACCGTCGTGGTTCTGATCCAGCATCGGGTTGATCGACGGCGGGCCAGCCGTTTGGCTGGGCTGGGCGAAGAACGCGACGGCGTCGCCCCGCGCCACCAGTCCGCCGTTGCCTGCGGCCGCCCGGCGCAGCACCACGTTGGTGACCCGCCCATTGGGCGCCAGGCGGCGCAGATAGGGCACGACGACGTCGACGACCTGATGGGTGAACGTGGCGCGCCAGGAGCGGGCCACCGGCCCCTGCACGATGAGGCCTGCCACCTCGGGGTGGCGCGCGACCAATGCCGCGGCCACGGTGCTGCCCTCACTCCAGCCATAGACGAAGATATGCCTGGCGTCCACGTGCGGGTCGCGTTCGGCGGCGGCAAGCACCGCCTCGGCATCTTTGCGCATGCCCTGCAGGTCGAGCTGCGTGTAGTATCGCTGATAGTCGACCTGATGCAGGCTCGTCACGTAGTGCTTGTTGTAGCGCAACACGGCCACCCCGCGTGGCGCCAGGTAGCGGGCGATGTCGAGGAAGATGTGCGAGAGCGGAGGCCCACTCGCGCCGCCGACGATATCGGCGTTCATATCCTCGGGCGTCGAACCGGGGATCAGCAGCACGGTGGGATGTTTGCCGCCGAGGGGATAGTCCAACTCCGCCCTCGACGTGAAATCGCCGAAGTTGATGCGCAGCGTTTCATGGCCTACTCCGGTGACCGCGGACGCCAGGCGTGATAGCCCATCGCTGGCGCCACGGACCGTCGTCGGAACCGACGAGCGGATCGCCGCCGCGACGAGCGCGGCAACAACGCCGTAAGACAGAATAATCCACCTTCTCTCCATCTCTTAACCCTTCCCCTTGTCATTTGTAGACGCTAATAGGTACGAACATAGGGGGTTATAGAGGGGGCGCTGTGACCGCGAGGGCAACGGCGCCCTTATTGTAACGTATTGTTGGAGACTGCACCCTGGACAGGGCATGGGAAGGTATAGCAAGGCTACACATGGCGGCTGGCATGGTAAGCGCGACAGGTCCCGTGATGATGGTAGGATCAATCTATGGAGACCGATGTCGTCATCGTACACGAGGACGAGTGGGGCGCTACCCTCACCCCGCAGCAACGCCAGGCCGCGCGCATCGTCGTCGACGATGTCGTCGCGCGGAGCGATGTGCTGGGCATCGTGCTTGCCGGGTCGATCGTGCGCGGAGAGGGAGGGCCGACGAGCGACCTCGATCTCTACGTCGTCATCTCCTCGCCGTGCCGGCAGCGCCGCCAGTTGCTCGTGATGGGAGTGCGCGTCGAGGTCTTCATCAATCCACCCTGGATCATCCGCTCGTACTTCGCTGATGAGTTGCGCGAGGGCAGCCCGTCGACGGCGCACATGCTGGCCACTGGGATACCCCTCTTCGAGCGCGGGGCAACACTGTCCGAGTTGCGGGACGAGGCGCGTCGCCTGCTCGCGGATGGCCCGGCCGCCCTAAGCGAGGGCGAACTAACGCAGCGCCGCTACGATGTGATCGATCTGGCGGAAGACGCCGACGACGTGCGCGCGGGCAATCCCGACGCGCTCGCCTACGTCTTGCCCCTGCTCGTCCAGCGGGCGATCTCGCTGTTGTACGCGCGGCAGCGCCGTTGGACGCCCAAGCCGAAGCGCCTGCCGGGAGACCTGGAACGGGTGGATCCCGACGCGGCGGCGCTGCTGCGGGCCTACCTGCGCGAACCGGACCTGTCCCGGCGCCACGCCCTCGTGGGCGCGCTGGTCGATCGAGCGATCGCTCCGCTGCCGCGCGCGTTCTTCATCTGGGATTCAGAGCCCGAGGAGATGCCGCCGGCTTGATTGCTCCGTGCCCCAGGGCACGCGACCAGAAACAACGGCGCTTTGACGTTGGGTTGCGACAGTCAGCCAGCGGCGACTGGCGCCGTGCGGTATCGTGTAGGCTGAGGCGCGCAATGGGGCGCGCCTGAAACGGATGGGGTTGAGCAAGACAATGGTTGAGCAGAGACGCGAAGACAACGGGCAGCGGCCTATATCACAGGCGAAGGGGCCGGCCCGACTGGCCATCATCGGGGTGCCGACCGACCTGGGATCGGGGCGCCGCGGCGTCGACATGGGGCCGAGCGCCATCCGCTACGCCGGCCTGCAGGCCGGACTGGAGCGGCTTGGCCACAACGTGGAGGATCTGGGCGACATCCACGTGGCCGTGGTGGAGCAACTGGAGGTCGGCAATCCCTGCCTGCGGCACCTTGATGGCTGCATTGAGGCGGCGCAAGGACTGGCCGAGCGCGGGTGCGCGGCGCGGGCCGATGGGCGCATCCCCATCGTGCTGGGCGGCGACCACAGCCTGGCCCTGGGCTCGGTCGCGGTGGCCGCGACGGACCGCGAGAGGCGACTCGGCCTGTTGTGGGTCGATGCCCACGGCGACTTCAACACGCCGGAGACGACGCCCTCGGGCAATATCCACGGCATGCCGCTGGCGGCGCTTTGCGGCCTTGGCGACCCGCGCCTGGTCGACCTGCTGGGCCAGGGTCCCAAGATCGACCCGCGCCACGTGGCCATCATCGGCGCGCGCGACATCGACGAGGACGAGAAGCGCCTGCTGCGCGAGGCCAGCGTCGCCGTCTTCACCATGCAGCAGATCGACCGCCAGGGGCTGGTGGATGTGATGAGCCAGGCACTGGACGTGGTGCAAACGGGGACGGAGGGCTTCCACGTCAGCTTCGACCTCGACGTGCTCGATCCGCGCGACGTGCCCGGGGTGGGCACGCCGGTCCACGGCGGCCTCAGCTACCGCGAGGCGCACCTCATCATGGAGATGGTCGCCGAGACGGGCGGCCTGACCTCGCTCGATTTGGTCGAGGTCAACCCCATCCTCGACCGCCACAACATCACCGGCCAACTGGCCGCCGAGATGGCCTGGAGCGCCTTCGGCAAATCCATTTATTGAGTGACGAGTGGTTAGTGGTTAGTGACGAGTGAGATTGACAGCCACTAGCCACTAGCCACTAGCCACTAGCCACTAGCCACTAGCCATTGGTATCTTCCAGGCGCGCGGGAAGATCACGTATGTGGTCCCACCGGAGCCGGTGAGCCAGGCGTGCTCGAAGGCGGCGCGGGGATAGACCAGGCGCACCGCGTCGTCGTCGAGGGCGGCGGGATCGTTGACGACCGGATCGCCCCCGGCCGTGAAGCCGCGCAACACCAGCAGGTGACCGGGTGTGGACGTAAGCGGCGAACCCGGCAACTCCCCGGGTCCAAAGGAGACGCTCAAGGCCAGCGGGACCCCCGCGGCCAGCCACGGCCCCAGCGCGGCCAGCGAAGGAAAGCGCGCCACGTAGCCGTCCATACCCGCGAACGAGGCGGCGTAGGCCACGTTGAACGGCCAGTTACCGCCTCCGTCGTAGGTCCAGTCGTAGACGCCGCGCGCCGCCGCGGGCACGGAGACGGCGAGGTCCGGCCGCCCCAACCGTCGCGCCCAGTAGGCCAGCAGCATCGAGGTACTGGTGGGGCTGCACCAGGCCTCGCCGCCTCCGCCGTAGCCCAGTCCCCGGTAGCCGGCCAGCATCTGCGAGCGTGCGGGCACGGCTAACTCACCTGCCCAACTGGCCGCATCATCCTCCGACCGCGCGCCCATGTTCGTCCCCCCTCTTCCTGTATCGACGCCGACCGCGCTCCTGGAGTTGTGCGACAGGGCGATAGAGAGCCGGCGCAGCGCGGCAGAGACTCGCGAGTCCGGACTAGAGGGCACGGTACTGAACAGGGTGACGGACAACTGGTAGGCGGTGTCCGTGGCGGCGCCGTGGAGGGCCAGCGTGTCGGTCTCGATGGCGCCGCCATCGTGGTCCTGGCCGTCGACCGCGTGGCGGCGCACCGAGCCGGTCCCGGTGGCCCACACCGGTAGGTTGTACCAGCGCGACCACGAGCCGGCGGCCAGAGAGACGCGCAGGTGAGCCTGTAGCCAGCTGCCGCTCGGCGTCTCCGCGGCCCACGAGACGGTGGCATGGTCGAACGCCCTCGCGTGGCGGGTCGGCGAGAGCAACGTGCCGGCATAGAATCGTCCACCATTGTAGTAGTCGCGTCCGTGGTAAGCGTCGGCGGGGGAGGGATCGTGGCCGGCGCAGAAGCCCGAGCGCGCGTCGTAGGCCGCGACGCCGCCGTCGACGATGACATCGTGGCAGTCCAGCGGCGAGACGACCGGCGTCAGGGTCAGCGTCCCATCGCGTCCCGGCGCCACGCCTCGCAGTGTCCAGCCATTGCTTGGCGTCATGGCGTCGGCCGTCGCCGTCCAGAATCCGGTCGTTACTCTGGTGGTCATAGGCATAGATGTAGGAAAGGTAGGGCTAGGTATAGGGAATATAGGAGGGACATAGGCGTCTGTGCTCCCGCGTGTCAGTGTCGTGCAGACGAGTGTCACGGCGCAGACCGTCGAAAAGAGCATTGCCCGGCGCCTACCAAAGTGTACGCGCCCCTCACGATCGGTCGATACGGTCATAATACATTCCTTCATCGCTCAGCCCTTGGGAGACGCGGGACGCGGCGGGAGGGAGGGACGGACATATCGTAGCACAGAGCGGGGCCATTTGGTTTTGCGAGGTGGCCTCCACTCACCAGGTGGAGGCCACCTTGTATCATGAGGATGACCAGCGACGCGATAGCGACGACGAGCCAGACGAAGGAGGATAGACGGTTGCACATCGACTCAATCAACCATGTTGCGTTCATCATCCGCGATCACGTCATGTGCCACTCAGTCTACTTTGCTGATCCCGACGGCAACAACATTGAGCTAACGACCTACGAGGTATAGCCCAGCATGACTCTACTGGAAAGCAAAGCGACTTTGGCCGACACCATGCAAGCATACACGGGTCAGGAGCACGAAGGGTCACAGGCATGGTTCTGGACCCCGGAGTGGCACGAGGGTGAGCGTGACGCCGACGAAGACATCGCCGCTGGCCGCATCTTTCGGCAACACAACACCGAGGAGTTCCTGGCCTTCCTGCACGCCCGCCCCTTGCCCGACGCCCACCCTGATGCCCAGGTAGAGGAGATCGCTCGATAGTGTTGGTGATGAAGTTTGGCGGCAGTTCGGTGGCCGATGCCGCGCGTATCCGCCGGGTGGCCGAGTTAGTTGCCGACGCGGTCGGTCCGTCCGAGCCCGCCGCGCCGATTGTGGTCAGCAGCGCGATGGGCGGCGTGACCGACAGCCTCTTCGCCATCGCCCGCACGGCGTTGGGCGGCCGCGCCGCGCAGGCCGACGCGCTGGAGCGGGTCACGGCGCTGCAACGCCAACACGAGGAGGCCCTGGCCCAGTTGGAACCGGCGCCCGGCGCCTTTGGGGAGAGCACGGCGGGCACGGCGGGCACGGCGGGCACGGCGGGCACGGCGGGGACGGCGGGGACGGCGGGGACGGCGGGGACGGCGGGGACGGCCAGTGCGGTACGTGGGCGCGTCGAGCGCTACTTCACCGAGCTGCGCGACATCGTGATCGGCGTCTCGCTGCTGGGCGAGCTCTCGCCGCGCTCGCTCGACGCCATCACCTCGTACGGCGAGAAGCTGGCCGTGGAACTGGTCGCGTCAGCCCTGCGCGCCGGGGGCACGCCCGCCGAGGCGATCAGCGCCGAGGACATCGTGGTCACCGACGACGTGTTCGGCAACGCCGCGCCGGACATGGCGGCCACCGCCGCGCGGGCCAGACGCCTGTCCGACCTGGCGCGCGCGGGGACCGTCCCTGTGGTCACGGGCTACATCGGCGCCTCTCCGGCCGGCGTGACCACCACGCTGGGGCGCAATGGCTCCGACTACTCGGCCGCCATCGTCGGCGCGGCCGTCGGCGCCGACGAGGTCTGGATCTGGACCGACGTGGACGGCGTGATGAGCGCCGACCCGCGGCTCGTCACTGGGGCTCGCTCGCTGCCCGCCCTGAGCTACGTGGAGGCGTCGGAACTGGCCTACTTCGGCTCCAAGGTGATCCACCCGCGCACCATCGTGCCCGCCGTGGCGGCGGGCGTGCCCATCCGCATCAAGAATACGTTCAACCCGGCACACCCCGGCACCTTGATCGGCGCCGATGCGTCGGGTAGTGGCGCCGTCAAGGGGGTCACGGTGATCCGCGATCTGGCGCTGGTCACGGTCGAGGGGCTGGGCATGCTGGGCGTCCCCGGCATCGCCGCGCGCACGTTGGGGGCGGTGGCCATGGCCGGGGCCAACGTGCTGATGATCTCGCAGTCGTCGAGCGAGAGCAACATCGCGCTGGTCATCGCGCGGTCCGAGGTCGCGCCGGCGCTGCTGGCGCTGCGCGAGGCCTTCGCGCCCGAGCTACGCCGCCACGACGTCGACGCCATCGGGGCACAGGAGGGCATGGCCATCATCACGGTCGTCGGCAGCGGGATGCGCGGCACGCCTGGCATGGCGGGCCGCTTCTTCAGCGTGCTGGGCCGCGCCGGCATCAACGTCAGCGCCATCGCCCAGGGCTCGTCGGAGTACAGCATCTCGTGCGTGATCCACGACGACGGAGGCGCGGGGACGGGTGAGACGCACACAGTGCATGGTGCGCTGCGAGCGGTACACCATGAATTTATTGAGATGCAGTAATATTGCAGGTGTCAGAATTAGCCTGCGACTGAAGTCGCATGGCAAACGACCGACACTGAAGTATCACCTAGAGACGACCGACGCTAAAATGTTACCTGGAGATGGCGAAGAGATGTGGCTAGCGAGTAGCGAACATACGCTGGCTGACGTGTTTTGGCGATGCGTGTTAGACACTTTAGCGTCCGTGACCTGCCATGCGACGTCAGTCGCAGGCCGTTAGAGGAGGGCACAGAGGCATGATCCCGGTTGCGATTTTGGGCGCCACGGGCGCGGTGGGACAGCGTTTTATCCAGCTGTTGGACGGGCACCCATTCTTTACCGTGCATGAGGTGGCCGCCTCGGGCCGCTCGGCCGGCCGCCCCTACGCCGAGGCCTGCCACTGGAATCTGCCCACCCCGCTGCCGTCCCATGTGGGCGAGTTGGTGGTGAAGAGTCTGGACGAGCAGCTGAGCAGTTCGCTGGTCTTCTCGGCCCTGCCGGCCGAGGTGGCCGGCGAGCTGGAGGACCGCCTGGCCGACGCCGGGCACGCCGTCTCCACCAACGCCCGCAACCACCGCATGGACCCCGACGTGCCGCTGCTGATCCCGGAGGTCAACGGCGACCACCTGGAGGCTCTGGCCATGCAGCGGGCGCGCCGCCGCTCGGGGGGGTATATCGTGGCCAACGGCAACTGCTCGACCATCGGCCTGACTCTGGCCTTGAAGCCGCTGCACGACGCGTTCGGCCTGCGGCAGGTCATGGTCACCACGCTGCAGGCGCTGTCGGGCGCCGGCTACCCGGGCGTCCCCTCCATGGACATCCTGGACAACGTGGTCCCCTTCATCGGCGGCGAGGAGGAGAAGCTGGAGAGCGAGCCGCGCAAGATCCTGGGCGCATGGAAGGACGGGCGCTTCGCCGATGCGCCGTTCGCCCTCAGCGCCGCGTGCAACCGCGTGGCCACGACCGACGGACACCTGGAATGCGTCTCGGTCAAATTGGGCCTGACGGTCGCACTCGACGAGCTACGCGACGCGCTGGCCCTGTTCCGCTCCCCGCTGGCGGAGTTAGGGCTGCCCAGCGCGCCGGACCCCGTCATCGTGGTGCGCGTCGAACCGGACCGTCCACAGCCACGTTTGGACCGCGACGCCGGCCGCGGCATGGCCGTCAGCGTGGGGCGGCTGCGCCCGTGTCCATTGCTGGACTACAAGTTCGTCGCCCTGAGCCACAACACCATCCGTGGCGCGGCCGGCGGCGCCATCCTCAACGCCGAGCTGCTGCACGCGCGAGGATACCTGTAGGAGGACTGCCTGATGAGCAAAGCGATTGAACTCTCCGACGAGCAGTATCGGACCATCGAGCAGGTAGCCGCGACGCGCGGCCAGACTCCCGACATATTGCTCACGCAATGGATTGAAGAGTTGCGAGATCGTGACCGTGATCCTCATTATCTAGAGACAAATGAGTGGTTTCGCCATCTTGGGGTAAGTGACGCCGTGATCGAAGAAGTCTGGCGGGATGTCCGCGCAGAGGCAGAGACGGATGCCGACACATGACGAACTCGCGCAGTTCCTGCGCCAGTTCGCCGCGCTGACGCCGGCCGAGCAAAAGAGGTTCCTAAGAGCCATAGCCAAGATGGTGAACGATCTCCGAGCCGGACACGGCTTTCGCGCCAGCTTACGGGTCAAGAGCGTTCAAGGCTATCCCAATATTTTCGAAATGACTTGGGCGGACGATGGACGCGCAACTTTCCATTACGGTTCAGAACAGCGTCCAGGAGAGCTCCACATCATTTGGCGTCGTATTGGTGGGCACGACATTCTCGATAATCCGTAGCAGTATAGGGCGGGAAGCTGTTCGTGGTGGAACGTGAGGAAGGCATAGGAGTATATAGATAGGAGCCGATGCACCACCCATAGTACATGCCGATTAGACCATTCTATAGCTATAGATACCTATACTCTTCTATTTTCCGATGCGTCCCAGGTGGCGCCAGGAGAGCAGCCATTCCAGGTCTCCATAGGGTGGCTGGAAAGTCAGGACCGTGATGCGGGCGAGCATAGCTTTGCGCATATGCACCCGTCCACCGGTGAGGTGCAGGGCCAGTTGGGATAGTTGGGGCTCGTGCCCGACGAGTAGTGCGCGGTTGCTGCCCCGCCCGGCCAAGTCGTCAAGGACCTCGCCGGCCGCCCGCCCGCTGGCCAGGACCTCGACCTGTTCGATGGAGAGGCGCAGCGCCGCGGCCACGGGATTCGCGGTCTGGATGGCGCGGGGCAAGGGGCTGCACAGCAAGGAGTCTATGCGCGGCTCCAGGACAGTCAGGCCGGCCGCAACAGCGCGGGCCTGCTTGTGTCCGTGCTCGGTCAGCTCGCGGTCGTCGTCGCGTGGCGCCTCGCCGGCCTCGGCATGGCGTAGTAGGTACAGGTCCACAGCAGGGCTCCTCCCAAAGAACGTGCAATACGCAAAGGGCAAAATCGCGGGGGGCTTGACAAAGGCGCCGGGTTTCCCCTATTATCGCAGTGTCACGGGACACGTGAGCGACACACACCATGCCGAACGTGGAGGAGAGAAGGATGGAGAAGGGACTGCGGGTCCGCGGCGCGGGGGAGACTTTTGTCCTTACCGCGATCGCTGGAGAACCCTGCCGCCATATACCTCTGCCTGCACGTGGGTACACGATGATCTGAGTGTGGGATAGCGCACGACGCACATAGTGCGTGTGATGACCGGGGGTAGAGCGGATGTTCTGCCCCCGGTTTTTTGTGTCTGCTTATCCACGCTGGATTGTAGGGCGCGGTGCGGAGCAACCGGAAGGGTCCAGTGACCATAACCTTGTCGAAAAGCGCCGGGAGACAACGTTATGTATGAGGGTAGATCGGCGCGTCGGCCGGACACGGGCACTTTTCAAGGAGGACAACGTGATGTTGGGAGTTTTTCTTTCGGGCACGGCGGTTGGATGCACGACTGAGACGAACAAGGGCCGCGGCGCCCCTGGCCGGGGCCTGACCAACCGCGCCAGACCGGCGCATCTCTACGACGATAATCGCTTCATAGACCAGCAACAGGATCGAGGATCACCATGATCTATTACCAGAACGACGCGGACAGGCTGCGCCTGACGCACCTGCACCAGCACGAGTTACGCTATCAGGCCGAGGAAGCGCGCCGGGCTCGCCTGGCGCGAGGACCCCGCCCCATGCGCCGCGGCATCGGCCGCATGCTGATCGCCCTGGGCGAGAGCATGATCGCCGCGCCGCGCGAGCAGGCGGACGAACTGGGACACCATGCGCCGGCCTAGCGCAGGCAGCTCTCACCCCCCCTCTCCCACGCATGGGAGAGGGGCGGTGTGGTCAGTGCGCCGGGCGCGATTCAGCTGTCCTGGCTCCTGCGGCGGGAGAGACCTATGGGCATAGACCGGATGTAGGCGGACGAGGAGAAACAGGAGACTTCCCTATGGCGACCTACTTCTGGCAGGGACGGTTGGTCAGGCTGCGCGCCGTCGAGCCGTCCGACGCGGAGACCCATTTCACCTGGGACCAGGATGCCGACATGGGGCGCCGACTCGACCGCGTCTATGCCCCGCGCTCGCGCGCTGCCACTCGACAATGGGCCGAGCGCGCGGCGGTCCAGGACCCCGACGACGACAACTTTCACTTCGAGATCGAGACCTACATGGGCGAGTTTGTGGGATCGGTGAGCGTCCACAACGCTGATCGGCGCAACGGCACGTTCGAGCTGGGGATCGCTATCCTGGACGCACAGCGGCGGCGGGGCTACGCGTCCGACGCCATCGCCATCGTCTTGCGCTACTACTTCGAGGAGCTGCGCTACCAGAAGCTGACCGTGCGCGTATACGCCTTCAACGAGCCGTCTCTACGCCTGTTCGAGCGCCTGGGCTTCCAGCGCGAGGGTCGCCTGCGGCGCATGGTCTATACCCAGGGGCAGTTCTTCGACGTCGTCTTGCTGGGCTTGACCAAAGAGGAGTTTGTCGGGTAGAAAATCAATCTTTAGCGCGCTATGGAGGGTTACATGGCACTGTCTCGGCTCCACTCTATCGTCTTCGACTGCGCCCGCCCGGCGACGCTGGCGCGCTTCTGGGCCGCTGCCTTCGGCTACACGGTCCGCCCGTACGATCAGGCTGAGATCGACCGGCTGCCCGCCCTCGGCTACAGGGTCGAGGACGACCCATCCGTCGTTATTGACCCGCCCAGCGAGGGGCCAACGATGTGGTTTAACCGCGTCCCAGAGTCGAAGGTAGTCAAGAATCGCATGCACCTCGACGTGAGCCTTGAGAGCTTCGCCGCGGTCGATGCCCTCGTCGGCCTGGGCGCGACAGTTCTCCGACGGCCCGACGCAGGTGGCGCCACTGGCGACGGCGGGGACGTGCGCTGGTTTGTTATGGCCGATCCCGAGGGCAACGAGTTCTGCGCCTTCCCGCCGAAAGCATGACCAAGGATGGAGGAGGATGACATGATGGATGTGGATACGGGTCAGGGCTCAGAGGCACAACGGCCCATCAACGTCAACATGCGCGGCGAGAAGGTCGTCTTGGGGCCGCTTCAGCGCGAGTTGCTGCCCTTACTGTGGCAGTGGGCCAACGACTTCGCCGTCTCCGCCCTGGCTGGCGACCCGCTGCGACCCGTTGCCTGGGAGAGCATCGCGGCCGAGTTCGAGCAGGATGTCAAGGCGGACGCGCACAGAGTTGTCATCTTTACTATCTATGAGGCCACGACCATGCGTCCGGTCGGCACGACCAGTCTCAACCGCATCGACCACACGCAAGGTACAGCTATGTACGGCATCACTATCGGCGACAAAGACGCCTGGGGTAAGGGCTACGGGACCGAGACGACGGTCCTGATGCTGGACTACGCGTTCAACGTACTGGGCCTGCACAACGTCATGCTGGAGGTGTACGGCTTCAACGAGCGCGCCGTGCGCGCCTACGTCCGCGCTGGCTTCGAGACGGTCGGTCGCCGCCGCGAGGCCCACCGCGTGGACCAGCAGCGCCACGACGTCATCCTGATGGACTGCACCGCCTCCACCTTCCACAGCCCGCTCAAGCCTGTGCTGGAGCCGCTAGGATAAAACCGCCGACATTCCCGCCCCGTTCGATGAGTTGATCGATGTCTATGGGCCGCTCGTTGCTTTGTTCCGCCCCCATAGCTTCCGCTCCCTTCATTTATGCAGCCGATGGATCAACCTGCCAGAAACGCAGGATACCGTCGTCGGCGCCCGAGACGAGCAAGGTACCGTCTCCACTAAAGGCAAGGGCTGATATGTGGTGAGCCCGGTGGCCGGTGAGGGTGCGCAGCAGGGCGCCGGTCGCCACCGACCAGAGGAAGATGCGCGGCACGCCGCCCCACGGGTTCGTCGTTGCCAGCACCGTCCCGTCTGGGGAAAAGGTAAAGTCACCGCTGTTTGCGACACGGACGTGCAGAGTTCCCGTCGCCACGTTCAAGAGTTGCGCCAGATTGTACTCGTATTCCGTGGCCAGGAAGCGCCCGTCGGAACTGAAGGCCGCTTCATAGCCACGGTATCGGACTCCGATGAGGGCACGGGCCAAGGAGCCCGACTGGACATCCCACAGATGGATAGCGACGGGCGCGTCGGGTTGCCAATATCCGTGCGTGGCAAGCAGGCGGCTGTCGGGACTGAACGCCACCAAACCGTCGACGACGGGGAGGGGCATATGGAGGGCGCCGGTCTCGACGTTCCACAAGAGGGTTGATTTCGGACCCGTCGAGGCCAGCCAGCAGCCGTCCGGGCTGAACACGACCTTGTGGACGAGCCAGTTGTGTCCTCCCAATACGGCGCGCCGCGTCATGGTGTTCACGTCCCACAAGGCGACGCTACGGTCGAGATGTCCTCCACATACCGCCAGGAGACGCCCGTCGGGACTGAACGCCACCCTGCCGGACGCGAATCCGACCCGATGATGAGGAAGACGGCCTGCCTCGCGTTGTCGCGCAACGTCGTACAGCCACACGCTATCGTCGTTTTCGCCGGCCGCGGTGGTGTCCCGACCACCTACCACGCAGGCGAGCATGCCCCGGCTGCTCAGAGCGATAGAGGGGCGGGGATGCGTAAGTTGGAGAGGAGGACCGACAACCTGCCATCCGTCCCACGTATAGATGCTGATATGATCGTGATTCGTGGCGATGGCGGTCGTGGCATCCTTGTCGACAAGCACTGTCCAGATGCTTTCACTATGGCCGTTGAAGCTGAGGTAGAGGCTGTCAGGATCGTCGATGCGCCAGACCCGCAGGGCATGCGCGTCGTTCGCGGCTAGCATCTGGCCGTCGGGACTGAACGACATCACGGGGCACCTGCCCTGCGCCCCATGCAAGGTCGCCACGGTCTCGCCACTCCTCCAGTCCCAAACCACGGTCTCGCCGCTCCTCCAGTCCCAAACCACGATATCGCCGTCTTCTCTCACGTCCCCGACCGGGATACGATCATCGGGACTCCAGGCAAGGATGCGGCCATCGGGGGACAGGGCGGGCAGCGAATGCCGTTGCGGCAAGTCGACAGGGTGCATGTCGTCCGGCGCCTCGGGATGCCAGCGGCAGACAAAGCCCTCCATCCGCTCATCCTCGGGCCGCACGACGACCACAATCCCCTCCGCTGTCATGGCGAGGCCTATATGCGCCGTGCCAAGGTTCAGGCTATAGACCGCGCCCATGGGGAAAGAGTGTGACGCAACCCGGCGCTGCTGTTTCAGGTCATAGAAATAGATCGTGCCGTCGAAGGTGGCGAACACTATACTTGTGCCCCCGGGGTCGAGGGCAACATCGACAACCCAGGAATCGACTTGAACATCAACCATGTCATTGCCGCTGCCCAGGTCCCCTATGTGGACCACGCCGGCTCGATGCTCATAGCCGTCGACGATGACAGGACGCTCCCCACCGACGATGAGTTGCTTTCCACTGTTGTCGAACAGGATGCGATGCGGAATAGATGATGAGGCGCTCGCAACAAGCTTCTCCTGGCCCGATGCCATGTCCCACGTCCAGATGGAGCCGTCGCTGAAAGCGCCGGCGACCAGCCCTCCGTCGGGGCTTATGGCGACTGCGCTGGCGCCCATAATAGAGCCGCCATGTCTCCACCACACCTGGGTCATGGCCCCCGTAGCGGGACCCTCGAACAGGCGTGGGGCGGCGTCGGGAGCAGCCAGGTTATACACCCAGATGCCGGCGGCAGTGGCAACAGCGAGCGTTTGTCCGTCAGGCGACCATGCCAGGTCGTGGATGCGTCCACGCCCGACGTGCATCGCCTGGCGCACGCGCGACGCCGTGTCCGCGCCGATAGGCTGGCGACCGATAACCTTGTCCTCTTGTCCGTTGCTGCTGGCGTCACCTGCCTGCATGAGCACCTACCCTGTTTATGCCGTTCACCTTGAGTGTAATCGATCGGCAATAGTTCATCCCCGACCACGGCCCTGCAGACTTGCCCATGTAAGCCGTCGGCGCGCACGGCATCAGCAAAGACACTTCAGTGTCCGTCGTGTGCCATGCGACTTTAGTCGCAGGCCCCACGCCACCATCACCATCTCGGGATGCGTCCGGGGTTGCCTTGTCCGGCGATCGGGCCGCGGCCGGCCGCTGGCGTGGTACACTGCCCGTTGTTCAGGCACGCATAGGGATAGCAAGGGGAGGAGCCAACGATGGGTCTGCTCGACGGCAAGACGGCCATAGTATATGGGATCGCCAACCACCGCAGTATCGCCTGGGGCATCGCCCAGGCCCTGGAGCGCGAGGGGGCGCGGCTGGCGCTGACCTACCAGGGCGAGCGCATCGAGCGCTTCGTGCGCGACCTGGCGGCCAAGCTGCCCTCGGACCCGCTGGTGCTGCCCTGCGACGTGACCGACGAGGCGCAGGTGGCCGAGGTCTACCGCCTGGTTGGCGAGGCGTTCGGCCACCTGGATATCCTGGTGCACTCGGTGGCCTTCGCCGAGCGGCAGGATCTGGAGGGGCGCTTCGTGGATACCTCGCGCCAGGGTTTCCTGACCGCCCTGGAGGTCAGCGCCTACTCGCTGGTAACGGTCACGCGCGGCGCGCTGCCGCTGATGGCCAACGGCGGCGCGGTGCTGACCATGACCTTTGCAGGCAGCCAGCGCGCCTTCCCCAGCTACAACGTGATGGGTGTGGCCAAGGCGGCGCTGGAGTCGGCGGTGCGCTATCTGGCGGCGGACCTGGGGCCGAGCGGCGTGCGCGTCAACGCCATCTCGGCCGGCCCGGTCAACACGCTCTCCGCGCGCGGCATTAGCGGCTTCTCGACCATGACCAAGACCGCCGCCGAGCGCGCGCCGCTGCGCCGCATCACCACGCCCGACGAGGTCGGCGACGTGGCCGTCTTCCTCGCCAGCGACTTCGCGCGCGGCATCACCGGCGAGACGCTCTACGTCGACTCCGGCCTCAACAGCAGCGGAATGTGACGAGTGACGAGTGACGAGTGACGAGTGACGAGTGACGAGTGGGGTAGTAGGCGACCAGCGTGACTTCTTGGCCGGCCCACATGCCCGTCGAGTTGGTGGTGGGGGCGATCTGGAGCGAGGGGAAATGCGCGGAGAACAGCCTGCGCAGTTCGTCCTCGGACGCGCCATAGGGCGGCCCCTTGGCACGATCGCCGATATAGAAGACGCCCAGCAGCAGGCCGTCGGGATGGAGTAGCCTCGCTGCCTGCTCCACGTAGCGGGGACGTAGGTCCGGCGGGATGGCGCAGAAGAACGTGTGCTCGATCCAGGCGTCGAAGCGGCCCGCGTCGGCCAAGGTTGCCGCAGGGTCCAGGGCATCGCGCACCTCGAAGGCGACCGCGAGGTTGCGCTCAAGCGCGGACGCGACAGCCGTCGGCGCGATGTCCCAGCCGGTCACGTCGACATCGTGTTTGCCGATGCCAAGGGCGGCGACGGCAAGAGCGTCGTCGCCACGCCCACAACCGGGGACCAATGCACGACCGAGGCGGTCGCGATACAGGCGTACAAGCCCGAGCAGCGGTGGCGACGCCTGCCCCAGCTCCCATGGCGCATTGCCCGACGCATAGCGCGATTCCCAATCCATGTGACGTTCGCCTTTGCTCCCCTCTCCCGCGCACGGGAGAGGGGTCGGGGGTGAGGGCAGGTGAGCGTCTTCTAGCGCGTGTACTGCACGGTGTCGCCGAGGATCTCGTCGACGCGCGTCAGCACGTCGTCGGTCAGCTTGAGGTCGGCGGCCTTGGCGTTCTCCTCGACCTGTTGCGGGCGCGAGGCGCCGATGATGGCCGAGCTGACGTTGGGCTGGCGCAGCGTCCAGGCGATGGCCATGGCCGCCAGCGAGTAGCCGGCCTCCTGGGCCAGACTTTGCAACTGCTGGACCCTCTCCAGCACCTCGTCTTTCATCACCTGCTGCATGAACATGTTGGACTCGGGGTCGGCCGCGCGCGTGCCCGCCTCGGGCTGCTGGCCCGGCTTGTACTTGCCCGTCAGCACGCCCTGCGCCAGAGGCGAGAAGACGACCTGACCGATGCCTTCGCGCTCACACAGGGGGATGACGTCGCGCTCGATGTAGCGCTGGAACATGTTGTAGACGGGCTGGTTGGAGGCCAGACGGTGCAAGTTGCGCTTGTCGGCGATGGCCACGGCGTCGCCGATCTGCGTCGCCGACCACTCGGAGACACCAGCGTACAGGATCTTGCCCTGCGAGACGAGGTCGTCTAGGGCGCGCAAGGTCTCCTCGAGCGGCGTCTCGGGGTCGTAGCGGTGGCACTGGTACAGGTCGACGTAGTCGACGCCGAGGCGCTTGAGGCTGGCCTCGCACTGCTCCATGATGTGCTTGCGCGAGAGGCCATGGTCATTGGGACCCTCACCCATGGGGAAGAACACCTTGGTGGCCAGCACGTAGGAGTCACGCGGGAAGTCCTTGAGTGCGCGGCCCACTACGGTCTCGGCCTCGCCGCGCCGATAGGCGTTGGCCGTGTCGAAGAAGTTGATGCCGAGGTCGTAGGCCTTGTGGATACACGCCACCGCGGCATTATCCTCGACCGACCCGCCGTAGGTCAGCCAGCTGCCCAGACTGATCGCGCTCACCCGCACACCCGCGCTGCCGAGATGTCGATATTCCATAGCTATTAGCCTTTAGCCATTAGCCGTTAGCTTTTGGCGCTAATCATGACACGGTATGGCAATTACCATACAGTTTAAGCGTACACGACATGGCGCGACCTTACCTGACTCGGGACTCAGGATGATCGCATGGCACACCGAGCGGGAAAGGCTGCGACTGAAGTCGCATGGCACACCGAGCGGGAAAGGCTGCGACTGAAGTCGCATGGCACACCGAGCGGGAAAGGCTGCGACTGAAGTCGCATGGCACACCACGGACACTGAAGTGTCTTACAAGGGTACACCCTGGTAGTCAAAGGCGACATCCAGCCATCAGCCACATCATCGCGTCCTCAAACGACTTTAGTCGTCGGCGTTTGCCATGCGACTTCAGTCGCAGGCGTCAGTGTCCACCTAGCTCGCCAGGATCTCGCCCCTTTTCCAGAGCGCGGCGCCTAGCCAGAGCACGAGGGCGGCGAGGGCCGCCACGCCGAGCGCGGCGCCGAGGACGGCGACCGGCGGCAGCGTGCCGATGGCCACGGCGAAGAGGGCCGTGGCCACGCTGACCGGCAGCGAGACAAAGGTGACGGTCGAGGAGGCGCCGGTGACGCTGTGCGAGCGCGAGGAGATCAGCAGCGCGGCGCCGTTGACCAGCAAGGAGAGCGCAAACAGGAACACGGCCGCGGCCGCCACCATGTCCAGGGGCAGCCACGCGGCGGCCTCGGGCGCGGACACGCCCACCGCGGTGACGTAGACGGTATACGATGCGATGACCGTGATCACCCCCGGCGCCAGCGAGGCGAACAGCTTGCCCACGATGATGGCGCCCAGCGGCGCCGGCGTGGCCAGCAAGGCCGGCAGCGAGCGTCGCTCGCGCTCGGCGGCGAAGGCGATGGCGGCGAATTGCGCGCTGAACAGGATGGGGAAGATGCCTAGCCAGACCAGCAGGCTCTGCACCAGCCCGCGCAGGCCTGTGACGTGCAGCGAGGCATGCACGCGCCCCACGGAGCCTAGGCCCACGACCGAGCCCAGCCGCGTGACCACGCCCACGAAGCCGGCTCCGGCCGCCAGAGGGATGACGATGCCGAAGCCGATGGCGAAGATCAGCATGCGCCGCTGATGTAGGATGCTGTTGGCCTCGCGCCAGGCAACCGTCCAGGTCGCGTTCAGGCCGTTTGCCAGCGTCGCATTCATCGTGTGACCTCCTCCGCCCTCTCGGCCTCTTCAATCGTCTCCAGGTAAACCTCGCCGAGGCCGCGGGGCCGCGGGGCCAAGCTGATCACTGCGGCCCCGCGCGCCACCAGCGCCGCCACCACGGCGGCGTTGGTCCGGCGCGGCCGGTCGGTCGCGTAGGCGATGGTATGCTCGTCCGCCCCCTGGCCCATCAGCTCGACGCGCCGCAGGCCGTCGAACGACCGGAGGGCGGCCAGGTGGCCGTTGGGCGGGCCGGCCAGGGTCAGCGCGAACGGCTCGCTGCCGTCCGGCAGCCGGCGCAACTCGGCCGGCGTGCCCTGGCGGCGCAGGCGGCCGCGCGCCACGATGGCCACGCGGTCGCAAATCGCCTCGGCCTCGGGCAGGTTGTGCGTGGAGATAATCACCGCGTCGCCGGCCTGCTTGCGCTCCAGGATATACTGCTGCACCGCGCGGGCCGAGAGGGGGTCGAGCGCGGAGGTCGGCTCGTCGAGCAGCAGCACGGGCGGCCGGTGCAGCAGCGCGCGGGTCAGCGAGACCTTCTGGCGCATGCCCTTGGAGAGCGTCTCCAGCCTGGCGCGCCGCTTGGGCGTCAAGCCGAAGCGCTCCAGCAACTCCAGCAGGTGGGGACGGATGCCGGCCGCGCGCAACCCGTAGAGGCGGGCGAAAAACAGCAGGTAGTCCTCGACGGTCATTTCCTGGTAGAAGCCCGGCTCGTCGAGCATGATGCCGACGTGGGCGCGCACCTTGTTGGGGTCGCGCCGCACATCGTAGCCGGCCACGCGGGCCTGCCCCGTGGAGGGAGAGAGCAGCGCGGCCAGCATCTGCAGCGTCGTCGTCTTGCCGGCTCCATTGGGCCCCAACAGCGCCAGCACCTCGCCCGGCGCGACCTGCAGCGAGACGTCGTCAATGGCCGTGAGCGGTCCGAAGCGCCGTCCCAATCCCTCACACTGCACGAGAGGCGCGACGTCATCCGCCGTCGCCGTTGTGACTGGCCCTATGGCCGCATCGGGCCCGGCCGTCATGCTCAACCCTACTGCCCATCCTTTCACGGTATGGGCCGGACCCACCATCACGCATCGTCTGGTGATGGTGGGTCCGGCCCCTCCAACTCAGGATAGCAGCGATGCCGCCCCATGCCTCTAGCCAGATCGGGCTATGCGCCGGGATAACCCTCACCCCACCCCGTGACTGGCTAGACCGTCGGACCGCGGTGTTAGGGTCCAACAGTCTAGCTCGTTCTCCCAACGTCGCTCTAGGGACTGGCCCCTGACCGGCTGCGGCCGGTCCCGGTCCAGCCAGCAGCGGGAGAGGGGAATAGAGGAGGGCAGGGGCTGTGACCATGGTCACAGCCCCTGCCCTCCTCTGTCACGGCGCGCCCTTTGCTCACACTTTGTGCGTGCGAGGGCGACTGACCGCGCTGATGACGTCATGACTCTAGCGGCGGTGGGAGCGGGGCGGCAAGACGACGATGTACACGTGCCGCGTGGCTGACCTCGTGCGAGTATGAGCGGTCGCGGTAACCAGCGCCAGCGCGGGTTTCGCGCTCTTGTAGGTCACGTAGAAGTACGTCACGTAGAACCCCTGAGCGTTGGCGACACCGTTGTGCGTGACCGTGTAGCCGTGACTCGCTTGCGGGAGCGCATGGCTCGAGTGAGCGTTATGAATAGGTCGTACGGACGCGTGCCGAGATCGAGTTGATACTGAATGCCGGGCGCCCGGCTTGACGACCACGTGGCCGGCAGGTTGGCTGGGCGCCGCCGGCGCCTGGAACGTCACCGACACGGTCGCGCCCGGCCGCGTGTAGATCCGCACGCTCAAGAAGTGATAGCTGATCACGATGCGCGGATGCACGCGCACGACGAGAGTAAGGGGTGGCCGAGCGGTCGCCGTTGCGCTGGGAATGACGATGGTGGGATAGGGCGTCGGCGAGGCCGGCGCCGTTGTAGCCGTGCTGGCCGCGGTCGAGGTGCTGGGCGCGCTGGCCGTATTGGTTGCGGTGGCCGTGCTCGTGTTGGTCGGGGTCGAGCTTGGCGCGGTAGTGGCGGTTGCGCTTGGCGCGGTGGTGACCGTGGCGGTACTCATCGGCGTCGTGTTCGCGGTTGCCGTCGCGGAGGACGTTGCTGTACGTGTCGCGGTCACGGACGGCGCCGTTGTCCGCGTAGAGGTAGCCGGGATCGGGCTGGAGGTCGCGGTCCTGGAGGGAACGCTGGTGCTTGTCGCGGTCGCCGATGGCGTCGTGGTACGGGTTGCGGTCGCCGACGAGGCGGTGGTCGGCGTGGATGTGGCTTCGGCGGGCAGGGTGTAGGCGGTCAGCTTCCCGCTGTTATCGGTGGTGTAGAGCACGCCGTTGGCCACGATGGGGCTCTCCCAGTGGATATCGGTGATGCTCGTGTCCACCCATAACTGATGCCCTGTGGTTGGGTCGAGCGCCTGCAACCCCTTACCGAAATTATTGGGACCATTGTTGTGCGTCCCTCCAACGTAGTACAGCACATTGTTGGCGATGATTGGCGACGTGCCGCTACTGGGATTCTGCCACATCGTGGACAGGCTTGGTTGCCCGCCGCTGCCCAGTGTCACCTTCAGCGCCGAGAGGCCCTGATCGTTGGCCACGAAGGTCCACGTGCTCCCATCGGCGGGGTTGATCCACACGGCGGGCTGGGTCAGCACCTCACCGCCCTGCGGCACGCCGGTAATGGCGATCTCGCCGCCCGTGTTGCCCGTCCCCCCGCTCAGCATGTCGAGGTTGAGCAGGCGCAGCTTGGCGTCCTTGTCGCTCTGCAGCCCCAGGTGCTGCACCGCGCTGCCCGCGGGGGCCGGCAGGATGACCGGCGCCGTGCTGCCCAGGTCCGCGTCATTCGCCTTGAGCGTCGCGAAGTCGGTTGGCGTGTAGGTCAGCAGCGGGTTGCCGTTGCCCTGACCCGTACCGTCGGGGTTAAGGGCGAAGAGGGTATCGCCCCAGTCATGGTTGGCAGGATTGAAGTCGCCGTTGCCGGTTGACATATAAACGCGATCCGTCTGCGCGTCGTAGGTCACGCCCGCTCGCGCCCAGATGGCCGATTGGTGCGCTGAGCAGTCGTTGCCTGACTGGGTGGTGAGGTGCGTGGTCAGGTTGCTGCAGTCGGCGTTGAACACGGTCTGCGAACCCGTGTTGAGATTGATCGAGGTCACATGACCCTGGTAGTCGCCGGCGTCGCCGGGGTAGCCGCCGTGAGTGACATAGAGGTAAGGGGTCGCGCTCGTCCCGCTGCCCGTCGTGGCCACGGTCAGGTCGGAGGAACCCTTCTCGGCGTAGCCCTTGAGCGTGGACGTCTCAGGCCAGCCGCCCGTCGTGACCTCGGTCCCGTCGCCAACGGCGTACTTATGCGCCTTGCCGTCGAGGCCGTAGCTGTAGACGTACTGCCGGTTGGGGTCGACCGTTGGCGCGGAGGTGGTGTAGCAGGGGCTGGAGCCACCGTTGATGGTGCAGCCGTTAGGGCCGTTTTGGTGGCCCCAGAGTTGCGCGCCGGTGTGAGCGTCGCGCGCCAGGATCTGGCCGTCTTTGGTGGTCAGGAAGAGCAGGTCTTGCGTCCCGTTGGCCGTGACCACGCCGCTGAGATAGGCCGGCGGCCCATCGGCCGTGGCCGGCAGCGCGACCTGGAACAGCCGCGTCAGCGTACCGACGTTGGCCGGCGTGATCATTGTCTCCATGGTGTTGTTGCCGCTATGCTGGGCGTTGCCGTCGAACTGCGGCCAGTCGTAGCCGGATGCCCTGGCCGTGAGGGGCTGTGACGCCAACAGTCCGCCGGCGGTCAGCGCCACCGCAGCGACGGCTGCGATGGCGGCGACACGTTTGCCGAGGCCCACAGTAGTCTTGCGCATGTTTGGATCCATCGGGTACATACCTTTCCACGAACGCCACCAGGCGCATAACGGGTCAGTGGGACGCATCAAGCAGGCAGAGATGATCCTGTAACGATCATCTCTACACAACAACACCGCACTGTCCGGTCCAGAGCGGCCGCCGCCTTTTGTAGTATAGCTATCGGCCCGACCTTATGGTATGGGATATATGGTCTGGCACGTCCGGTTTTGCGCCGTTTCGTCCCGCGGCCATCCCGCGGCCGTCCTACAGGCTGTCGCCCCAGGACAGGTCGCGCGCCTGGTGATACCGTTCACGCTCTTTGCGCGTCACGGTCGTCTTCTCCAGGCCCAGTGGCGCGCAGAGCTCCAGGATAACGTGGCCGGGCCGCGTTTGCGGGTGGCGCAGCACCCGTCCGGCGATGGCGCTGTGCGTCCCCGGCGGACGGGCCAGGGCGACGTAGGAGTATTTCTCGTCCTCGTAACCAATGGACACCCCCTTGGCTTGCATGTGCGCACGGGTGCGCGTGACGCGCCGCGAGAAGTGGCACCAGTCACCGCTCGCCAGGGGGCAGGCACGGTCGTGGGGACACGGCGCCACGACCGTGCCTCCGGCCGCGATGACTCGTGTCCGCGCCTCGCGCACCACGGCAAACCCGGCCGGCGTGCCGGGTTCGACGATCAGCAGCACCGCGTCGTCCGCGGCGGTATCGGCGCCGACACTGGTATGTGTGCCGGCGCCGGTGGCGGCCCAGAACCTATCCACCACATCGTCGCGTCGCTCGGGTGGTACCTCACCCAGCGTATAGGACGCGACGACGAGCTCGTACGAGGCGGGCGTGCCCGTGCTCTCCTGCTCCCAGGCGCCGGTCAGGTCGGCGCGGCGCCAATGGGCGTCCCGTAGCGCGGGCGAAGAGGACTGGCTAGCCAGACGCTGGCCCAGCCTGATCATGCGCTCGTCGCGTTCCAGCAGCGTCATGCCCTGCAGGTCGGGCCAGACCTCGGCAGCGGCCCAGGCAGCGGTGCCCGGACCGGCCCCGGCGTCGAGCAGGGTGCGCGGCGCCCAGCCCGGCCGCCGCCGGCGCACGTACTGGAGGGCCGCGCCCACGGTAGCGAGCGTCGCGGGCAGGCGGTAAGCGGCATAGGCCGCAACCTCACCCTCCGAGCGCAGCATCGGACCGGCAACGCCGCCCGAGCGGACATCGCGGTAGCGTTGCGAGAGGACGGCCGTCGCGGCGGCGAGGTCGCGCGCCGGGATGTCCGCCAGCGCCGCGGCCAGGGCAAGGCGGAGATTGTTTGGCAGGTCCATACGAATGGTTAGTGGCTAGTGGTTAGTGACGAGTGAAGGGTAGTAGCATGGCTTTACCTTAGCAGATACCGGCCTGGTTTCACTCGTTACTTGTCACTCTCGTCCCACCTCACTCGTTACTCCCTCGCGGCGCCGGCGACGAAGACATTGCTGTAGAGGGTGGGCGGGAGGGTCGCGGGCACGGGCTGGCCGATGGCGCGCAGCGCCTGCCGCGAACTCTGCCACTGCACCGGGTCGACGTAGCCCAGCCCATGGACGCGCGTGTTGGGGCCGTGCCAGAAATCGATCGCGCGCAGCAGGACGGCGTATTGGTCATCGGCCGCGCGGCCGCGCAGGCTGGTCAGCCCGCTCACCTGGCGCGACAAGGCGAAGGCCATGCGCGGGTCCCTGATGGTGTCGGCGAGTCCGCGCAGCGTCGCCTGGACGAAGGCGCGGACCACATCGGGGTGATGGGCGGCCAGGCTCTGGCTGGTGATGACGCCGGGCGCCACCAGGTTGGCGACGCGGCTAACCTCCAGCGTGACCACCTGGTAGCCGCGCCGCGCCAGCAGCACCGGCTCGTTGACGCTATAGCCAACCGCGGCGTCGACGCGGCCCAGGGCCACGCTGTCGACCTGGGTGTAGCCAATGGCCTCGATGCGCACGTCGTTGGGCGTCAGGCCGGCCGCGCGCAAGGCTGCTAGCAGCCCGACGTAGACCGAGCCGTAGCGCCCGGGGACGCCGATGGTGCGCCCGCGCAGGCCGGCCACGGAGCGGATGCCACTCCTGGCCAGCGCGAAGACTGCAACGGGGAATCGCTGGTACTCGCTCATGACGTAGGTAATAGGGATGCCTCGCGCCGCGGCGGCGATGACCTCGGTGCCGTCAGTATTGGCGAAGTCGACGTTGCCTACCCCCACTAACTCCGTCAGATTGGGCGCGTTGGCGTAGCTAAAGGTCACGTCCAGACCGGCCTGGCGGTAGTAGCCGCGTTGCGCGGCCACGTAGTACGGCGCAAACTGCACGCTGGGCACGTAGCCCATGCCGATGGTGACCCGGCGCGGCGCGGGCGCTGCAGGCGCCGCCTGCAGCGCCCGCGTGACGGGTGGGACGGGCAAGACCGAGGGGGCAGTAGTAGGAGTGGAGCGCGGGAAGGGGGGTAGCGCGAGGGCCAGCGCCACCACGGTGAGCAGCGCCAGGCTTAGGGTTGTACGTCGAGCCATCGTACGGTTGTCCTTTCGACGATCGTGACCAATCCAAACAAGAAGACGCTGATGAACACCGTGGCGATCAGCCCCACGAAGGCTCTGGCCACATCCGAGCCGCTGTTGGCGGTGTTGATCATGAAGCCCAGGCCCGCGTCGGCGGCCAGGAACTCGCCGACCAGCGCCCCGGTCAGCGAGAGCGTCAGCCCGATCTTGAGGCCGCTGAAGAGGACGGGGGAGGCCAGCGGCAACTCCAGATACCACAGGGTTTGCAGGCGCGAGGCGCCGAAGACGCGCGCCACGTCGTGGTAGTCGCGTCCGACGCCGCGCAGGCCGGTGATGGTGTTGATGAGCATTGGGAACACGGCGATCAGGGCGCTGATGAACACCTTGGGCGCCAGGCCCACGCCAAGCAGCAGGATGATGATAGGGGCGACGGCCTGGATGGGCACCGCCTGGCTGGCGGCGATGAACGGCGTGACCAGCGCGTCGAGCAGGCGCACGTGAGCGATGACGTAGCCGCACACACCCGCGATCCCGACGGCGATGGCGAACCCACACAGAACCTCTTGCAGCGTCACGCCCGCGTTGGAGAGGAGGTCGCCGCTGCCCAACTCGTAAGCGAACTCCTGGGCAACGGTCAGTGGCGTGGGCAGGATGTAGACGGGGGCCACGCCCGCAAGGCAAACGGCCTCCCAGACGGCGTAGATCAGCCCAGCGAACAGGCCGAGCGAGAGCAAGGGAGTGAGGAACGTCGCCGTGGCGCCGCGCCCGACCTCGCGCGCCGCCCGTCGCGCTCGTGGCCGTGGGGCTAGAACCCCGCCCGCGCCGCCACGTACAAATGCCCCACTACCCCTGGAGGCACGCGCGGACATGCGCACGACAGGCGCGCTACCGTTATCAGCCCCGTGGGTAGAGTCAGGGTGAGCGCGCCGCTCGACGCGCGTAGACTCTTGAATCGCCATCGCTCCCTCTCGCCAAAAGATAGGCACGGACGGACCGGCGCAGGGCGAGAGGCGAATGGGAGGAGAAGATGGCTACCACCGACGTGCCCTGGAGGGGACGCAACGACGCCAGTGAGCCGCACAACACATGAATTGATGCCGCACGCCCACAACCATCGAGCCTTCTCCCATCCGGACTCTACCGTCGGCCCCGGTTTCTCACCGGATCTGCCCCACACGCGACACGATTATCTGGCGTCGCCTGGGAGGCTCGCGGGCTCGGCCCCGTAAGTCTATGGAACTCACGAGAGCCATACCGCCGGTCGGGAATTGCACCCTGCCCTGAAGGTCTCTACTTTGTACTATATTCTATAAAGTGCCCGGCGTCAAATGCAACCCTCACCCCCAACCCCTCTCCCGGCTGCGGGAGAGGGGAGAAGGCGGCATGTCATGAAAGCAAGTTGTTTTATTGGCTGGCGCTCATGCCTCCGCGCTGGCGGCGCCACGGAACTCGTCCCAGGCAGCTTGTTCGTCTCTCGTCAACGGCGTGGTGTGGCGTTGGATCGGACTCCCACCCGTCAAGTGGCGGACGATGCGGTCCAGGTCCTGTGGCACGTGCTTGAAGTGCCGCATTAGGCCTTCCGTCACCGCTACGGCAACCTGCTCCTTGACCTCTGGATTGTGCAGCCGCGACTGCATTGCATTCTCGAACTGGGGCTCCAGCAGCCATACGCTAATCACAGCGGAGAGACCAATACGTACATTGTGGATGTGGATGGTCGACGAGTCGTCCTGCAGGAGGTTACTTCCGTCACGCGCCATACCGCCGACGTTGTTGAGAACGCGGACGAGAGCCAGGTAGAAGCCGACAAGATGCCCTCCGCCACCAAAGGTGTGGTAGTTGTTGGCAAATGGGAGAACGTTGGCCACATTATCATTGTTGTATTGTAGCGCGACATCGATGCGTGCTGCGCCGACCATTGCGCTGATGGAGATTGGCCTATGCACTTCTCTCCTGATCCCAGTAAGGCTCTGGACATACGATCGCACGCCATCAGGGAAATGGATGGCGTGCGCGTGCTCCTGCTGATGGCGGGCATCGATAACCTCTATGGTCAGGTGTGGGTTGAGATAGCACGTCATGCGCACGCGCTCGATCAGGAGATCAAGGTCGACGTGGGCGCCTTTGAAGACGGCGTCGTCGGGCCAAAATGTCATCGCGGTACCAGTATCAGCAGTAGATTCCGGCTGGACGACATCGGTCCGTGGGACGCCCTGCTCGTACTCCTGCCGCCAGACGTGCCCTTCGCGTTTCACCTCGGCGACTAACCGCGACGACAAGGCGTTGGTCACAAAGAGCATGTCGCCGGAGAGGAAAAAGGGCGCAACCCCGTAGACATCCGCCCTTACCTCTCGTCGATGCACCTCCGTCAACGCGTGTTCCAATGCACTTTTGGCGCCTGATCCGGCATCAACTGCCACGCCGGGGCCGTTATTCGCGACGGTGATGCTGCCGTCGGCGTCCAACCGGATTGTGATGTGGTCAATCGACCCGGCCAGATGGTCGTTGAGACTATGCGCGACCACCTCCCAAAGCATCTCGTGCAAACCGTGCAGATCAGTGCTGCCAATGTACATCCCAGGACGCTGCCGCACCACCTCGATGATCGACATCGTTTCTACCTGGGATGGGCTTGTCTGCTTATCTTCCGACGACTCGCTCATGAATTGGCCCTTGCAGTCGTGCCACCCTGTCTACTTCTGGTCATCATGTTCACGCCTGACGCTCGATATGACCTATCAGGAGCCAATCCGTCGCTTGTTCCACGCGTAAATGCGCCTTGTAGTAATACTCCTTGTCCTCGTCTGATAGCCCTTTTTGCCAACTCAGGTATCGCTCTATGGATCGCAACGTGGACCAGAAGCCGGCCGTTATCCAGCGTTCCGGCGTCGTGGCGGACCCATATCTACGCAGATTCGTCTGGTAGCGGTATCGCTATGCTCAAGATCAAGAAGAGTTGGGCACGGATTTCCATCGTCTTCTCACCGATGACGTTTGTGTGCGCCCGATTCTCGGGTAGTGGCGCATGCTCGACGGCCAATCCCTTAATGGCACGCACTTGCTCCACAACCATCGAGATGACACCATTCTTGGAGGGATCTCTGGCACGGCTCCGCGTTTCTTCAGGACGAGCGTATTTCGACCAATCGGTAGACATTCCTCCCTCGTGATCCCTGAAAGCAATCGGCAAGAGCTCACCGTTCCGGTAGTAGGACTTGTGGACTCTCATATGCAACAGATCTTCGTTCGGGATAGGCTCAATTACCCATGGAGACTCTACTTGGTCAGCCAAAGCAGTAGCCACTCTTGCTGTGCGGACGTATCCAGGCTGCCCTTCACCACGTTCTGAGAACGGTCGTCGCCATAGTACGTCGCGGGCTTGTCGCCGTCGGCCGGTACGTTGACGAAAAGCTGCCTCTGCCCGTGCTTCCAATGAATGTCGATGCTACCGTCCGGGCCCGGCAGTACTCTTGGGACGTCGATGGACAGCTTAAGAGCCTCCCAAAGACGTAGCGTATTGGTCCAGACGACATGCCTGGCTCTTTTTAGCGTCGCCTCTTGATACCCAGGGCTCCCTTGCTCGTCCCAATCGTCCGCTAACTCTAGCAATTCACGCGATTGATCAAGTGTTTGCGCGAGGGAGGCCAGTTCGGGCGGAACGGGCGAATCCAGATCTGAGTAGTCCTCTTTCGGAATATGCAACTGTAGACCTGTTGCCATGCTCCTATCCTCTCTATTCTTGCGCTATTGTTCCCTCGCGCTTGAGGACAGTCTAACCCAATCACCTCTCAGCGCCAAATGTCATGTCAATGTCATGTCGTGGACGTTGCACGAGTCGCCGATCATAACATATAGTCAGAACAGACGAGAATGTTGGGTTACTGGTCGGGCGACGCGAACGGCTTGGTCGTTGAACACAGCGGGCAGGATGACAGCGCTGCCAGTCTCGTCGCTGGATGACCCGTAAGCCGTGGTCGCCACGTCCGGGTCTAGAATAATATAATGACACAAATTCACTCTATTAGGCGTAGTCCCACCCCAGGTCACGGAGCAGGCGCTGGAGGGATTGCGAGGCGTGGCGGAAGAGGGCGGGGCCGCTGAAGCCCTGGAACTGGCCGGCGGCGGCGAGGTGGGGCTCGAGCGCGAAGACGCCGTCGTAGCCGTCGGCGCGCAACCGGCGCAGCAGGTCGGGCCAGCGCGAGACGCCTTCGCCCGCGGCGACGACGCTGCCGTCGGCGCGGGCGTCCTTGACGTGGACGTAGCGCAGCCAGGGCCGGACCGCGTCGTAGGCGTCGGGATAGGGCGTCTGGCCGCACTGGATGTAGTTGGCCGGATCGAAGGCGGCCACGAAATGGTCGTCGTCGACGCTCCGCAACAGGTCGACGCAGCGGGCAACCGTGTCGCCGTAGATGTCCTTCTCGTTCTCGTGCAGCAGGGTGAGGCCGGCGGCGCGGGCACGGGCGGTCAGTTCGCGCAGCCGCCGCAGCGCCTCGTCGCGGTACGCCGCCTGGTCGACCTGTCCGGCGTCGGAGCCAAGGGGATCGGTGGAGAGATCGACCACAATGCCCTCGGAGCCGGCGACGGGAGAATTGGCCGTGCCGGCGCTGGAGCCGGCAGTGGCGGCCGGGGGATAAGAGGTGGCAGCGGCAGCGGGAGGATAGAAGGAGAAGATGCGGATGGCGGGCGCGTCGAAGGCATGGGCCAGGGTGATGGCGCGCTCGAAGCGGCGCAGGTGCTCATCGAAGGGGCCGTCGATGGGGACCTTGCCGATGGGCGAGGCGATGGCGGCGACCCCGATGCCGCCGTCGGTCAGCCCGCGCCTGAGGTCGCCCACCTGCCGGTCATGCAGGTCGAGCACGTTGACGCCCCAGGCGCCGCGCAGGTCGATGTGGCGGATACCCTCGTCGCGCAGCACGGCGATCTGCTCAGAAGGGTCGGGCGAGATCTCGTCGGCGAAAGCGGAGAGGCGGATCATGATACGATGACCTCCCGCCCGCTACGCGCCGACTCGTAGATCGCCAGGATGATCTCGACGGGATGGCGCGCCGCGTGGCCGTCGACCAGCGGCGTGCCGTCCTCGCGGATGGCGCGCACCATGTCGGCGAGCTGCTGGGCGTGGGTGTTGGCCGAGAGCGCGGCGGGGTCCCCAGCCGTCGATCCGTCCCCGTCCCCGCCCTCATCCGCCCCGGAGAGCCCTTGCGAGGCCTGGCCGTAGACGCTGGCCTCCTCCCGGTCGTCGCGCGCCAGGCGCAGGTAGCGCAGGCGGTCGCCCTCGATGACCGCCGAGCCACGGTCGCCGAACACCTCCACGCGCGTGGTGACGCCGGGGTAGGCGCCGGTCGTCGCGGCGACCGTGCCCAGGGCGCCGCTGGCGAAGCGCAGCACGGCCACGGCCACGTCCTCGGTCTCCATGCGGTGGACCAGCGTGTCGGCGTAGGCCTGCACGGCGCGCACCGGACCCATGAACCACTGCAGCAGGTCGATGGAGTGGATCGACTGGTTCATCAGTACGCCGCCGCCGTCGAGCGCCCGTGTGCCGCGCCAGGCGCCGCTGTCGTAGTAGGCCTGCGAGCGCCACCAGGGCACGTGCGCGTTGCCCAGCGCCAATCGGCCCAGGGCCTGTTCCTGGATTAGGCCATGCACGCGCTGCGACGCGGGGTCGAAGCGATGCTGGAAGATAACGGCCAGCTTGACCCCCGTTTCTTCCTGCACGCGCAGCATCCGGTCCATGGCCGCGCGAGTGATCTCCATGGGCTTCTCCACCACCACGTGGCGGCCCGCACGCATGATCTGGCAGGCATGCTCGCCGTGCTGCCCGCTGGGCGTGCAGACGTCGACGACGTCGAGCCGTTCGCGGTCGAGCATCTCCGCCAGGCTCTCGTACGGCGTCGCCCCGTGCGCCGCGGCCAGCGATCGCGCGCGCTCCGCGTCGGCGTCGGCCACCGCCACGAGCCGGGCTCCCGGCACGGCTGCAATGGCCTCGGCGTGCGTCTTGCCGATGACGCCGCACCCGACGATACCGAAGCGCAGGTCCTCTGCGGCCACCATAGCTATCACCTTTCCGTTACATCTACATTGCCACCCATCTGTCTAGCATCCGCGCGCGGTAGGACATCCGGGTTCATGCCTCGTCTATGAAGACATCGGCCGGGAGGCCAAAGCGTTCCGACAGGCGACGAATATGCGAGAGGGCCAGGCGGCGCTTACCCGAGAGGACGTCCGAGATGATAGAGGGCGTGCCAAAGATCGGCGCAAGGTCGCTTTGGCTCAAGTCGTTCTCCTCCATGAGGTGGCGCAGCACCTCCACGCCACTCGAGGCAGGGATCGAGATACGGGCGTTCTCATACGTCTCTACGAGGTCGGTGAGCGCGCTGAGGTAGCCTTCTTCGCCGTTAGAGCGATTCGATTGATCGATGAGACGGTCGACAACCGCGAGAGCCTTTGTCAGATGGGCGTCGTCACGGATTGAGACCAGGGGAAACACTCGTACAAGCGCGAAGTAGTCATCATCCAGGGACAGCTCGGAATGGGTTGCGGCTTGATCCGTCGATGTAAGAACATCTTCCGGCTTGACCATTTCTCTCTTCTCAATCATCTTTCCAGGCTCCTTTGTCATAGTCGGCGTGCGTGAGCAAATCCTTGATATAGATGATGCCCGTGTCGTAACGGATTGCCACGATCAACCTGTAGTCGTTGCCCTTAATATTGAACACCGTTTTGTCTCCCACGACATCGGCATGTCGGTAGGCTTAGCGCACGTCGCTCAGATTACGCCACCTCGCCTTTCTGACCGTGTTGTGCCAGGTTCGTACTTGCTCGACACAATCACCGTGGTGCGCGGCGAGAGCAAACAGACGGGTCTTGGCGATAATCCTCACGCGGCATACCCTTTCCGGCCATCTATCATGCCCCGCTCCCTGGCCAACAGCTAACGGCTTACATGCGCTCCACGATGGTGGCGATGCCCTGGCCGACGCCGATGCACATGGTGGCCAGGCCGTAACGATGGCCGTCGCGCGCCATCTGGTGGACCAGCGTGGTCATCAGCCGCGCCCCGCTGCAGCCCAGCGGGTGGCCCAGCGCGATGGCGCCGCCGGTGGGGTTGACGCGGCTCGGGTCCAGGCCTAGCTCGCGGATGCAGGCCAGCGCCTGCGCGGCAAAGGCTTCGTTGAGCTCGACCACGTCGAGGTCGTCGATCCGCAGCCCGGCGCGCTCCAGCGCCTTGCGCGTCGCCGCGACCGGCCCCATGCCCATATAGGCGGGGTCGACCCCGGCCACCGCCGTCGACACGACGCGGGCCAGCGGGCGCAGCCCCAGTTCGCGGGCGCGGCGCTCGCTCATCACCAGCACGGCGGCCGCGCCGTCGTTGATGCCCGAGGAGTTGCCCGCCGTCACCGTCCCGCCCTCGCGGAAGGCGGGCTTGAGCGCCGCCAGCCGCTCCAGGGTGGTGTCGGGGCGCGGGTGCTCGTCCTGCTCCACCAGCACGGTCTCGCCGCGCTTGCGGCCGGGGACCGCGACGGGGACCAGCTCGGCGGCGAAGAGGGCCTCGGACTGGGCGCGGCCGGCGCGGCGCTGGCTCTCCAGCGCGAAGCGGTCCTGGTCCTCGCGCGTCACGCCGTGGCGCTCGGCCACGTTCTCGGCCGTCTCGCCCATACTATAGGGGTGGTGCAGCGCGTCGAGCCGGGGGTTGTTGAAACGCCAGCCGATGGTGGTGTCCACCAGCCCCCTATCGCCGCGCGGGAAGGCGGCGTCGGGCTTGAGCATGACGAAGGGCGAGCGCGTCATGCTCTCCACGCCGCCGCCGATGAAGATATCGCCGGCGCCGACCTGCACGGCCATGGCGCAGCGGTTCACGGCGTCGAGCCCCGAGCCGCACAGGCGGTTCACGGTCAGGCCGCCCACACTCACCGGCAGGCCGGCGAGCAGCAGGGCCATGCGGGCTACGTTGCGGTTATCCTCGCCCGCGCCGTTGGTGCAGCCCAGGATCACGTCCTCGATACCGCGCGGGTCCACCGCGCCGTTGCGCTCCAGCACGGTGCGGATCACCAGCGCCGCCAGGTCGTCGGGCCGCACATCCTTGAGCGCGCCGCCGTAGCGTCCCACCGGCGTCCGCACCGCGTCCACGATGACCGCCGTTTCCATCTGTCTCTTTGCCTCCTCCCGCGTCCGGTCGCACGTCCCCGCGCCCGACCGCTCCGAATGCGTTAACGCATCCTTGTCTCTTATCTCTAGTATCTCTAGCTTTACCCTACCACTTTCGCCGTCGGCGGACCGGCCGCCACGTCGGGTTGCTCCTCGGGTGGGAAGATGTCCTCGATCGATGCGTGGAAGAGGTGGGCAATCTTGAAGGCTAGCGGCAGGATGGGGTCATACTTGGCGGTCTCGAGCGCGTCGACGGTCTGGCGCGAGGCCTCCAGGCGCTCGGCGCGGTCGGCTTGCGACAGGTGATAGACAGCGCAAGATACGAGAAGTTTTAGTAGAACATCCGTGCTATATTGTGAATGAGCCTGTTGCGCAACGCGTACACGCAGGCGCACGACGTTCCCGCGAGAAGGAGGACATAGCATGCCGGTGGTCACCGATCACGCACCGCATACACCGTTCTGGGTGGACCTTGCGAGTCCCGATGTTGAGGCCGCGACCCGCTTTTACGGCGGGCTCTTTGGCTGGGCAGCGCAGCAAGTCGCCGGGCCCGAGATGGGAAGCTACACGAACTTCACGCTCGACGGCAAAAACGTGGCGGGTGTGGCCTCCCTGATGGCGCCGGGACAACCGTCCGCCTGGCAGGTGTACATGGCCACCGATAATATCGACCGCATCGCGGAGAGCGTCCGCGCGGCCGGCGGCGCCGTGATGATGGAGCCGGATGACGTCCCGAATGCCGGACGCATGGGGTTCTTCAGTGATCCGGCAGGCGCCGCCTTCGGCGTGATGCAGCCGCGGGAGCACACGGGGGCGGACGTGGTCCGGGAGCCCAATGCCTTCACCTGGGCCGAACTGCAATCGCGCGACGTCGCGGCCGTCAAGCCCTTCTATCAGCAGGTCTTCGGGTGGGGCGCAAAAAGCAGTCCAATGGGACCGGGGCAGCCGGAGTACACCGAATGGACGCTCAACGGCGAGAGCGTCGGCGGGGCCATGCCCATGCAAGCGGCCATTCCGGCGCAGGTCCCGACGCACTGGTTGCCATATTTCCAGGTGGAGAACGCGGATCGTTCCGCGGCGCGGGTGACCGAACTGGGCGGGCAGGTCCTGACCGGGCCGCACGACTTTCCAGGGGGACGCTTTGCCGTCGTCTCTGATCCTCACGGCGCCACCTTCGGCATCCTGGAGGCCCGCTCCTAAACCGTCGGTCCGAGACGCACGGTCACGTTGGAGCGACCGCGCGTCTCGGACCGGCCACGTCGTCGCCGGGGGGTCCTGATGACGTCACACGGGCCGGCGCGTCGTCACGTACAGTAGCGGACATCATGGTCGGATGAGAGAAAGAAGGAACAGTCCATGAGCACGGGAGGATTGTCCAAGGCGCGGCTTGGCCGCATGCGCGACGTGATGGCGGGCTACGTCGAGCGCGGCGACGTGCCCGGACTCGTCACGCTGGTTAGCCGACGGGGCGAGACGCATGTCGATGCGCTCGGCATGAAGGCGGTTGGCGGCCGCGACCCGATGCGCCGCGATACGATCTTCCGCATCGCCTCGATGACCAAGCCGATCACGGCCGCGGCGGCGATGATCCTGGTGGAGGAGTGCACACTGCGCCTGGACGAGTCGGTGGACCGGCTGCTGCCCGAACTGGCCGACCGCCGGGTCCTGAAGCGGATCAACGGGCTAGTCGACGACACCGTGCCCGCGAATCGGCCAATCACCCTGCGCGATCTGCTGACCCTGCGGCTGGGCATCGGGGTGGTGATGGCTCTCCCCGGGCGGTACCCGATCCAAAAGGCGATGGACGAGGCCGGGCTCGCCCCGGGGCCGAACTCGCCCGCGCTTGCGCCCGACGAATGGATGACGCGCCTCGGCCATCTGCCGCTGATCCATCAGCCAGGCGAGGCGTGGATGTACCATACCGGCTTCGACATCCTGGGCGTGTTGATCGCGCGCGCCGCCGGCCAGTCGCTGGAGCATGTCTTCCGCGACCGCATCTTCGGGCCGCTCGGGATGACGGACACCGGGTTTCACGTGCCGGCCGATAAGCTGGACAGGTTGCCGCCCAGCTACATGGCCCATCCCGCCACCGGGGCGCTCACGGTCCATGACGATCCACCGGACAGTCTCTGGGCGCGCCCGCCCGCCTTTCCGTCCGAGCTTGTCTCGACCGTCGACGACTATCTGGCCTTCTGCCGGATGATGTTGAACAAGGGCCGGCACGGTCATGAGCGCATCCTATCGCGGTCGTCGGTCGAACTGATGACCACCGACCATCTGACACCAGAACAGAAGGCGGAGGCCCGCATCTTCTTTGGCGCCAACAGCGGCTGGGGGTTCGGCCTGTCCGTCGTCACCCGCCGCGACGATCTGGCGGCGGTTCCCGGGCGGTTCGGCTGGAACGGCGGCGTGGGCACGTCCGCGTACTCAGACCCCCAGGAAGACATGGTCGGGATCCTGATGACCCAGCGCCTCATGGAGTCCCCCGATCCTCCCCACGTCTTTCGCGATTTCTGGACCTCGGTCTACCAGGCAATCGACGATTGAGGCGCGGGATAAGGCGCGACGAATGTCATCATCAACCGTCGATATCCACGAGGAGAATGCACCATGACAACGAATGACATCGTACATCCCACCATCGTGTCGCGCGACGAATGGCTCGTGGCGCGCACAAAGCACCTCGAGCACGAGAAGGAACTAACCAGGCATCGCGACCGCGTGATTGCCGAGCGGCGGAGGCTGCCGATGGTAAGGATCGAGAAGGACTACGTCTTCGATGGTCCGCAGGGCAAGCAGCGTCTGGCCGACCTGTTCGACGGCCGCCGCCAACTCATCGTGTACCACTTCATGTTCGCCCCGGAGTGGGACGACGGTTGCCCCAGTTGCACCGGTTTTGTGGATGCCCTCGGCGACCTGACGTTGCTGCACGCGCGTGACACGTCGTTCGCGCTCGTCTCGCGCGCGCCGCTGACCAAGATCGCGCCATACAAGGCGCGCCGCGGCTGGAGCCTGCCGTGGGTCTCGTCGTTCGGGAGCGACTTCAACTACGACTTCCACGTCTCCCTGGACGAGTCCGTCATCCCGATCGAGTACAACTACCGCGCCAGGGCCGAGCACGAGCAGGCGGGCGCGGCCATCCCCGAGGGCCAGCAGCCCTTTGAGGGGCACGGCCTGAGCGTCTTTTTCCGCGTCGACGACGACGTGTTCCACACCTACTCGGCCTACGCCCGTGGCGCCGAAGGGCTGACCGACGCCTACAGCCTCCTCGACACGACGCCATACGGCCGGCAGGAGGACTGGGAGGACTCGCCGCCCGGGTGGCCGCAGAAGCCGACCTACGGGTAGGGCCGCGACGACGACATGACCGCCCAAGGCGACGGCCGGTGTGACGGTACGCGGCGTCTTTTCGCGCACGCCTGAGCCGTGAGCACGGATGATGGTGAGCGGTGTGGCTGCTCATGATCGCGCGCGCTATCAAGCAAGCGCCGAAGGGACGCTCCACCGGGTTGCGCCAGACCACCTGGTTGCGTTGGCCCATGAGTTGGCGATTTTGGGTGAATGAGCAGAAAGGAGCAGGACGACAGATGGATATGAAACTTGAGCTTGTACCGCTGCCGGTGTCCGATGTTGACCGCGCCAAGGCCTTCTACGTTGATAGGGTCGGATTCAAGGTGGACCACGACGTGACGCCCGGTAACACCATGAAAGTTGTCCAACTGACACCCCCTGGGTCGGCATGTTCGATCGTCATCGGGACCGGTATCTCTGACATGCAGCCTGGATCGATCAAGGGCCTGCATCTGGTGGTCGCGGATATACACAAGGCGCGCGAAACGCTTACGCGCCAGGGAGTTGACGTGGGCGCCGTCGACGATCTGGGAGGCATTTTGTATGTCTCCTTCAGCGACCCTGATGGCAACGCGTGGCTATTGCAGGAGATTCCGGCTACCGCGTTACCGTGAAAGGAATCGGGATGGCACACCCTCTGGATGCCATGCATACTCATGACGAGGACATGGTAGCGAGCCGCGCGCGCAGGCGGCTGCCCTCGGGGGTGTCGCCGCTTGCGGCGCGGCAGAGCGCGGCGAAGAGGTCGGGATCGGCGTCGGGCGGGAAGCCGACACGACCGTCCGCGAGGGCCTCGATCAGGGCGAGGCGCAGCGCGTAGGCGTCGATCTCCCCGCCATCCCCGTCGTAAACGGGGGGCGCGTACGGCCGCGCCTCGTGGACGAAGCGCACCGCCTCTGCCGGTACCAGGTCTTCCCAGGGCGTTCCGGCGCGTGCGGCCTCGCGCACGACCGTCGAGGAGAGGGCGGCGACATCGTCGTCGACGGTGAGCGCGGCGACGCCCGTGGCATAGTCCTGGTTCTCCGCGCGGTCGAGCAGAGACCGCAGGGCCGCGTGTCCCTGGCCCTGTCGCGGGGCTACGCGCACCGTCGAGCACGCGAAAAGGTCGCGCAGGGCGGCGTCGCGATCCGGGTAGTAGCGCGGATCGAGAATCTGCACGATCTTGTCGTGGCCGACCAGGAAGACGACGCGGCTCTCGGGATAGGCCGCCGCCAGCAGGTGGGCGTGCTCCACGTAGAGGCCTCTGTTGACCATGGCCACGCCGACGCTGGGGTGGCGCTCGGCCCAGGCTGTCAGGACGAGCGCGCGGTCGAGCGCCGACGCCCGGGCGACCCGTTCCTTGTCGACGGCGCGCAGCGGCAGCAGCAGCAGCACCGCGTCGAGACCGTCGCGCCGGGCGGCGGCCACCAGGGCCTCGTGACCGTGGGTCAGGGGGTTAAAGGAGCCGGAGAGTACGCCGATGGCGGCCGGCCGCGCGGGCAGGGGCGCCAGCGGCTGGAGGCGTGCGTCGGGGCGCCGCGCGAGGTCGCGCTCCAGGGCGCGCAGGCGCAGTATCCGTGGCAGGTCGTAGACGAAGTCGGTCATCAGCAGGAGTAGGTTTTCTGGCCCAACCCGGATAAACTAGGAGAGATAGACGCGCCAATGGGGTCATGGGGAGGCGACAGTGGGTGTTCCAACCGCGCTCGGCGATGAGAACGGCGTCCTGATCTTGTACGGACTTTTCTCGGTGCTCCTGGTCCTGGTGGCGGCGTACCGCACGCGCGCCGCACGCTATTCCGTGTTGGTGGGGACGGCCGTGGGGGTCTGCTGCGTGATAGGCCTGTATCTGGTTATCGCCCTGATCTCGCTGCTCACCGTGGGCACCAACGGGTTCCAGTTCGCCACCTGGCTGGTATTCGTCGCCGTTGGGTTGCTGCCCGTCGTCGCCCTTGGCCTCGTCGAGGGCTTCGCGGCCAGCTTGATTTTCCGGCTACTGGCGTGAGTAGCTAAGAGCCATTAGTAATTAGCCATTAGCTTTTAGCTAGTCGTTGACGCCCAGACCTCCGCGACAGCATTCGGTGGGCCGGAATTATCTCGCTCCTTGCCAATAGTCAAAGGCCAACGGCTAATTACTAATCGCTAACGGCTAATGGCTATTCCCCCTCGCGCACCATGATGCTGATGCGCTCGTACGTGTATGAGTAGGCGTATGCCGGCCCCAACGCCTCCGTCGTGAAGCGGCTCGGAGTGACATGATCGCTCTCCAAGGGGGCAGGTGAGGGCGATACCGCGTCGTGCTGCAAGGCGCGGGCCAGCGCGACACCGCCCGCGGCCAGTACGCCCAGGACGGCCGCACCCAGGGCCAGGGCCAGGGCGCCTCGATCCAGGGCCATGGGCAACGTAGGGCGTCCGGTTCGCGTCACGCCCGTCTCTCCGTAGGGCACCATACCCTTGCTCTGCTCCAGACCTTGACCTATCTCGGTATCCGTCTCCATGCGCCTATCCCCCCATCGCTTGGCGCTATATCCTGTGGCCATGTACTGGTCTTCTTAGACACTTTAGTGTTCGTTCCCTGCCATGCGACTTCAGTCGCAGGCCGCGCCACCCGGGACACTTCAGCGTCCGCTCCCTGCCATGCGACTTTAGCCGCAGGCTGCGCCGCCCGCTGCGTTGAGTGGGCTACGCTGACTAGCGCGGTGAGATCGACCGGAGCGACGTCGCGAGGGGCGGCAGGGCCACGTGCGCCCAATCGCGCGTGAGCAAGCCGAAGCTGTCGCGGGCGCCGTAAGCGCGGGTATCGGTGCTCGACTGGGTGCCGTTAATGCTCCAGTAGCCCCAGCCCACGCTGGGATTGAGGCGCAGATAGTCGACCAGCGCCGAGAACCAGCGGCCCTGCGAGTTGCCGCGCGTATCGTACACGTCCTTGCTCGTCCAGGTGGGCGTGCCAAACTCACCAATCCAGATCGGAGCGGTGTTCGGGCCGGCGGCCTGCAGCAAATAGCCCCAATGCGTGTACATCTCGTGCTGCCAATCCGCCTCGGTCATGGTCGGGACGATCCAGCGCTGCCCATGCATCTGCGGCCCGTACTCATGGGGCGAATAAACGAGTTGATGCGGCACGGTGAGGATGACCGGGAAGTCCTTCGCGCCAGCCAGGTTGCCGCCCCACCAGTAGAGGTCGGTGCAGTAGTTCTGATAGGGGTCGGCATGGCTGAGCGGGCACTTTTGGGTGGGGTCCGGGTTAGCGTAGGGATAGATCTGCGTGCCCTCGACGATGATTAGCACGTGCGGGTTGACTGCCAGGATGGCGTTGCCACCCTGCTCCGCCGCGAGGCGCCAGTCTCTCGCCGCATCCTCGACGCCTTTGAACGGACCCCAAATCGCGCCATTGCGCAGGTAGCCCGGGTTCACCCACTCCATGTAGGGACCGTTCGAGTGCGGCTCGTTGCGCAGGTCGAAGCCGACCACGGCGGGGTTGTAGGCGTAGCGGCGCGCCACGCTCACCCAGTCGTTGATCCAACTCTGCGGATTGTAGCGCGGCAGGTCGTACCACAGGCCGTTCTCCTGCGCCGTCCAGCCGGCCTCCGAGCGGTGGTTGTCCAGGATGACCATCAGGCCGATCTGCCCCGCCCCAGCGACGATGCGGTCGAGGATGGCCATGGCGTGCAGGCCCCGCAGCCGTGGGTTGGCCTCGAGGTGGCGGACGACGACCGGGTCCTGCTCCACCATCTGGTTGGAGAAGGGGATGCGCACGGTGTTGAAGCCGAGGCGCTTGATGGTGCGCAGGATGTCCATGTAGGGGCGGTAGGCCAGGCCGCCGGAGACGAAATCGCTGCCCTCGGTGCCGTACCAGTTGACCGCCGCCAGGCGCACGGGACGGCCGCGCACGTCGAGGATCTGGATGCCGCTGGTGTGCAGCCAGCCGGGAACGGCGCCGTAGGCTGGCGCCAGGGGCAGCGGCGGCGGGACGGGCGTCGGGCTGGGGAACGGCGGCGGCACGGGAATGGCCGGAGCCAACCCGGGATGGCTGATTTGCGCTGGTTTAGCGCCAAAGGCGGCCGAGATAGCCGGCGCCTGGGCCAATATGGGTCGCGCGGCCTGTGCACGCCCGACGACGACAGCGGTGAAAACGATGCACGCGCACACAAAGACGACGTGCGGAAGCCTACCCCTCATGCTACCTCTACTCACTCAAGATTCGATCTACAACAGCTTACCGACAATAGTATGCGTTGGGGGAGCGACGACCAGACCGGCAACAGGGGACGGCCAACGTCTCGCCCACCGATAGCACACTCCATGGCCATAGCGCGAGGCAGAATCGAGGTGAGACCTTAGCATCGTAACACGTTCCGCGGATTACCGCCTATAGCCTAAAAGGAGTGACGAGTGATTAGTGATGAGTGAGGACACGGGATGGAGCGTGAACTGGCTCCGCGTACGCGTTCACCGACGCACTCGTTCCTACCGCACTCGTCACTAACCACTAGCCACTAACCACTCGTCTGGGTCGGCGAAAGACCGTGCCCGCTCCGCCCAGGAAGGCGACGAGGCCGACGCAGAGGAATAGCGCCCACGCGCCGACCTGCAGCACACTGGGCGAGGCCGCATACCCAAGCAGCCCGTGCAGCACATCGCCGATGGCGCTGTCGTCGGAGATGACGTGGCTCGTGTCCCAGACGACTTGTGCGCCGCCCGGCAGCACGTGAAGCTGCTGGAGGTTCCCGATGGCGTCGGCCAGCAGCCCGGCGGCGACAATCATCAGGGCCGCGCCGACCAGGGTGAAGAACCGCTTCATGTTCATGCGCACGCCTAACCGGTAGATGGCGCCGCTGACCGCGAGCGACACGCCCAGCCCGGCGACAGCGCCGGCGAGCAACGAGAGGGGCGAACTCTGGAACGCGATGGCCAGGAGGAAGATAACGGTCTCGACCGCCTCGCGTCCAACGGTGACGAAGGCAAGCAGCGTCAGGGCGAACCCCGAGCCGCCGATGACGGCGGCGCCGACCTGGCTCTTGAGGTCGGAACCGAGCGTACGGCTATGGCGCTTCATCCAGAACGTCATATAGGTCAGGACGACGACGGCCAGGAGGAAGGTACCGGTCTCGAACCAGGTCTGCGCGTCCGAGCCGACAAAAGCGCTCCTGGCCACCGTATAGAGCAGGATGGCGGCGGCGGCCGAGCCCACCAGGGCGGCCACGACGCCGAGTAAGACGGAGCGGAACAGATCGCGCCGTCCGGCCGTAGCCAGATAGGTACACATGATCGTGACGATCATGCTGCCCTCGATGCCCTCGCGCAGAAATATCAAGAAACTGGCCAGCACTCTCGGCGTCCTCTCCCATGGCAGACCTGGCTATACCCGACCCAAACGGTCGGATATAGCCCTCTCCCTATAGCCTAGCAGGTCCGCCGGATGTCCGACAAGGGTGGTCGGCATTAGGACGAGTGACGAGTGGCGAGTGGGACGAGTGGCGAGTGGCGAGTGGCGAGTGGGATAGGTACGATAACTGGTTGAGAGTCGCCCAGATGTCGCAACCCCGCCAATCCAGGCTCGTCCCTTTCGTCCTCACTCGTCCCTTTCGTCCTCACTCGTCCCTTTCGTCCTCACTCGTCACTAGCCACTAATCACTAGCCACTCGTAATGCGGCGAGTTCGTCGTCGATGATGTGCTGGCGCCAGACGTTTTCTTCCTTCAGCGCGGCGCCGCGGGCGTCGATCGCGTCGAGGCGGTCTTCGCTGGCTTGCAACTGGGCGACGATCCTGGCGCGCAGGGCGCCTTCGTCCCCGGACGCGCCGAGCGCGGCCATGTTGCGGCGCAGTTGCTCCTCGCGCTTGTAGACCTCGTCGCGCTCGGTCAAGAGGTCGGCCAGTTCGCGCTCGTTGCGGGCGATGGCCGCGCGCTCCTCGAACAGCCGCCCGAGTTGGGCCATGGTCGCGGCGTCAAGCCACTCGCGGGACAGGTACTCCCGGAGCGCGTCGTACGAGTAGTCGAGCAGGCGGTACGCCTGCCAGTTGTAGAGACGCTCCTCGACGACGAACGTGACCGTTGCCCGGGCGGGACACGCGACGGTCCAACGGTAGAACTCGGCCGTGCGGGCATCGGGCTCGCGCGTCACGGCGGCGTTGAGCTCGGCCTGCGCCGTGATGGGATGTTCGAGCGTGACCTCTCGCGCCGTCGCGGTCGTGTTCTCGACGCGGTAGGTCAGGCGCAGCAAGGTGGCTTGCCGCAGGTTCAGGTAGGCGTCGGCGATGGAGAGGCCCACCGTTTCGACGGCGCGGTCGCTCGTGGTGGTCACGCGTACGCCCAACTCGACGGCGAAGGCCAGGTAGACGTCGTCGCCATCTTTGGCGAACGGGACCATCGCTTCACCGCGGTACGCGCCGTCTTCGTGGACGGTGACGGGGCCGCGCTCGAGCACCAGCCCGCTGCGGTTGTCGAAGCGGATGGCGGCCACGGGATGGCCGGACAACTTGCGCTCGTTGAACAGCAACTCCCGCCGGTAGGGCAAGCGGGCGCTCAGGATAGGCGCCATGACGCTGCCGCCGCGCCGCACCGTCACCGGGGCAGTCACGTCGTACTGAAACAGCTCGCCCAGGTCGCTCCCGGTCGCGGCAGCGGTCTGCGTCGCCATCGCCTCGATCGACGCGGGCGCGATCATCCTGGCCCGCGCGGCCATGCCGCGCCGCACGGTGGCCGGGACATCGACCTGTGCCATGAGCGCCTCGGGCTCCTCGTCGCGTAAGGCGCCGGCCATGGCCGGCGCCGGCGCCGCGCCCTCGAACTCAACCAGAGCGGCCGCGACGCGGGCGGCGTCGCGCACGACCGGGCGCGCGGGGATGCGCGAGGTGGTGAGGTCGTAGACAAAGGAGATGGGCTGGCCGGCGACCAGGGTGACCGCGACACCATCCAGGTCGTCCTCCAGCGGATTGTCGAACAGGCCCCACCCCTGCAGCAACAGCTCTCCCGCGTCGGCGGCCAGCGCGGCCGTTGCAACCGTCTCGGCCGTCTCGACCGTGGCGCCGTCAGGCGTGTCCGACGCCAGCGTGGAGGACGCCTTGCTCTCCGCGACGAGGCGATAGCTGACGCGCCAGGTGGGACTGGGCACGAGGTACGAGACCCCGAGGTCGTGCTCTCCCGGGCTGAGGCCGACCGCGATGGTGCGCTGAGCGTCGTTGGCGCGGCTCATATCAAGAAAAAAGGTCAGGTCTTGCGCGGCGCGCTCGTCAAGGATGGTCACGCGACGGACCGTGCCCAGGGGAATTGATGTCACCGCGTGGCCCGGTGCGGTGTCGTCGAACAAGGACACCATGGGCTCATCGTACCCGCCCTTATCGCCACGATCGGTCTGTCTTACGTCGCTTGTGGGCGGCAGATCGAGGCCGAGCAGACGCCCGCTGACCTCGCCGGCCTGCGTGCCTTCGCCCGTGACGAGCCGAACTCTCAGGCCGCGCAGCGACCGCAGCAGGTCGAGCAGGCTATCGTCGGGCGAGAGGTTGATAGGGCTCTCGCTCAGGCGCGTCTCGCGGTCCGCGGGCGTATCGTAGCGCACGCCAAGGATCTGGCCGCCGCGCTGGTCGCTGACCAACAAGCTCTTGAGGACGTCGTCGATCTCGGTCGCGCGCAGCGTCAGGGTGACCTCTTCCCCGGCGACGACGCCTTCGCGCTCCACGACGCCGACACCATGCTTATAAAGAGTTAGACGGCGAATCGCCAACGGACCGGATGTCTCCATGCGTCCTTTCTCAGCCCCTTATCACTGCGGGTATTACCCACTCAGGTACTGGATACGTGCGGCTGGGGGGCCGACATACATAAACGAGAGGCCGTCGCGAGGGTTTGGGCTGTGCCCCCGCGGCGGCCTCCTCCATTTCCAAGTGATTAGTGGCCAGTGGTTAGTGACGAGTGGGGGCCGGACGGGCGCGTCGGCCTCGATGCTATGCGGCGGGATAAGATCGCGCGCCACCCATGGCCTGTCGTCCGACACTCGACCGCCATCGGCAGCGTTTACCACGGGATCGCGAAGCCCCTACCTCATTCGTCACTAGCCACTCCGTCCCACCGCACTCGTCACTAGCCATTAATCACTAACCACTCGTTACTGCCGACGGGTGGGCGCCGTGCCGGGGGCCAGGATCATGGTCATGGTGCGGCCCTCGGCCAGCACGTTGCGCTCGATGTGCCCCGCGTCGGTGAGGCTGTCCGCCAGATCGGAGAGGACTTTGCGGGCCACGTCGGGGTGGGCCTGCTCGCGCCCGCGCATGCGCACGGTGAGCTGCACCTTATTGCCCTCACCGAGCCATTTGCGGATCGCGCGGCTCTTGGTTTCGAGGTCGTGGGTATCGGTATCGGGCTTGAGGCGCACCTCTTTCAGCTCGATGACTTTGACGTTCTTCTTGCTCTCGCGTTCCTTGCGGTCTTGCTCGTAGCGGACGCGGCCGTAGTCCATTAGCTTACAGACCGGCGGGTCCGCCGTGGCCTGCACCTCGACGAGGTCAAGGCTCAAATCCTGCGCGCGGCGCAGCGCCTCGGACGTGAGCATGACGCCGAGCTGGGCGCCGTCCTCGCCGATGAGGCGGACTTCGCGCACGCGGATGGCGGAGTTGAGGCGCGTACGGGTGGGCGTGGGTGGGCGCGGTGCGCCGCGGTTACTCACAGGCGCCTCCCCAACGGGCACAACCATCCGGCGTGCGCGTGGCGTGCGCGGTCAGGTACGCGTGGTACGCGTGGCGCGGGGCCGCCAAAAAAAAGCATATCGTGGTGTGAGCTCCTTATCCTTACTACTCCTGCGGTCGGACTCTTCGGCCGTCCAGATCTGACGGCGTCCGGTTCCTCATCGCGACGGTGGCGCCGAACGCGCCGCGTCGGTTTCGTGTGCGTTCATGATAACATGCCGGGGGGCCATCGCACCACCTCGGCGGGCGCGGCGCATGTCCCTATTGACAGCCCCCCCCCCTTTTTGGTACCATCCCCCCCGTTGGTGATGTCGCACCACACCCCTCACGTTACCCGGTTGCGACATTATAGGGCCATTCACCGATCGACGACATCAGCCAGGACGTCATGATCGATGGTACCAGGCTATCCCCGGTTCCACGCACTGTCGCAGTATGCAGTAAAGCCTGCCGGTCCACGGCGCGCGCTCCATCCATGCCCAGACGCCGCCGTACGCAGGAAAGGGGTAGATACGTTTTGAGGAAAGCAGCCCTAGCAGCCATCCTGACGCTCGTCCTTAGTATCGGTACCGCATCGACGCTGCTCCGCGACACGCCCCCCGTCTCCCCGTTCGGCTCCTCATCGCAGGACACAGGGGTCGGCTATCTTCCGACGGCCGCGGCGTTTATCTACCCGGTCGGCGATCCCTACAACGCGCCGACCTACGACCATGGCAACGCCAACGGCTACTACATCTCGCAGATGTTCAATAACTCCTGCGACCCCTCGCTCGGCCAGGGCTTCTACTCTGGGGGCCAGTACTTCTGCGGCCATACCGGGGTCGACCTCGCCGACGGCCAGGAGGGCGGCCCCGTCCACGCCGTGGCCAACGGCGTCGTCGTGTTCGCCGGCTACAACTCCACGTACGGCGAGATGGTGCGTATCCAGCACCTGATGCCCGACGGCAGCGACATGTACTCGCAGTACGAGCACATGCAGTACGGCAGCATCACGGTCTACCAGGGCGCTGTCGTCGCGCTGGGCCAGACCATCGGCGCCGTCGGCAGCACCGGTTTCGTCACCGGGGCGCACCTGCACTTCGAGATCAAGTCGGTCAATGAGGACGGCGTCGGCTATGCCTTTCTGAATGCCGCCTATCTCATAGGCTACTACGAGCCGATCTCCTTCATTGCCAACCACCTCGGGCAGTCCCCGGTGGTCACCACGCCCACGCTTGTGCCCTGGACCGACACGCCGACGCAGGCGCCCGCGACGCCGACGGCGCCGCCGACGGCACCCCCGACGGATGCGTCGTCGCCCCTGACGGCGGCGAGCAGCGCGCCACCGGCGGCGTCGGCGTCGGCGGACATGACCTCGCCCGCGACGCCCGTCATCTCCATCACGTCGCCCGCGAGCGCGACGGCCATCAGTGCGGTGAGCGATGCCAGCGCGGCTCCGACGGCTCCGACGACTCCCATCACGGCGACCGCGGCGCAGACGCAAAGCCAGGCGGCGAGCAGCGGCGGCGAGCAGCAGGGTGAGTTGCGCAACTTCTACGGCCTCTACAAGGACTATGTGACGGTCACGGCCGACGGCCTCAACGTGCGCTCCGGGTCGGGCTACGATTATGCGCCGCTGAACTCGGTGCAGCAAGGCGCCCGGTTGGGCTACCTGGGCCTGAGCGGCAACGGCTGGGTCAAAGTGGCACTGCCCGGCAACATGGTCGGCTACGTGGCGCGCCAATGGGTCGCCGGCGGGCCGCTGCCGTCCCTGCCCCCGGTCGTCGCCGACGGCGCGATGCAGGCCGGGGCGAACGGGACGGTGGATGTCGTGCTCGCCACGCTCTACCCGGCGCGCACCGGCCCGATGATGCGCGCTGCGCCGCTCGAGCCGTTGCGCATCGGTCAGCGGCTGCCCTACCTGGGCACGCACATTAGCTGGGATCGCGTGGTGCTGCCGAGCGGGCGCATCGGTTGGGTCCTGAACTGGTACCTGCGCCGGGTAGGGTCGGCCCAAACTCTCAGCGATGACGACGTGTCCGGCGGCCTGACAAGCATCGTCACGGCCCCCGTCCACGGGACCACGACGCGGCCCGCGGCAGGGCCGGCCCCGTCCGCGCGCATTGCCGGTCGCACCCGGCGCGTCCCGCATCGCGCCAACCCGGCGGCGCGGCACGCGGTCCATCCCCACGTCGTGGCCGCGCACGCTCCCGCCCCTGCTCCCGCCCCTGCCCCCGCTCCCGCCCCGCGACACACGTCCCCGGTACGGCGCGCGCTGGCCGACGTCTATGTGACGGTCGATCATCTGAACATGCGTCGAGGCCCGCGGCTGGCGGCCGCGGTGGTCGAGGCCCTGGACAGGGGGACGAAGGTGGCGTTGTTGGGCTACCACGTGAGTTGGGCGCACGTGAGTACGGCGCAAGGAGCGGAGGGGTACGTGATGGCGACCTTTGTGAGCGCCACCCGGTCCGGCGCTTCGACCCCTGCGCCCGCCGCCGCGTCGCGGACCGTCGCGCAGGTCCGGCAGACGGCGACGCGGGCACAGCCGAGCCAGCAGCAGCAGCCGAGCCAGCAGCAGCAGCCGAGCCAGCAGCAGCAGCCGAGCCAGCAGCAGCAGCCGAGCCAGCAGCAGCAGCCGAGCCAGCAGCAGCAGCCGAGCCAGCAGCAGCAGCCGAGCCAGCAGCAAGGGTCCGCGTCAGATCAGCCGTCGGGAAAGACCTACGTGGTCGTGGCCGATGATACCGGCGCGCACCTACGCCGCACGGCATCGCTCAAGGCGCCGGTGATCGTCTCGGTCAAGCAGGGCACGCGGTTGGAAGTGCGCGGCGTCTCGGTCGGGTGGACGTTCGTGGCCACGGACTATGGCGCGACCGGTTGGGTGCGCCAGGACTTGATCGCGAGCGTCAGTTAGGCAACTCTACGCGGAACGACGACAGGCGGCCGACGCCAAAGACACGAAAAGACACGAGAGGGGCGGCAGGGAGTGTATCCCTGCCGCCCCTCCTGCATGCCGCGACACGCGATCCAAGAGACACGCGCACAGCCATCTCCACGCGAACTAAGGGTCTGCCAGCGAATAACGTAGTCAACGCTGTGCCTCATCCACACAGGGATGGGTGCAAAAAGTGGATACGTTGTTCATTGACGAGCCCTAACGACTAACGACTAACGACTAACGACTAACGACTAACAGCTAACGACTAACAGCTAATAGCTAATAGCTAATAGCTAATAGCCAACAGCATCGCGCCTGGCTCCGATCAAGAAAGCGTCGGCGCGCTGATGGTCGGGATAGTCGGGCAGGTGGGTGGCGGCAAAGGCCGCGTCGAACTCGTGGTGCAGGGCCAGCCGCCAATCGTTGACCTCGTCCCACGGCAACTCACCGCGGCGGATCGACAGCAACTTTTCGCGCTCGCCCTCCACGCGCAGCACCACCGTCCCCTCGCGCAGCACCGTGATCCCCGCCAGCAGCAGGCGGATCAGGTGCATGGCGTGCTTCCAGCGCAGCGTGCCGGTCGTGCGCAGGTCCTGCTCCAGGCGCTTGAACTGCGAGAGCACGTAGCCATTGTAGGTCTGGTAGACCAGGCGCGAGAGGAAGCCGTCGCGCATGGCCAGCAACTCCCGCGCGACGGGCGTGGCCGTCTCGACCAGGGGCGTGTAGAGACACTCCAGCACGTTGGGGTTGGCCTTGAGCGCCATGGTGAGAAACTTTTGCAGCTCCCAGTAACACTCCTCGCTTCCCCTGCCCTCCAACTGCTCGGGGACGCCGCGCAGCGACCAGTGCAACGCGGCCGGCGGAAGGTAGAAGCCGCGCCGGTCGACGTCCGAGCCCTCGTCGTCGAGCCCGTAGGCGCGCGAGCCGACCACGCAACGGTAGGCAATGTAGGGTGAGAGCCGCTCAAAGGTGTCCCGATCGTCGTCGCGCGGCCCGATGGCCTCGCGACGCTCCTGCTTGCGCACGCGTAAGTCGGCGCGGTCAAGGGTTGCCTCGCTCCCATCGGCGAAGCGCACGCGGTAGCGGCCGCGGCCCGTAGGTCCGACATCCCTGCCATCATCAACCACATCCAGCTCGCCCGCCTCCACGGCCACGACGGCCACGACGGCGCCGACCGCGCCCCGCGGGTGCAGTGGCGCCCGGCCCGACCCGGCGGGGCCAGGCACGGCGACGCGGGTCACGACCTGCGTCCCGACCGGTAGGGTCAGCTCGATATGCTCCATGATCTTCATCCCCACGAGGCGCTCGCCCCGACGCGCCCGGGCGCCGCCGACGGCTTACTTTATCACGATCGTCGAGAAGATCGGCGCGGAGAACAGGTGGAAATCCTTGAGTGGCCAGTAGGCAATCATGGCGCGCCCGATGACCTGGTCCTCAGCCAGCCACGGCGTGGCCCACTCATGCGAGTCGTAACTGATGTCGCGGTTGTCGCCCAAGACGAAGAGCTTACCGGCCGGGACCGTTTGCGCGCCGCCCTCTGGCGGCCAATCGTAGGTGTGCGACTGGGTGACGTAGGGTTCGCTGAGGGCCTTGCCGTTGATGTAGACCGTCCCGTGGCGCACCCTCACGGTCTCGCCCGGCAGGCCGATCACGCGCTTGACGTAGTCTTCCGACTCGGATCCGAGCACGGGCGGGTGCAAGATGATGATGTCCCCGCGGCGCGGGGGATGGAGCTTGTAGCTCAGCGTGTCCACCAGGATCAGCTCATTGGTCTCCAAGGTGGTGTCCATGCTGTGGCCCTGCACCTCCACGTTCTGTACCACCTGGCGGCTGGCGAAGAAGACGACCACGACCAACCCGACGGTCAGCAGCGCCTCGCGCACCACGTTCATCAGGCGGCGCGCCGACGACAACTCCCGTCGCGGGGAGGGAGGAGGATTGAGGACGGGACGCGGCGCAACGGGTGTGAGCGCGGTATCTGGTGGGGGGGCGCCGGTGTCGCCGGACAGGGGCGAGGGCGGCCTGACATCGTGCGGGCTATTCACGGGCGATGACCTTTCATGGGTGAGGATAGGGACGCGTGTCCCCGCGGGGATAAGCGCGTGGCGTGCGCGCGGATCGACGCGGGGGTAGGAGGAGGCGCTGGCGCCATCGGGGAGGGCGTGTGCGCCGAGGCCACGACCCCGCTGCCCAGGACGGCGATGGCGGCGACGACCAGCGCGGCCAGCAGCGGCCGTCGTCCGGGGACGCGCCGGCGGTGCGCCGCGACCAGGGCCACGGCCACGTCATCGCTGGCCCCGAAGCGGCGCACCGCCTCGCGCTCGCTCTCGCGCGGATCGACGCCGCGGAGTTGTAGGTCGCGGGAGGCGTCTTCCAGGTGGGCGCGCAACTCCTCAGCGGTCTCGTCCGCGTCCGCGTCGGTAGAAAGCGTGGCCATGCGGGTGCGCGCGGCCATGATATAGCGGTCGATGGCCATGGCGCTAGGCCTCGATCAGGGTCAGGAGGCGCGATGCGAAGAGACGCCATTCCTCGACTGATGTCGCCAGATGCCGTTCGCCAACCGGGGTGAGCGCGTAGTACTTGCGCCGTCGTTGTTCGCCCGCCGGACGCCACTCGCTGCCCAGCAGCCCGTCGCGCTCCAGCTTGTGCAGGGCAGGGTACAGCGTCCCCTCCTTGCAATCGAAATAGCCCTCGCTGCGGCGCTCGATCTCGCGCGCGATCTGATAGCCGTGCAAGGGACCGTCACGCAGGACGGTCAGGATGATGGTGGCCATCGAGCCACGCTTAAGATCCGGTCCGGCTGCCACGCCATCCTCCCCCATGCTCATTTTCCGTACTCTAGCTGCTTCTCGCACGTTTTGCGCGTTGCAAAGATGGTCTAGGTATCGCGTCTGTTGATACGATACCTGGTGAGCGCCGTCGTGTCAATAGGCTTCTCGCGACATGGACCGTAGGGCGACCAAAAATTGCCCTTGACATCGGCGGGGTAGGGTAGTAGTATTCGGGAGTAGCCGCTAACACGGCAACGACAGAGCGAGACAGATTCCCTGGTGATACCGCGCGTTGGAACCACCCGTTCCCATTCCGAACACGGTCGTGAAACGGCGCAGCACCGACAGTACTGTGCGGGCAACTGCATGGGAGGATAGGCCCTTGCCAGGGGTTATTTCTTCGCTCGACATCGCAGGGTGGAGCAGTGGCAGCTCGTCGGGCTCATAACCCGAAGGTCGTTGGTTCGAATCCAACCCCTGCAACTACGAAAAGAGAGGCCGTACATTATAGTACGGCTTCTCTTTTTTTTGTTTGCCAACGAATCTCGCCGGTCGTCGCTGTCGTTGCTGAGGTGTAGATAACGCGTGCCAGCGACTCCTCGTTATTGCGCCGAGGGTAGTCCTCGAAGCCGTATCTACCCTGGATGTGACCCGGTGGGAACCGTCGTGAAGTCGCCGATCGCGGGGTCGAAAATGATGCCATCGACGAGAGCCGCAACCTTCTCGGCCACAAGAAGCCAGGTGTTGAAATAGTTCATGTCGGGATCAACTTGATACGTGACCTGGAAGAGACCTCGGCGGCCAGCCACGACGTCTTTGTTCGAGTGGAAGGAACTTTTCTGTGATGCACCCCCACTATTCATCGTCCCTTGTGGGCCGGCGTCTCGTAGCGGTATTATGTGTGGGAGGGGAGAATATCAGGTATGCCCCACCATGTGTTGCTCGAGCTTCCTATCTACCGCTTCCGTATCCGCCTGCCGCAGGGCCCAAAGCCCGACGGGTGGGAGGAGTCGGAGCCCACTGAGGTCGTGGAGCCCGTCTGGCGCGATATCGACATCGCCGCCAACCAGACCCTGGCCGAACTAGGCGCGATCATCCCGCCCGCCTTCGACTTCGACGAGGACCACCTGTGGGCCTTCTTCCTGAGCGGCACGGCCTGGGATGGCAGCACGCGCTACGACGCCGACGAGGTAGGCCGAGCGCAGGGCTTCGCTCTGGACTGCCCGGCCAGCGCCGTGTTGATCCGCGACCTGCCCCTTCCGGGTAAACGGGGCAGGAAAGAGTTCCTGTTCTTATACGACTTCGGCGACCAATGGTCTTTCCGCGTCAGGCTGATGGGCACAAGCGACCGTATCGCTCCGGGCGTTGACTATCCACGCGTGGCACAGGCTCAGGGCAAGGCCCCGCCGCAGTATCTCGACATGGACGAGGGTGATGACGAGCATGACGAGGAGGGCAACGGCGCCGACCTGGGCGCCCTGCTGCGCTCGATCGCGCACGATCTGGAACGGGCGATGACCTTTGAGTGCACCACGTTGGAGGGAATGGGCCTACGACGCGGCCAGATCGAGTATCTTCTGGACCCATTCCTCCAACTACAGCGCCGGCTGGCCGAGCACGCCGCCCAACACGAGCAGGAGGACTCCTGGGAAGTTCTGCGCGTCCTCTAGTACAGCTTGGCGCAGATTAGTTTGCGTTCCGGCGGCAGCCTGCGACTGAAGTCGCATGGCAAACCACGGACACTGAAGTGTCTTGGCGGCCCAGATGTACCGCCAAGGTATGTCAGCCAACGTGTACTAGGCTACGGACGAATCGTCCGTTGCTGGGTTGCCTGGCGGCGTAGGGCGGCAGCGCCAGCCTTGGTACCGCGCCACAGGCTGGTCCCCTGGATGACCGGCCAGGCGATGTACCCGCAGACCCGCTCCACGAGACCATTGGCCTGACCCGGTAGCTGACGCGCCCGCGGCATCAGGCCGCCGACCTTGTTCTTGATGAAGCCCTCGGCGAAGAGGCCGCCCGCGCCAATGGCCAGCAGCAAGCCGACGGGCAGGATGAGCGCTTCCAGCGCCAGAATGATCATGCAGATGTGCGCGATCCCGTTGAAAATCTCGTACATGCGCGCCGCCTCTTCTCCTCTACCTCTGCGTAACTTGCTTATGCGTATCCAGGCGCCCTGGCGGACGGTCGTCGTTCACCGCGCGTGGCGGCAACACGTCCGACGACAGGGGTGCCTGCCAGCTAACGGCTACTAACTAGCGGCCACTAACGAAACGAACGCCGGGCGGCTTACTGGCCCTTGTCGAAGCTATCCCGCCGCGGGCGGATCACGCCGCTGCGCAGAACCGAGACGGTGCGCCCCACCCCGGCGGCGATGCTGGCCAACTGAATGGCCGGCTTGACCAACCCGGTGCTGACGAACTCGGTGGTCCCTTGCACAGTGCGCATGGTTTGCTGGGCCTGATCGGTGATGGGCTTGATCTCGCCGCGCACCGCTTTGACCAGACCAAGCACGTCCAGCACCAGACGCACGATCAGGAGCAAGGCGACCAGTGAGACAAGCGCGACCAGGATGATGACGATGTACAGGATCGTTTGCAGGAAGTCCAGCATCAGGATGGGGTGGATCGGCACGAACATTACCTCCTTCGCAAGCCAAGAGCGTCAATAGGGGGCGCCAGCCTGTCAGCCGTGGTTTTCCAGACACGAAGACGTGGGGATTCATAGCGGCGTGCGACCTTGCCAACCCTCCACGCCCAGAGGGTTCGCCGCTTCAATCAGCCTTTCGAGCCCGGACGCTAGCGTGCATTGCGCGTCATGCCGACGGACGAAACCAGGTCAGGCAGCGCCGGGCACACCCCTCTTTGCGTTAACCAGGTCGGTCGGCGTCGGGCACACTCCCCTCTGCGTTAGCACTATATCATGCGGGGCTTGGACGGCAACATCATGCAGGGCGTGGATGGCAACCGAAGGATGACAGACCGTCGCTTCGCGTGTCGCTGGTAGCCTGCCCACCATCCCCCGGCTTCTCAGCGCCATCCTGGCAACATATGTGCCACGTCCCGCATCTTAGGTTCAGGACTGGGAGAGCGTCCACAAGTCCCTCATCAGAAACTCCTGGAACGTCTTGATCTGTTCGCGTAGAAGCTTTCCCCCACCAACTTGCGGGCCATGTTCGGGCTGCTGAGTGAATCGGCAATGCCCCCAATGGCCTGCTGCATCGTATAAACGACCTTGTGAAGCTCGTTGGATGCGATGTACTCTTCCACGCTGCGCCGAGCCATGACTGCCTCGTGGTGACGGCCGATGTCACCGAGAAAAGTCAAGAACCGCTCAAAGGCGTGGTCGAACGTCTAGGGATGGGCGTCGCAAGATCGACGCGCTCGGGGTCTCTCTCCGCATAATGCCCTCGCAATATGGGCTGACTAAAAAGAGCGAGTTGCTCTCTGAGCATGTGCCCATCACTCTCGCCTTGCACAAAGGTTGCGTCGTCCCCTTGCTTTTCTGCTTGCGTCATTGCTGCCCCCCTTCTATGAGCAGCACGTGTCCGTATTTGTTGACGAGCGGTGAGCATGGATAAACGCTCTGGCCGTCGACAGGATAGCCCGTTTACTGCTGCTATCGCGGGCCTGGACGATACCGTTACGAGTCACCACATCCACCTTCCGACCCAGTAGATCTTCGAGCTCCATGCAAAGATCGGCGAAGGCGAGTCCGGGAGTATGTCCTGGCTCGAAATCGATGATCACGTCGATGTCGCTGTCAGGGCCGAAATCGTCACGTAGAACTGACCCAAAGAACGAGAATTCGGTTAGGCGCCAGCGCGTGCAGAACGCAACAAGATCGGTGTGTGGCAAGGCGTGTTGTTCGAGCATATACGACTCCTTCGGGGCGGCAACTCAGGGCGGCGACCACTTCTTGTTGCCTCCAGTGGGCGCCGTGGGCGATACCAAAGGGCACGCGGCTAGCCGCGGCGGCCGAACTCGCGCTCCAACTGGCTGGCCGAGAGCAGGACCATGGTGGGGCGGCCGTGCGGGCAGGTGCGCGGGCGGGCGGTGCGCTCCAGGCGGTAGATCAGCTGGCGCATCTCTTCCATGGAGAGGGCCTGGCCAGCCTTGACGGCGCTCTTGCAGGCGATGGTGGTCAGCGAGCGCTCGCGCCAGTCGGCCACCTCGCCCTTGATCGCGCGGCCCTCTAGCAACTCGCGCAGCACGTCGTGCGGGTCGGCCCCGCCGCCGCTCAGCACGGACGGCACGGCGCGCACCAGCGCCGCCGCCGTGCCGAACGGCTCGACCGCGAAGCCGAGCGGCGCCAGGTCGTCCATGCACTCCTCCAGGGCCGCGAACTGCGCCGCCGAGAGCTCGATGCACTCCGGCTCCAGCAGGAACTGCGCGTCGATGGGCCGGTCCGCGGCCGTGGCCATCAGGTCGTCGAAGATGATGCGCTCGTGCGCGGCGTGCTGGTCGACCATATAGAGGCCCTCACCGCCCTCGGCGATGATGTAGAGGCTGCTGGCCTGGCCCAGCACGCGCAGCAAGGGCAGCATGTCGGGCCGCGCCCGCGCCGTCGGTCCGGCCGCGTCGCCGTCGCCGTTGGCGCGCGTCGCCGTCGCCATGGACGCGCCCGTCTCCTCACCCTGCTCCAGGTCGAGCATGCCCTGCTCCAGGGCCTCCGTCTCGGCCGGCCCGCCGGCGATGCCGATCCCGGCCAGCGTCTTACCCGGCTCGGGCATGGTGGAGAGCACGGCCGCGCCGACGGCGTTGCGCACCGCCGAGAAGACCTCGCGGTCGTAGAGGAAGCGAATCTCCGACTTGGTGGGATGCACGTTGACGTCGAGCAGTTCGGGCGGCACGGAGAGGTGCAGCACGCAGAGAGGGTGGCGGCCGACCATCAGGTGCGTGTGATAGGCCTCCTCCAGCGCGATGCCCAGCATGCGATTGCGCACCCAGCGCCCGTTGACGAAGAACGATTGGTAGGTGCGGCTGGGCCGGTTGACGTCGGGCGGGCTGCACAGGCCCCACACGCGGGTCTCGCGGTGCTCCCCCTCCAGCGGCAGCATGCGCGCCGCCACCTCGGCCCCGTAGAGCGCGGCCACCACGTCGGCCACCCGGCCGCTGCCCGGCGCGGAGAAGATGGGGCGTCCGTCGCTGTAGAGGGAGAGGCGCAGGTGGGGGTAGGCCAGGGCGTAGTGCGCCACCACCGTCTGCACGGCGGCCACCTCGCCGGCCCGACTCTTGAGGAACTTGAGGCGCGCCGGGACAGCGGCGAAGAGATCGCGCACGGTCACGGTCGTCCCCGGCGGCAGCCCGCGCGGCGACCCGCGCTCCACCCGCGCGCCGTGCGCATGCGCCACGGCCCCGCGCGTGGCCCCCGCGCGGCAGGTGGCCAGCTCCACCTCGGCCACGGCGGCGATGCTGGGCAGGGCCTCGCCGCGGAAGCCGAGGGTGCGGATGTCCTGCAGGTCATGCAGGGCGGCCATCTTGCTAGTGGCGTGGCTCCCGAACGCTAGCTCAACCTCGTCGGCCGCGATGCCGTGGCCGTCGTCCCGCACGCGGATCAGGCGCTGGCCGCCCTCCTCCAGTTCCACGCTGACCCGCGTGGCCCTGGCGTCGATGCTGTTCTCCAGCAACTCCTTGACCACCGAGGCCGGCCGCTCGATGACCTCGCCGGCGGCGACCTTGGCCGCCAGCGCGGGATCGAGCGGCCGGATCGGCGCGTGGCGGCCGGGCGTCTGGACGGCCGTCATCTCGTGGGCCTCGCGGTCATGGGCGATAAAGGGTTGGCGCGCATAGCGTATACCATGACGCATGATACCACGCTGCAATGTCCTGGCACGCTGCCTTGTACGCAGCAGGGTGCAGCTGGGAGTGGCGACGGAAGGCCCGCGACTGCGGTCGCATGCAGCACGCGGACACCGTGGTGTCAGGACGAGGATACGTGCGGTCACATCTCCGCGCGTACGGGTAACGGTAGAAGGGATTGCTGATCAGTGTGCCTGTCGCAATCGTCCCCTGGCTGGCTCCTTGACGTAGTCGGTCAGGCCCAGCACGTTGCCCCAGGCGTCGGCCACCTCCACGACCCAGCCGGTGCGGAGTTCGCGTACGTCGCCCACGACTGTCGCGCCAGCCCCGCGTAGCGCGGTGGCTGCCTCCCGCGCGTCCGGGACCTCCAGCCACACGCGGGGCGTTTCGCGCGCTGTCGCGGCCTCCACGGCTCCGGCCCGCAGCAACAGGCCGGGCTCCTCAGGCCCCAGGCGGTAGCCGACGATGCCGGCCTGGGGGAAGGCAAACTTGACGGGCAGACCAAGGACCCCTTCGTAGAACAGGCGCGCCTGCTCGAGGTCGCCCACGCCCAGCATGATGTTGTCGACGCCCAGCACCTCGATTCCAGTCATCGATCCCTGACCTCCTTGCATGTGACGCACCATGTATCCGGCAACGTTCGTCGCCGCGCCGTCTTATTAGCCCCCTCGATCCTCGGTGGTAAAGTGCGGGTTGTCGATGACGCCGAAGGCATTGCCGAACGGATCGGAGACGACGGCGAGGCGGATGCCGTCCCCGACGTCCTGGACCTCGCCGCGCGCGGTGGCGCCGAGCTCGATCAGCCGGGCCAAGGCCGCGTCGGCATCGTCGACGCCCCAGTACGCGATCACGCCGCCGCTGCCGGGCGTGACGCCCTCGGTGTCCGGGTCGAGGCCTAGTTCGAAGCCGCCGACGTTGAAGCCGACGTAGAAGGGCTGGTCGAAGTAGGGCTCCTGCCCCAGCACCGTGCTGTACCAAGCCCTGGCCCGCTCCAGATCGCCTACTTTGTAGATGACGGTCCGCAATCCATGAAACGTTGGCATCGTTACCTCCTGGCCGTCAGGCCGCTACATGTACATAAGGGTTAGGAACACCGGAGACGCCGGCGCCCGTCAGATCAGGTGCGCCAGGAGATCGAGTGCGGCTATGCGCTATCCTCCCTCGCGCTCCCAATCTACCCTTGCTTGCCCTTGGCCTTAGAACCTCAGATTACCGTAGTGCGGGGTAATCGCGCCAGACCGGCCTGGCGCGCATATAGTCGCGCGCGGCCCGCTCGGCGGCGCGGTCGAGCTCGTCCTGGCGCATGCTCCACTGAGTGAGGCGCTGCGGCCGCTCCTCGAAGCCCTGCAGGTCGCCAGCGAGGGTGCTGCAATAGGCGTGGTAGGCGCTATCGGGGCAGCCGGGGGCGTGGTAGGCGCTATCGGGGCAGCCGGGGGCGTGGTCGGACTCGTTATGCATGGACATGCCGCAACTCTCACAGGTCATCGCGGTCGTCGGTCAGGCTCCTCTTGACAAATCAGGGGAGAGGCAGTAATGTTGAAACAGGTTTACTTCGTAAACCTGTTCCCGATATCGAGAGGGGTGCGAGAGGAACGGGGAGAGGTCAGCAACGCCGCTGTGGCACTTAACGGACAGGGATAGAGGGATAGAGGGAGGGATGCAATGGATGGAATATACCCGCGGGCCATCGCCGACCTGCAACAGGTGACGCGTGAGTACGCGAGCTTCTCACGGAGCCGGGCGGGTCTCGGCAACGTTCTGGGAGGTATCGTCGGCTTGGTAGTCTTCGGGGCCATCTGGCTGTTCGGGGGAAGCGTACTGACCGCGACGCTGGCGATCGGGCTGACCGTGGGCTGGTTGGTCGGCAAGGAGACTATTCGCCGGCGCCTCTACCGCCGTTTCGGCGTGGCGCAAGAGACGTGGACCGGCTCGCCGCGCAAGACACATCGGGTCGCCGTGTTGATCCTCACCCCGCTCTTGCTCGCCTTCGCGGTCTGGATCGTGGCGGCGGGCTGGCTATCCAGACCGGCCGTGGCCGTGCCCTATCTGGTCTTCTGCCTCGCGACGCCGTGGATCGCGTGGCGCTACCTGTATACGCTCAATGAGATCATGATCGGCTGCGGCCTGCTGTTCATGTGCGCCGTCACGGCCAGCGGGCACACGCCCGACCTGCTGGGCTTGCTGATTGTGCCGTGCTACGCCGCCGCGATGATCCCCCTGGGCCTGGCCGAGCACCGCCAGTTCCGGGCGCTCGAAACGCGATTGCGGGCGCGCGGCGGGGCGTCCGCATGAGCGTGACGGACCTGGAGACGGATGGCGTCTCCCCGCTCGACGACGATGCAGCCTCTTCCGGCGATGTCCACGAGGCGCTGACCCTCGATCGCGTCGTGCATGAACCGGCGCGCCTCGCCATCCTGGCGGTGCTGAGTAGCGCCGCTGAGGTTGACTTTGCATTTCTGCAGGCGACGACCGGCCTGACCAAGGGTAACCTGAGCCGGCAGGCGAGCCGGCTCGAGGAGTCTGGCTATATCACCATCCGCAAGTATTTCAAGGGCAAGATCCCCGCCACGGGATACCGCATCACCGCGCAGGGGAAGGACGCGTTCGCCGCCTATTGGGTACGCATCTCCGCCATCGGACAGAGCGTCGGCCAGTCGACGCCGCTGGAACGCATAGACACATGACGCCACCATCGTCAACCCGGATTATCCATGACTGGTATGTGGGCGACCTCCGTCCTGGGAGCGCCGTCTCGTGAGTAGTCCAAGCTAATAGTCTTTGGGGAAGGAGCATATCCGATGTTTGCACCGTTTTTCTCGCGCGCAACAATGTCCGCCGTTACGTCGACACGTACGCATTTGCTTGCGTGCCGTTCAGGCCATGGGCGCGCCGCCCTCGTCGCGGGGCTGCTGGGCCTCTCGACGCTGATCGCGCTGGCGAGCCAGACGGCGATGGGAGAGTCACACCCCGCGGCGATCCGCGCGACGACTATCACGACAGTCGCGGGCGTCGCGGCCATCACGCCGGAGGCGGCGCTGGCGCGGCTCTTTACCGCCTCCCGCCTGCGCAAAGAGTGGTTCGCGCCGGCCTTCCTGGCCCAGGTCAGCGTGGCGCAGCTGCAGCAGGTCGTCGACGGGGTCAAGGCCAAAGTAGGCGCCTACCGGTCGATCGCGGCGCATCCCGACGGCTCGTACACCGTGACCTTCACGGGCGGCACGGTGCAGGCGCAGATCCACCTCGACGGTCAGGGCCGCATCGACGGCCTGCTGTTCACCTCGATCCAGCAGACCCATGTCTCGCGCGACGCCGCGCTGGCCCAAATGGCGCGACTGCCGGGTCAGGTCAGCCTGCTGGTCGTGTCCAACGGCGCGACGCTCTTGTCGCTGCACCCCGACCGCGCGCTGGCGGTGGGCTCGACCTTCAAGCTGGCCGTGCTGACGGCGATCCAGAATCGCATCAGGGCCGGGCAGTTGCACTGGACGGACACTATAACCCTGCGCAACAGCGACAAGAGCCTGCCCAGCGGCGAGCTACAGACGCGTCCCGCCGGCTCGCGCTACAGCCTCTCCGATCTGGCCGCCGGCATGATCTCTATCAGCGACAACACGGCGGCCAACGTCCTGATCCGCGTGGCGGGGCGCGCCGCCATCGACCCCTTGATCCCCATGCGTGACCGCCCGATCCTGACCACACGTGAGCTGTTCATCCTCAAGGGCCCGGCCAACCGCGACCTGGTCCGCCGCTACCTCGCCGCCTCCACCCCATCCCAGCGCCTGGCCGTGCTCGACCTGGTCGACCGCCGGCCGCTGCCCGCACTGCGGGCGCTTGGCCCCCTGCTCGCGCGCGGACCCGTCGTGCCGCACATCGAGTGGTTTTTCTCCGCGCGTCAACTTTGTGGATTGATGGGCCAGGTCAGCCGCCTGCCGCAGGTGAGCCTCAACCCCGGCATTGCCAACCGCTCCGACTGGGCGCACGTGGCCTTCAAGGGTGGCTCCGACGCGGGCGTGCTCAACCTGACCACGGAGGTCACGGTGCATAGCGGCGTGACCTACTGCGTCTCGGCCACCTGGAACAACAGCCGCCTGCTCGACGACATCCGCTTCTTCTCGCTGTACGGCAGCATCCTCGAGTCGTACAAATAGCCATACGTTGGCCGCGCTGTATCAGAGGCACGATCAGCACGGCCGGGCCATCTCTTTCGTTCACCGCCGTGGTCCTCGATCTGGAGGACCCACGCCTCGCGTGGCTGCTGTGCGGCGCGGTACATCCGGTGGTGAGCCGGCGGTGAGCTGGATTACCGCGCGAGGCCTACCTGGCAGCGGGTGGGCAGCAACCCGCGCCTGCGGCCCTGGTTAGCGATGGCCCGGTTAGAGTGGACGCAGGCGCAACGGGAGACGGCCGAGCAGGCGCCCTCAGGCTGAGGGATTCACAGACCCTGGCTGGCGTCGCCGTGCGCGTCCAGCGTCTCCTGGTAGTCGCGCAGTCACGCCATCACCTCGCCGAAGCGGCGTAGCGGGATGTTGTGGTAGCTCGACACGCGGAAGCGGCGGTACAACTCGCCGAAGACGGCCTGGTACGGGTTACGCCCCGCGCCGCCGTGCGCGGCCATCTCGGTGGCGATGGCCTTCACAAGCGCGCTGATCTCGAAGGCCTCGTAGACGACCTTGCGGACCCACCGCTTGTAAACCTTCAATCGCTCACGGAGGTCCTCACGGACGCGGCTGGGATTGATGCCGGCGAGCCAAAGAGGGATGGCCTCCAGATCCATGCAGAGCATCACCTGGGGACCGCCGCGCGTCTGGAGGCGCAGCTGACGTGTGCCCTCAGCCAGGACCTCATCAGCCCGAATCTTCCGCAGCTGCGGCGACCAACCGAGTCCGAGCGCGGTACAGAGGGGGCGTACGGGCACATAGATGGTCGCGTCATCTGTGCGGGCCGCCAGCACCTCGTCGTCTCCGGCCTGGGCAAGCGCGACCAGGCGCTGCTCAACGGGGTCAATGACCGCTTCGTCAGTTTCGTCAGTGCTGTCCTCTCTCGCCATCGACCTTGATCTATCCTTCTCTTATGCCCAAGGTGTGATCTTGAAGATCACCCCCTGCCCAAGGGGCGCCGCCTATTCTGACGGTATTATCGCACAGGCTGTGGACGGTCGGGCTTCCTGATCGCCGGCCAGGGCGCCCGCGTCGAGGTGCGCCGCCGGTAGGGAGGTGCGCCGCAGTGACGCCGATCATCGTCACCACCCTGCCGAACATCGCCTACAACATGCTGGCCGAGGCGGGCCTGGACTACCTGCGCTTCAGCGTGCCGCCGGATGTCCCGACTCGGGGCAACATGCTGACCGCGGCCAACGCGCATCTGAGCGACCTGCCGCTGCTCGTGATCGCGCCCGGCCTGGCGCTGACCCTGGTGATTGCCAGCCTGCACCTGGTGGGCGACGGCCTGCGCGACCTCCTCGACCCGCGCCAACGGTAGAGCGCCCCGTGACCGCCGGGCAAAACCGGCAACTGGCAACTGGCAACTGGCAACTATCGTCGCGTGATCGCATCGGCCACGCGGGCGACCTTGACCAGGGGGCCGACGTCGTGCACGCGCACGATGTCGGCCCCGCGCGCGATGCCGATAGCGACCGCGGCGGCCGTCCCTTCCAGCCGCTCCTCGGGCGGCGCGTCGTCCAGGATGCGTCCGATGAAGCGCTTGCGCGAGGTCCCCAGCAGGACCGGCCGCCCCAGCGCCCGCAGTTCATGCAGGCGGTCGATCAGCTCGAGGTTGTGCGCGGCGGTCTTGCCGAAGCCGATGCCGGGGTCGACGATGATCCGGTCGCGCGCGATGCCCGCGGCGACGGCGGCCTCGACGCGCTCCCGCAGCGCCGCGAGCACGTCGGGCACAAGGTCGCGGTACTCCGTCCCATGCTGGTTGTGCATCAGGATCACCGGCACGCCGGCGCGCGCCACCACGGCGGCCATGGCCGGGTCGGCCCCCAGCGCCCACACGTCGTTGACCATGCGTGCGCCGGCCTCCAGGGCCGCCGCGGCCACGGCCGCCTTGTAGGTGTCGATGGAGACCGGAACCGACGCCGGGAGGGCCGCGGCAAGGGCGCGCACCACGGGGATCACGCGCGGCAGCTCGACGGCCTCGCCGACCGGCAGGCTGCCCGGCCGCGTCGACTCGCCGCCCACGTCGATCAGGTCCGCCCCGGCCGCGACCATGGCCCGCGCGCGCGCCACCGCCGCGGCCACCACCTCAGCGCCGCCGGCACGGTCGCGGTCTTGGCCCTGGCCCTGGCCCTCCAGGCCGTCGCCCGAGAACGAGTCGGGCGTCACGTTGACGATGCCCATCACATAAGTGCGGGCGCCCCAGGAGAACGGCAGCGCGTACGTCATGGCTTCAGCTTACAGGATGGAATAGAGCAACGCGTTCCGCTCGGGCGCGGCGTCGGCCCCAACGGGAGCCGGCCGCCGATGTCACGCAGCCCACGCCGCATTCACGACGCCGGCCGGCCGGCCTGAAGGAACTGGCGCACGGTCAGCGGCCGGATGCGCGGGTAGCGCGCGTCCTGGATGTCGTCCAGCTTGCCCTTGCCCGAGACCATGGCGTAGTGGTATTGCTGCGGCAGGTACTCGTAGGGGGAGGAGGCGGTCCGCTTCTTCGCCTCGATCCACGCCTTGAGCTCGTCCACGCTGCCCAGGCGCCGCTCCTCCAGACGCCGCCCCGTGGCGTCCTCGTAGGCCGCGCGGAACTCCTTCATGGTGAGCGTGTCGCCCGCGACGTGCAACGTCCGGTTAGCCAGGCCCGGATCGAGCACCGCCGCGGCGGTATAGCGGGCCACGTCGTCGGTGGCGGTCATATCCACGGGCGTGTCGCCGTCGCCCCAGTAGCTGAACGTGCCGGCCCCCTCGTCGATGAGGGCGCCCCACGGCCCCAGTTCGACCTCGATAAAGGCGCCGTTGAGCACAAAGGTGTGCGCGACCGCGCTCTCCCGCAGGGTCGCGGCGAAGCGCCGGCGCAAGTCGAGGTTGGGGTTATCGCCCTCGTCGAGCTTGAAATAGTCCACCGAGTAGTCGGACGGGATGAAGCGGCCGACGCCGGCGCGCTCGGCGGCGCGCAGCAGGGTCGCTTGCCCCGCGACGATGATGTCCTCGCCGCCCTGCACGGCCGAGACGATGCCGTGGACCCCGTCGACGGCGCGCCTCAAGCTGTCCGCATCGCGCAGGTCGCCTACGATCAGGGCGACGCCGCGTGCCCGAAAGCCGTCGAGACGCCGCCGAGCCTCATCGTCACGCGGGTGCTCATCGCGCACGAGGGCGCGCACCGCGATCCCCTCCTCGGCGAGCAGCGCGTCGACGATCTTCGCGCCGAGCAAGCCGGTGGCCCCGGCAACCAAAATTGTCTGTCCTGTTAGCATTATTCCTCCGGGTCGGCATTGTCGAGCACGCGCAGCAGCACGCGCTTGAACGTCGTCATCTCTTCCGGCGCTATCCCGTCGAACAGGCGCGCCACCACCGCGGCGACCGTCCCCGGCAGGCGCGGGTAGAGGTCGTTGCCGCGCGGGGTAAGCGCGAGCATGACGCTGCGCCGGTCCGCCGGGTTGGGGCGACGCGCCACCAGGCCCTTGGTCTCCAGGCGGTCGAGCAGGCGGGTGATCGCGCCTGTATCGACGCCCAGATAAGAGCTCACGGCCGCAGGCGTCTGGGCGCGGCCAGTAGCCAGCAGCCAAAGCACGGTCCACTGGGCGCCGGTGAGCCCGTCAGGGGCCAGGGCGCGGTCGTGCGCGGCATTGAGGCGGAGAACCGCCTGATTGAGCAGGAAGCCCGGACTGTCGTCGAGGTTGAAAGCGCTTTTCTCCACGCCTGTATTATATCTGCCTAGACAGTATTTGTCTAGGCAGAAGGAGGAAGGTCATGACACGAGCCAGTCACGTTAGCCAGGGCGCGCCGCGTGAGGTACTCCGAGGTAAGGAATAATGCGCTGGCGCCGCTTCAATGACCTGTCGCTGCGCTCCCTCGATATAAGCAGAGCGCGTGCAGGTGTTCTCGGATCGGCAGAGCGCGTGTTGGTATGCTTTCAATAAAGCGGTACGCAGTCGTCCTTGCGGACGACGTACACGTAAGCCTGATGGGCGATGATGCCTGTGGTGGTCCAGTAGGAACGGCGATCCGAGCGACAACCCGTCCCTGATGTTTCCATACCTATCGACCATCCCCGCGCGTTATGGTAGTAAAGCGCGCGACCCGCATGACGTTGTGAGTCCGCCCATGCCCTGCCGTACGCCCTAGCCATCTGTCCCCCTCGACGGCCGGAGTGTCGCCGTCACCGAGCATGGAGATGGCTACGCGACGCGGGTCGGTGGACCGATTCGCGGCATCGTCGCTGAGGGAGAGAGGAGACAGTGAGACGCGCGTCCGTCAAGGTCAGGTTGGTCGTGCTGGTCCTTGGGCTGGCTCTGGGCGGCGGCGTGTGGCTCCGCGTCGCGCATCAGCTCTCCACAACGTGGACGGTAGACCTGGCGGGGCCTCCGACCGCTGCCGTGGTCGACGCGCGTGGTGGGCGGGCCTTTATCGCTGCTGACGGTGTTGCCGCCGGGAGCGCCGGCTATCTCCTCACGCTCGACACCGCGACCGGGACGGTCTTGCACGCCGTCACCCTCGATTATGACCCGCGCGGTGTGGCCCTGGACGCGGTCCGCGTCCGTGTGGTGGTCGTCAACGCCGCCACTCTCGATAGTAGCGGATCGCCGGGCGGACCCGGCAGTGTCAGTATCCTCGATGAGTGGAGCGGACAGCCGCTACGGGCAATCCGCCTCGACGCATCCACGTCCGCCGTGGCCATCGACGCGCGCACTGGCCGCGCCCTCATCACCGAAGGACAGGACCCCTACCGGCGAGGCATCCTGGTGAGCTTCGATCCCGTCGCCGGGCGCGTGGTATGGACGACGACGGTCGGAACCTATCCCACCGCCGTGGCCGTCGACTCCGGCGCCGGGCACGCTTTTGTCGCCAACATGCTCGATAACACGGTCGAGATGCTCGACACGCGCAGCGGCCGCGTGCTGCGCACAACGGTCCTTGGCGCCGCGCCGGGCACGGTGGCCGCGCTAGCCGACGACGCGGCGACCGGGCATCTCTTCGCCGAGAGTTTCCCCGCGCGTATCGCCGGCAGCGGCGGCTCGATGGTGGGCCACGTGGCCGTCCTTGACGCGGCCAGCGGAGGTCTGCTGCGGACCGTGACGCTCGACAACCCGATGACGTTGGCCGTCGACGCACGGACCGGCCGCGTTCTGGTCGGCTCCGTCAGCCAGGTGTCCGTGCTCGACGGGACCGATGGGCGTCTATTATGGTCGGTCCTGCGCGACCTTCCCGCGCCCGTCGCGCTGGTCACGGGAGCGCGCGCCGGAGGGGTGCTGGCCGTCTCGCGCGGTGACGGTCGGCGCGTATCCGCTCCCGACCCCTGGGCGTGGATACTGGGCTGGGCGCGCCAGCGCCTGCCGTTCCTGACCGCGCCGCCGACGCCCTCCGGCGACCCGCGCGGCAGCGTGACCCTGCTCAACCTCCCTCTTGGGCAATGACGGCCGTTATACCGTGAAGCAGCCCTGCGCATGACTGACAGCCCCGTGTATAGGGTACAGCGTACACTGATGGGAGATGTCGGCGATCCGACAAGCAGGGCGAGCGCCTTGATTCAGGAGGAGACACACCATGGCCGTCCCGTTCCAGGTCACCTTCGACTGCGCCGACCCCGACGCCCAGGCCGCGTTCTGGGCCGCCGCGCTCGACTACATCGTGCAACCGCCCCCGGAGGGCTACGCCGACTGGCCCACCTTCCTGGCCGCGCAGGGCATCACCGTCGCCGCCGGCTCCGCCAGCGCCATCGTCGACCCGGAGGGCAAGGGGCCGCGCGTCTACTTCCAGCGCGTGCCCGAGCCCAAGACGGCCAAGAACCGTATGCACCTGGACCTCAACGTCTCCGAGGCGCGGCGCGTGGGGCCGGAGGACCGCCGCCGGCGCGTCGACGCCGCCGTGGAGCGCCTGATCGGCCTGGGCGCAACCAGAGTGCGTGTGTGCGACGAGCACGGCGAGTACTGGACCGTGATGCGGGACCCCGAGGGCAACGAGTTCTGCGTGCAATGAGCGGGGCCTTCCGCGCCGGATTGACTCGTGGTGGCTGTACACGCCGGCCCCTGCGATAGGGCGCCGCGGTCCGATGATCTCGCGCGGGATGCCCACCGCGCCGATCCACGCCCTGACGTGGTGGGCATCCCGCGCGGACGGCTACCGGTTGATCGAGGTCATATCCGCGTAGCGATCGCCCACCGGCGGCTGGATCGCGCCCAGCCGGGCGATCTGGTCAGCGGTCAGTTCAATCGCGTCCGCGGCGGCGTTCTCCTCGAGGCGGGAGACGCGCTTGGTGCCCGGGATGGGCGCGATGTGCGCGCCCTGGGCGAGGAGCCAGGCCAGCGCCACCTGCGCGGGCGTTGCGTCGACCGCGCGCCACCGCCTCGACCTCCTCCACGATGCGCATGTTCCGCGCAAAGGCGTCCGCGGCGAACCGGGGGTTGTTGCTGCGGAAGTCGGCCGCGTCGAGCTGCTCGGGCGACCGAATCTGGCCGGTCAGGAAGCCGCGGCCCAGCGGCGAGTAGGGCACGAAGCCAATCCCCAGCTCGCGCACCAGCGGCAGGATCTCCGCCTCCGGGTCGCGCGTCCAGAGGGAGTACTCGGTCTGCAGCGCCGCGATCGGATGGACGGCGTGCGCGCGCCGGATGGTGGCGGGCGCCGCCTCCGACAAGCCGATGTGCCGCACCTTGCCGTCGGCGACCAAGTCGGCCAGCGCACCGACGGTCTCCTCGATCGGCGTGTGGGGGTCGACGCGGTGCTGGTAGTAGAGGTCGATGTAGTCGGTCCCCAGCCGCCGCAGCGAGCCCTCCACGGCGAGCCGGATGTTCTGAGGGCTGCTGTCGAGCGTCCGGACGCCCGCGCTGGCCCCGTCGCGGTGGGAGAGCAGGCCGAACTTGGTGGCCAGGACCACCTCGTGGCGCCGGCCGGCGAGCGCCCGGCCGACGAGTTCCTCGTTGGTGTAGGGGCCGTAGATCTCCGCGGTGTCGAAGAAGGTGATCCCCAGGTCCAGGGCGCGATGGATGGTGCGGATCGACTCCGCGTCGTCCGAGCCGGCACCGGCGTAGAAGGCGGACATGCCCATGGCTCCGAGGCCGAGGCGCGACACGTCGAGGTCGCCGAGCGTGGTGTGCTTCATGCTTGTTGTGCTCCTTTGGGTCTTCATGTGTCATCTTGCTCGGTTTCTTGGGTAAGCTGACACCTCATGTGACACACCTTCAGTGTGCATCGCGGACACGTGGCTGCGCTAGCGCAATCCTGCGCCATTTTTGCCTAATCCTGCACGCGGAGGCGCGACCGCGACGCCACGTCAGGCCGCCCATGTCCCACCCCGCGCACACGCGGCCCACGGACCGGACCGGATTGGCGACGGCATGGACCGGTTCGGGGACAAACCAGGGCTATCGTACTCGCGGCTGAACTGGGACAGGCTGCCGTAGCCCACGGCGGTGGCGGCCGTCGTCACATCGGCGTCGCGCGCGACCATGAGGCGGCGCGCTTCGCCCAGCCGCAGCTGTTTCTGATACTGCAGCGGGCTCAGCGAGGTGCTGGCCTTGAAGTGGTGGTGCAGGGAGGACACGCTCATGTGAACGTGCCGCGCGAGGTCCTCGATCCGCAGCGGCTCCGTGTAGTGGACCCTGAGCCACGCGATCGCCTGGGCGATCTTGTGACTCTGGCTATCGGCCATCGTCAGGTGGCGCAGACGCGGCCCTTGTTCGCCGGTCAGCAGGCGATAGAACAGCTCACGCTCGATCAGGGGGACCAGGAACGGGATGTCGCCGGGCGTGTCCAGCAGGCACACCAGGCGCAGCAGCACATCCAGCAACGAAGCGGAGAGCAAACAGACGGAGATAGCCGTCCCCACGGGCGCGAGACGCGGCGCCGGGACGCGCAGGTCCGTCAGCACCTCGGCAATGCGCGGCAACTCCAAGGCGTAGCCGGCGCACAAATAGGGCATGTCCGGGGTCGCCGCGGTCACCTGCGTCAACAACGGCAAGTCGAGCGCGGTGATCAACCCGTGCGTGTGGCCGTACTCGTAGGCTTGCCCCGCCAGGATGACGCGCTTGGCGCCTTGCGCCGCCACCACAAGTTGGGCCTTGTGGACAGAGCCGTCCGGCGCAACATTCGACGAGTAGCGGAACAGCGACAGACCGGGGATGGCCGTCGGGCGCTGGCCGTCCGCCGAAGTGCGCGCGTCTATGGCAGCGGCCAAGGCGCGGCGAGTGACGTCGAGGGAAAGGGCATCGCTGTCCCGTCGGCCGGGTAGGGTGGGCATGTTCGTCATCGAGCTACGACCTGTAGGCCTGCAATTCGTTCACCACGGTCCGGCCGATGGGCATCGTACCGCCGTACCGCTACGTGTAGTATATCTTGGGGCTGAGAGGGCTGCTTATCCGATAGTGGCCTCCGCGGCCTGGATCATGTTGCGCAGCAGCATCACGTTGGTCAGCGGGCCGATGCCGCCGGGCACGGGCGTGATAGCCCCCGCGATCTCCGCGACGGGCTCGTAGTCGACGTCGCCCACGGTCTTGCCGTCGACGTCGTTGATGCCCACGTCGATCACCACGGCGCCGGGACGCACGTAGCCGGCGCCCACCATGCGCACGCGGCCCACCGCCGCCACCAGCAGGTCGGCCTCGCGCGCCACCGCTGGCAGGTCGACCGTGCGCGAGTGGCACAGCGTGACCGTGGCGTCCTCGCGTAGCAGGAGCAGGGCGACCGGCTTGCCCACCACGGCGCTGCGCCCGATGACCACGGCGCGCGCGCCCCTCAGCCCGACCCCTGCGCGATGCACCGCCTCCATCACCGCCGCCGCCGTGGCCGGGGGGTAGGAGGGCAGGCCCAGTGCCAGACGCCCGGCGCTGGTCGGGTTGAGTCCGTCGACGTCTTTCTCCACCCTGATACGCGCCCCGATCGTGGCGATGTCGAGCCCCGCCGGCAGCGGCGTCTGCACGATGACGCCGTGGACTCCGTCGTCGGCGCCAAGCGCGTCCAGCAGCGCGCCCAGCTCGTCCTCGCCGGCCGTGTCGGGCAGGCGATGCACCGTGCAGACGGCGTCCACCGCGGCGGCGGCGCGCTCGATGGCGCGCACGTAGGAGCGCGCCGCGGGGTCGTCGCCCAGCACGGCCACGGCCAGATGCGGCGCGACGCCGCGCGCGCGCAGCGCGGCCACCCGCGCCTTGAGGTCCTCGCGCAGCTCGGCCGCGATGGCGCGCCCGTCGATGACCGTCGCCGTCATCGCGCCATCACCCCGTCGACGAGGCGTAGCGCCTCGTCGACCAGCGGATGCGCCTCGCTCAGGTGGCGCCCCAGCTCCTGAGCCGTCTCGCGCGCGAAGTCCTCGTCGCGGATGAGGGCCAGGTTGACGCGCACGTTGAGGGCCGCGCCGTCGAGCGCGGCGCGGGCGGACAGCGCGGCGACCCCCACGTCGCTGACCACGTTGGGGTTGCCCCACGGCGCGATCTCGACGCAGAGTTCGACCACGCGGGCGGCCACGGCGACGGTGCGCAGGGGCGGGCCGGCCGCGCCCTTGAGCACCTCCTGCACCCGCGCAGTGCGCGCGGCCTTCTCCTCGTCGGTCTTGCGCGGCAGGGCGTAGGCCGCGCCGACGGCGCCAAAGGCGTCCCCGTCGGCGGTGGCCAGGGCCAGGGCTCGCGTCCGCAGTTCCTCGGCCTCGCCCAGTGCGGCGCGCATGACCTCCTCGTGGGCCTGGTATCGCTCACGGCCCACCGTCAGGTTGCAGACCATCGAGACCAGCGCGGCCCCCATGGCCGCCGAGAGCGCCGCCGCGGCGCCGCCGCCCGGCGCGGGCGCGTCCGAGGCCAGCGCGTCCAGGAACCCTCCAACCGTCTGCGCCGCTATGTCCCCATCCCTGTGCGTATCCCGCGTGGCGTCCCTATCCCTATCCATCGTGCGTCTCCTCGCCGGGATTATAGCATCCCGTGGCGCCGCTACAGCGATCAGGGCGCGGATGGTCCCGGCGCATGGCCGGGGATCGCCGCGCCCAACCACCGTGTCGCGGGATGCGTACCACCCGTTCCTTGCCGGTAAGCGGTGAGCGACGGGACGTCAAGCCGTCACGAGCAGGTAGAAGGCCAGCAGCGCGGCCACGACGACGAAGCCGCCGGCGAGAGCCAGGATCAGCCCGGCCGAGGGGCGGTACGCATTCCGGTCGATGGCGCGCGTCGCGTCGCGGTAGCGCAGCGTTGCCAGGATGACCAACGCCGCGCCGCAGATGACCAGGGCGACGCCGACGCCAGTGGAGAGCCCGGTGGGGGTGCGCCGCGGCGCATTCGGCCCCAGCTCACGGATCAGCAGCCCGAAGCGGGCGACCACGAAGCCGAGGGCCATGACGGCAATGCACGTGCGCGTCCAGGCCAGGAAGGTGCGCTCGTTGGCCAGGTGGTCGCGCGTCGCGTTGGGGTTGACCGGCTTCTCGGACCTGCCGCGCCCCTCCTCACCACCCATGCTGTTGCCCCCTGGCCGTAGGAGCGTATGCGATACGCCCCTACGGCCCCCGGCCAGGGCGTATGCAATACGCCCCTACGGCCCAGTGCCTACTGGTGGATGTGGATCGTGACGTTGGCCGACTCGCCGGGGAAGAGAGCGTGGCCCTGATAGCCGTCCAGGGTGATCTGCACGGGCACGCGCTGCGTCGTCTTGGTGAAATTGCCGTTGGCATAGTCGCCGGAGGGGATGGGCGAGAGCGCGCTGGCCGCGACGGGCTGGATGCGGGTGATGGCGCCGTGGAAGGTCGTATTGCCCACCGCGTCAACCGTCACATCCACGCCCTGGCCGACGGACACATCCTTGATGTGCGTCTCCTCGACGTAGGCCGTGATATAGAGCCGGGTCAGGTCAACCACCTGCGCCAGGGGCTGGCCGGCCGGGAGCACCTCGCCCACCGTGGCGCCCTCCTGGATGATCGTACCATTGATCGGGCTGGCGGCGCGGATGGTCTGGCCGGCGGCGGTGCGCAGCGTGACGATCGTATCGTCGGCGCGCACCGTGTCCCCGACGGCGCGGGCGACGGTCTGGATCGTGCCCGGTACCGGCGGCGCGACAGCTACGATAGCGCCGGAAACCGTGGCGTCGTCGGTGCTGTAGAAATAGTAGCCCTGGTGCCAGACGAAGAAGCCAATCAGCCCCAGCAGGATCAATCCCAGCAGGACCAGTCCGTTGATGAGCAGGACGCGGCGCGTCCCCGTGCCCTGAGCCCGAGCGGGCGGAAGCGGAGGCGGCGTCTGGACCGATACCGGCGCTGGCGCCACGATCCGCGTCTCGCTCACAGCGCCGGGAGTGCCGCCAGCATAGGGCGCTCCCGCTCCGCCCTGGACGGGACCAACGGGAGCGCCGTGCGCGCTGCCCGCGCCATATCCCCCCTGGCCCGTCTGGCCGGGAGCGCCGAATGCGCCCTGCTCGCCCGGTGTACCCGCGCTGTATCCACCCTGACTGGGCTGGCCAGGAGCGCCGGCGTTATATCCTCCCTGGCCAGCGGGTACGCCCTGGCCGGCCGGCGCGCCATAGCCGCCCTGGCCCTGGGCGCTGTAGCCTCCCGGTCCACCCCGGGTTGTCGCGTCCGGTCCGCTAAATCCGCCCGGGTTCTCTCGCTCGCTCATAACCCCTTCTCCTGTCCTCGCCCCGTACGATGGCCGGTGGCGCCAGCCCGACGCGCGCCGCGCCGATATCGTGCCGCTGTCACGCCCGCTACATACGTACAAGCAGTACAAAAACGTCCGTTCATGCTCTAGTATGCACGCGTCACCGTCCCTTTGTCAAACTTTAATGGGACAGCTGCGTCCGCTTTTGGCCGCGCGTATGGTACGATGGGAGAGAATGCGGCTATGACAGGCAGCCTTCCAGGCGCCACGACGGCGAGCGCCACGACGGTGAACAGGAGCAAGGGCGATGACCGTGGACGTGATGGGGAGCGACGGGAGCGAGGGGGGCGACGGCGAAGGAGGACGGGCGCGCCGCGCCGATGCGCGCCGCAATCGTCTCCGCATCCTCGCGGCCGCCTGGCGCCTGCTCTCCGTCAAGGACCCCGGTGAGCTCAGCATGGAAGAGGTGGCCCGCGACGCCGACGTGGGCAAGGGCACCCTCTACCGTCACTACCCGACCAAAGAATGCCTGATGGATGCTCTTGTCCGCGACGGCGCGCACAAAGCCGTGCAGTGGATGCGCGAGCGCATCCCTCCCGAGGCCGACGCGGCGACCAAGCTGCGGGCGATGGTCGCCCTCTGCTACGACATGTACGAAGCGTACCACATCAGCTTCGACCTCCTGGCCGGCGTCGGACACATCACGCGCGACATCCGCGAGATGCCTGACGCCGAGGACGGGCATGAGCATCCCGCCACCCTGATGATCGCGCGCGTGCAGGCGATCCTGGAGCAAGGGGTGCGCGAGGGCCTGTTCCGACCGCTCGACCCCGCCTACGCCGCCGCCGCCATCTTCAGCCTGGTCAGCCCCATCGCTTTCCTCAAGCAGCGCCAGCGCCTTGGCTACAGTCGCGCCCAGATCGAAGAGCGCGTGGTCGACTTCATCCTCAATGCAGTAGGCAGCCGACTATAATGGTGGTATGCGAAATACAGGTTGGTACATCCCCTATTGGCGCAAGCAACGGAAGAAAGGCAAGTCCGATAAGCCAGACAAGCCGGACAAGCCGCAAAAGTCCGACAGGCTGGAGCAGCGCGAGGTCATCCGCGGCGACGACCAACTGGAGGCCGTGCGCCAGCGCTGGGTCGAACGCTATCGCCGTACCGCCCGCGCACTGAGCGCGTTGGGCCTCTCGGTCGGCAGCAACAAGGCGGAGGTGCAGGCGCGCTACGAGGCCTTGCGCGCCCGTGGCGTCCCATCCCGCGAGGTGGAAGACGCCTACCGCTATCTGACGCGCGTGCTCCCCGCGGTGGAGCGGCGGAAGAGGCGGCCCCCCCTGTCGAGGGCCGCGACCGTGCGCACCGAGACCGAGCTCGTCGCCACCACGGACGGCGCGACCGGCGCGTCCTACTATGCCGGTGAGGAGCACACAGAGGTCATCGTCGTGGCCAATGCGGACGCGGCGGACGCCCTGGAGGATGAGATCGACGCCGATGAGGAGGGAGAGGCGGACGAATCTGACGACGCGGAGGACGACGACCTCGACGCGTCCAGCGGGGACGCATAAAGGCGGTCCCGGCAACGGTTGTCCTCCGATAGGCGTCATGTCGCCCACGGCAACGCCGGGACCGCGGTCCCAACGGGCTCAACCGGAA